>Ga0164293_10002673_pt1 | contig 15119 bp, 9 predicted proteins | sample GEODES118metaG_FD_111487 | JGI IMG/M metagenome (GOLD analysis project Ga0164293, IMG submission 111487) | Eutrophic lake water microbial communities from Lake Mendota, Wisconsin, USA - GEODES118 metaG | ecosystem: Environmental > Aquatic > Freshwater > Lake | place: USA: Lake Mendota, Wisconsin...
AAAATGAACCTGCAAGACATAAACTATTAGACTTTATAGGTGATATTGCCTTATTGGGTGCACCTGTAAAAGGTCGTTTTGTTGTGCATAAACCTGGTCACGCTTCTAATAATTTATTGGCGAGAGTGCTTAAAAAACAGCTCCAGGAGCAAAAAAAACTACGAGGTAAACCTAAATATGATCCTTCCAAAACGCCCGTTTTCAATTCTGTAAGGCTTGAATCCTGGTTACCTCACCGTTTTCCTTTTCTCCTTTTAGATAAAATTACTGAGTTAACAGATACTTATGTTGTGGGAGTAAAGAATATTACGGTAAATGAACAGTATTTTCAGGGGCATTTTCCTGGTAATCCTGTCATGCCAGGCGTTCTACAAGTCGAAGCTATGGCCCAGACTGGCGGAATCCTTGCCCTTTCTACCGTAGAAGATCCCTGGAATTGGGATACCTATTTCCTGAAAATTGATATTGCTAGATTTAAAGCTAAAGTCTCTCCAGGTGATCTTTTACTTATCAAAATGGAACTTTTATCTCCCATTCGCAGAGGTATTTGTCACATGCAGGGTATAGCTTATGTTGATAATAAAATTGTTTCTGAAGCGGAGTTAACCGCGCAGATTATTAGAAGAAAAGTAGAAAGTTAATTATGACAGACCAATCTTCCTTGTCATTTATTCATCCTGATGCCAAAATAGGGATTGGTTCTATTGTTTTTCCTTTCAGTTATATTGATAAAGATGTTGTCATTGGTGATTATTGCAAAATTGGTCCCAATGCAACTATTTTATCCGGTACTAGATTGGGGAGTTCTTGTGAGGTTTTTCCTGGCGCTGTTTTAGGCGCCGTTCCTCAGGATCTAAAATTTAAAGGCGAGTATAGCACCTTAGTTATAGGTGATAAAACGGTTATTAGAGAAGGTGCTACTCTCAATAGGGGAACCATGGAAACGGGTACTACTATCGTTGGAAGTCACTGCCTTATTATGGCCTATGTTCACGTAGCTCATGATTGCATCATTGGAGATCATGTTATTTTATCTAATGGCGTTCAGCTGGCAGGTCATGTCCAAATTAATGATCATGCCGTTTTAGGAGGTAATGTGCTCGTTCAGCAATTTTGTAAAATTGGAAGATTTAGCTTCGTCGCTGGTGCCGGGCTTGTTAGAAATAATGTTCCTCCTTTTGTTAGAGTCGCCAGAGAACCTCTTTCTTACATTGGCATTAATCATATAGGCCTCGAAAGAAAAGGTTTTCAATTATCTGAAATTGAAGAAATAAAAGGTATTTATAATGTGATTTTTGTCCAGAATAATAGTATTTCAATTGGCCTCTCTTTGATAAAGAATTCGTTTCAATCGTCTGTCTTTAAAGATGAAATCGTCTCTTTTTTTAGTCAATCAAAATCTATGATATCCAGATTTAAATCAGACCAAGTGACGCTAAATCATGAAGCTAGTCCTCAATAATGTAGGAAAAAAATTTCCCCCGGATTGGATTTTTAAAAAAATTGATTTTCAATTCAATGAAGGTCAGAAATATGCTTTGATTGGTCCAAATGGTTCGGGTAAATCAACGTTGTTAAAAATCCTTTCTGGACATCTTACCCCAAGTCAGGGTAAATTACTGCCGTTCTTAAATGATACCTTGATTCCTTTAGATCAATTATATAAGCATATTTCTTTCGCCGCTCCTTATATGGATCTTATCGAGGAGTTTACGCTGGCCGAAACTATTCGGTTTCATGTTCAATTCAAACCTCTAAGGAACAATATGAGTGTTTCGGACCTTATGGATCTATTGAAACTCCAAAAATCTGTAAATAAACCCTTGAAATTTTTCTCCTCTGGAATGAAACAACGGGTTAAACTTGGCCTCGCTCTTTATTCCGATGTCCCGTTCGTTCTTTTAGATGAACCAACGACGAACCTCGATGTTGATGGGGCAGATTGGTATTTAGAGGGTATTAATAGTCTTCCTAAAAATACCCTCCTCATTGTTGCCTCAAATACTCCCTCTGATTATGAGTCCTTTGATCACAAACTTTTTATAAAGGATTACAAAAAGAAGTTTAAGGCATAAAGTTTATTCCGCTTTGATAATCTTACTTGTTTGAAGGATTTCTCCTGCCTCAATAGTTAAAATGTAGAGTCCAGCTGGATACATTGCCATAGGGATGGTTAAAAGTTGCTCTCCCTTCTCTAAATTCGTATTCAATTCGAATAGTATTTTTCCTGAAATATGAGTTAATCTTAAAGTCGCTTGGTCACTTTTATATTGAGTTTGCCGTATTTGCACATTCAATACATCATTTACAGGATTAGGAAATGCGCTTAGTGAAATGTGCTGTGCTTTTGCTGGAGCGTCAGGAGCGATAAGGATGTTGTTTACTATGGGGGAACTACTCGTTGAAATGATATCCACCTCCAAAAAATTGGACGATATCAAAATGCAATTTTCAGCTTTGCCTATGTCTGAAAATGATTTACCTACGCTTAAAGATAAGTTTGGACTGGAACTCGCCACACCAAAAATTCTGTATCTCCCAATCTTGAGTGTGTCTAAATTAAATGCCTCATGGTGAGCTGAAACAATTAGATTGTTATCATTTACCAAAACAAAAGAGTAGGGAACATTTATCGGTTTAGCATTGGTTACTTTTAATAAAACACTATCCTTTTGATTGTTATTGGCAGTTACAACGGTGCGGGTGGTTGTTCCATCCTTCTTTGAAATTTGTCCCGCTTCAGGCTTATTGTGGTATATTTCTAAATAGTTGTCCGATAAATCAAAACAGGCATTAATAAGAGTATTGTTTAAAATATTTGCCCCCAATTGAAATCCCAGTGTACCAGTATAAGCTATACCATATACTCTATAATTCCCTGCGGGTGTATTATCGAAATTGATTAATTGATTTTCAAATGGAGCATAAAATAATCTATTCAAACTATCGGTTATTAAAAATTGGTATTTTGTTCCTATCGGGTTATTTGGAACCGAAATATCTATTAAATCGGCAACACCATCTTTGGGACAGGTAAATAAGGTGTTTGAAGATAGAAAAGTGCTTATTTGCCCTCCTTCAGCATAGCCTCCTTTATAGAATTTTACAGAATTACTCGATAATCGGAAACAACTTGTAGCCAATATATCGTCTGTTTTAAATGTATTACCTGTACGTAGATTTAGATTGCCTGTGTAAGATAGCCCATACACTTGATAGTCACCATCTTCAAGTTTTTCAATATCTATATTTTGGGTAGAACTGAGCAATACAACACTATTAAATTTATTTATTACAATGTAAACGTATCCAGTTCTACCTGCAAACGTACTTTTTAATCTGGCAAATGATCCTGATTTAGATAGACATAATTTTTGTATCGTGTCATTGTTTGAAAACAAAATCCGGTGATTTGCTGGTCTGTCTCTCAAGATTTTAATAAAATTATCAGAGATTCTGAAACAACCCGATGAAAGATTAGCATTAAAAATAGATACTCCAGTTTGACTGTTGAAATTCCCATTAAATGCTACACTGTAAAGTCTCATTTCTCTTAATCCTATGGTTTCAAAGTCTATGGAATTACCATTTATAACTTGTATAATATTGTTAGCAAGGGTGGTGAGTACATATTGGTATTTTAAACCTGACAGACTGTCAGAACTTGAGAAATTAACGAGATTTTGAACTCCGTCACCCGTGCATATAAGCAAAGAATCATTGTTTAGATTCATTTTTACTGTATGCCCTCTAAAAATATTAAGTTTCAATGAAATGGAGTTCTTTGAAAGCTGAAAACATCCTGTAGAAATATCCTTTTTTAAAATAGAATCTCCTTTTTGTAAAATAATATTTCCTGAGTGGGATAAGCCCCAGACGTTAATATTTGGCGTTGTATAATCTTCAAAACTTAGTAAATCAATATTTGTAAAATGACCTAAATATTGATTGGATTGATCAGTAATTACGTAAGAATAGGATAATTCATTGGTACTGTCCCTTGAAAATTTTATACTGGAAGGCGTTTTGTTTCCTACACAAATATTCGACGTATCGCCTTCAACAACTTTTATAATGCCACCTTGTGGTTCCAGGTTTAAAAATGGAACCTCATTTCCCGAAATGGAATAACAAGAATTCGACGGAGCTTTTATACCCCACTTTTCACCCTTTTTAATGTTTAAAGTGCCATTGAATGATATGGCCACAATGGTGTACTTGCCAGATGGATATTCCGTTGGGTAAATGGTCGGATTGAATAAAATATCAACGATAATTTGATTCTCATTCAAAATAACAAAACACTGATTACCTGAATTATTTCCAATGGTTTTTATTTGCCTCGACGGAAAGTTCGGATCAGATGGGCAATTTTGAAGAAGAGTATTGGCGTCATCCATAACCACGAATCCTGCTATTGGATTCCTTTTCGCCACGGTTATGTAATTAGAAGATATGCCAAAACAATCTTCAGATAAAGATGGATCATTAATGGAAATCCCTATCTTACCCGAAAACTCTCCGTTGTAGGAAAGTCCGTAAACTCTATAATCACCAATTGCTTGATTTATGAAATGATAAGAATTTTTAGAAGTAGTGTCAATAATAATATTATTTACGTTGGTGATTACATAGATTAATTTCTGACCTTGTGCAGCAATATTTCTAAAAGTCAATACATTCGCAGCGCTGTCCGTAGGACAAATTTGTTGCTGATTTTGGTTGTTTGACAAGATTACAAATCCCCCTGAAATATTATTCCTATTTATAGAGAGAAAATTTTCTGATAATTGAAAACAACCCGAACTTAGATTATTCCTTAGTATATTTGAATCAACTTTGGCGTTTAAGGTACCATTATACCCCAAACCATATATCCTCAAAACCAAATCATTTATTTTATCAATATTTGGCAGCTGCTGGTTATTAAAAATTGCTAAAATCTTTCCATTTTCATTGGTAAGCAGGAAGGTTTTTCTGGCCACATTGCTTTCAATGGGATTTAATTTTAAGGATTGTACACTTTTCTTTGCACAAATTTGAACATTATCTTTTTCCCCAACAAAAGATATTTTGCCAACAGAAGTGGCTGTTATATCTATCGAAATAGTGTTTTTTGACCAAGATGCACAAGCACTGCTGCTATTATCTTTAGGAATTACATCTCCTGAAGTCAAATTTAATGTTCCTGAATAAGAGAGACCGTATATATGGTAGATTCCTCCGTTGAAAACACTTAAATTTATGCTATTAGTGTTGGAAGTCGCTACTAATTTTTGTTGTTTATCGGCAATAAGATAAATATATTGGTCTCCTTCCGCATTACCGGTATTTGAAAGCAGTAAAGGTTTTGAAAGATCTGACTGACAAATAGTTAGATTGGCATTGTTACCATTTACTACAATATTTCCCCCGTCAATCTCAGACCAGGTAACCTCTTGAAATCCTAAGGTTAATTCAAAGCATGATATATTAAAATTCTGTGAAAAAACGGATCTTCCAATTTGGTAGGAAGCTTGGTCTAAATAGGAAAATCCATATATTCTAACCTTTCCAGGTAGTCCTCTTTTAACAAATGGTAATTGGCTGGTTTGAACCTCAAGTAATTGATTTAGTGTATCACATAATAACCAGGCATATTTTCCTGTTGCCCCCGTTATATTTATTGGAATACTTTTAACTTCATTTGGTGAAACACAGGATACTATTTTTTGCTGAGTTAATTTTCCAGCATTTATGTTGTCAAAACTTATAGTTAGTCTGTTTTTAGAGAGTGAGTGGCAGCCGGTAGATAGAATCCTTCCATTTATATTATCGCCCAAATTTATGGTGAGTTCACCAGAATAGGCAATACCTTGTACGTAATAAATGAGCAGTGAAGAATCATTTAGCAGTAATGTATTTCCTTTTTCAATTTGTATGACTTTTCCACTTTCATTAGTGAGAGCGTAAGCATACTTTTGGGTGATCAGTGCGTTATTTTTTAGCTCAAAAGTTTTGACTTTTACCCCTTTACAGGTGCTAACAGCATTTTGACCATCCTCAAATGAAATGGTTGCCCCATCAGTAATGGTTTTTTGAAAATTCAAAGTGTTTTCAGATAAACTGTAACACTCATTACTGAAAATAGTAGTATCCATTCTGGATCCTGTACCAAAAGATAAAGAACCGGTATAAGATAGTCCACTAATAGAGTATTGTCCTGAATTTAAATTGTTTAAAGAAAACTGACCGTTTACTGACGTGTTTATGATTTCACTTCGACTGTTGGTTAAAAGATAAATGTATTTTTCCCCTAAGGAATTAAATCTGGCAACCTGAACACTATAGTTCGACGTTGGCCCTAAGCAGATATTAGTTAATTGATTGGCATTTGAGAACCTGATTGTTCCGCCTTTAGTTTCTTTTTTTCTTACAGAATAAAATGTTTCTGATATATCGAAACATCCAGTAGAAACCGCAGATTTATTTAAGTTATCTCCAATGTCCAAAGTTAAATTACCAGTGTATGCCAATGCGTAAAACTGAAATAGTGTTTCATTTATTTTAGTCATTGAAATAGAATCAGGATTTTTGTTTAAACCTAATACTTTTCCATCTTTGTCGGTGGCTATCCAAATTAATTGAACATTGTCAGAACCTGATCCTAACGCAGTTAAACTAAGAGTTTCCGGTGCATTGACACACCATATTGAATCGCCCTTCGCTCGGGCTGATTTAAAATTGATAACATTTATATTTTCTACGAATAGTTCAATTTGGTTATTTGAAATATCAATACATTGTAATTGAGAAATAATCCTTCCTAATGGTTCATTGATTAAATTTGGTAATTCTAAAAGATGAGATATGCCAATAATTTTATAAGATCCTGTTGGATACTTATTTAATTGAATCGTTGCTTCTTTTTCCACCCCCTTCACATTATTATTCTCATCGAGTACTAAAAAAGAATAATTTAAGTAGGTATCACCTGAATGATTCATTTTTATGGTATCACTCGATGTAAATTGGGTGCAGAAATATTGTTTGGAAGATGGGTTATTATGTATAGATATTTCCCCACCTTCAGGTGATTTTTTTTCAATGTCAATGGCTTTAAAAGTCTTTGTAAAACAATTTTTACTCAGTGGAACCGCATCAAGGAATTGACCTGCCTTAGCTTGAAGTGCCCCGGTGTAGGCTAGGCCATGAATATAATATTTGCCCGAGGGTAAGTTTTTGAAATCAAAAAGTCCATTACTTTGGACAGATAATATTAGATTATTAGCGTTGGTAAGCAGATAAGTATATAATGGTGAAAGACTATTTGTTTGAAATTGAAGGGTTTGATCTGTTTCTTCATTGGGACAAATTAAATTAGACACATTTCCTTTTGAAAGAGAAATTTCACCCGGATCGGGAACATTGTTGTTGATGAGTACAAAATTTTCAGTAAACCCGTAACAAAAACTACCCATAGTATCTTTAAAAATATTTTTGCCAGGCTTTAGATAATAGGTAAAAGGGTAGTAAAGACCGTAAACTCTGTAAAATCCAGGTTTGAAATTTTCAAAATTCACAGACATAAATGGTCTGACTAGTTCTATATTACCAATGGTATCTGTAACAACAATGTGAAGTGGGGGGATTCCAGGTGCAAAAGTGAAAAATTTCCAATCATTTTTAGTATCACCCGGGCATGTTTGCGTTACCGTGTCTTTTTCACTTAATTTGATGTATTTCCATTTTCCACAATTACCTATTCTAATTTGTGAAACGGCAAAAAATGGTATAAAAACGATAAGAAAAATGAGAAGTGGGCGCATGGTATGAATTCTTTATGTGGCAAATATAATTTCATTTTTCCTTACAAACAGATTTTTAACAATTTATCAGGAACTTTACCGTTTTTAAGGGCATAATAAGTGGTCATTTTTCTTGAAAATTACATGAGAAATTTTTTCTTTTACTTTTTAACATTGATTTTTAATGCCTTGGCATTACATGGCCAAAGTATAAAAATTAATAATTCTTATACCCCCGAGGTTCTTGTTCAAGATGTTTTCGTAAATGGAGCATGTAAAAATATTTCAAAAATTCGGTCTATTGGCAATAGAGCTGGTATTGGTTTTTTTGAAGGAGGTAAACCAAGTATTGGATTGGAAAAGGGGATTATTCTTTCAACGGGAAATGTTAAAAATGCTGAAGGTCCTAATCAAAAAAGAGATATAACTACTGATTTTGGTGATGTGTCAAGTGATGTAGATTTGGTTAAATTGGCTACCGGTCCCGTTTTTGATGTTGTGGGTATTGAATTTGATTTTGTCCCTTTGGATAGCTTTGTGAATTTTAGATATGTTTTTGCATCAGATGAGTATTGTGAATACGTTGGTGAAAAGTTTAATGATGTTTTTGGCTTTTTTGTCAGCGGACCTGGAATTAATGGCTCTTTTAATAATAAGGGTGAAAATGTGGCTCTTGTGCCAGGTTCAAATGCTTTTGTTTCTATTAATACCATTAATAGTTCGCAAAACGCATTGTTTTATTCAGACAACATGCATCCTGAAGATGCTGCCCGTTGCAATAAAACCTGGGCGAATAGTCCTAATCAAGAAAGAATCCAATATGATGGCTTTACTCGTCCTTTGACAGCCGTACTCAAGCTTATTCCTTGTCAAACCTATAGAATCCGGCTTCTGGTTGCTGATGTATCCGATGGAAAATTTGATTCTGCTGTTTTTCTGGAAGCAGAAAGTTTTAATATCGGTGGAGGGGCTAAATTAAATGGTTCTTCTCCTGATGAAGCTCAAATTATTGAGGAAGGATGTAATAATGGCTTTTTTAGGTTGAATAGATTGAATGCAGATAATTTACAACAACCTCTTATCGTAAAGATAAAGGTGGCCAATGATAGTAAAGCAAAGGAAGGGCTCGATTTCGAACGGTTACCAAAAGAGATTACCATTCCAGAAAATAAATCTTTCGTTGATTTACCCATAAATACCATCCTGGATAATGAGGATGAGGCTTTAGAGGAACTTATCTTGCAACTCGATTTTCCCTGCGCTTGTATTGCTGATACAGCCAGATTGTTTATTAAGGATGTTTCTAAATTAAGGAATGGTCTAAAAAATGTTACTTTTTGTTTAGGTGATACCTTGACGATTAATGTAAATCCTATTGGCGGAGTTCCCCCATATTCCTATTTATGGGGAAATGGTCTGAGAACATCACAAATAAAATTCATTCCTCCAAAAGATACTTTTTTAGTTCTTAATCTGTCAGATAATTGTAAAAGAGAACTTTCAGATACCATTAGAATTACCCGTAAAACACCTCCTCAAGCTAAAATAAGTGGAATAATGGACATTTGTCCCGGTAGCTTAGCAGAAATTCCCGTGGTGTTCAATGGTAAATCTCCTTTTTCATTTACCTGGAAAGCCGACAGTTTACCCGCCGTTCTGGTCACTAATCAGATGAATAATGATTATTTGATCAAAACCGGGGCCAAAGGTAAAATTCAAATTTTGTCTTTCTCAGATGTTGAATGTGAAGGGGAGTTCCAAGGCATTGCTGAAGTCAGACATTTTAATCTGCAAACAATCACCTCTGCGAGCTCTGTAAGTTGTGCAAATGGTAAAGATGGAAAAATTTTGGTAGAAGTTAGCGGTGGAACAACACCCTATCAATTTAATTGGTCTGGTGGCTTACCTAATCTACCAAATCCTTCTGGATTGGGAAAAGGGAAATATAGTGTTACTATTGTCGATGTAAATAATTGTAAAACTTCAGCAGAGGCCGAAATTATAGAACCAGGGCCACTAACACCATTGGTTTTTGATTGCTCTCAGTTTACCTCAAATAGTTTGCAAATTGGAAATAGTGGAGGCATTCCTCCTTATTCATATTCTGTGAATATGGGTTCTTCTTTTAAAGATGTATCTATTTTTAATGATTTAATACCAGGTAAATCATATTCTCTTATCATTCGTGATAACAAAGATTGTACGCTCGAGCAAGATTTTATTATGCCTGCCCTCTATGCCAAAATGATTCAATTGCCTCCAGCTATTAAGCTTTCTTTTGGGGATAAATCTGTTTTACAACCACAAATTAATATTCCTGCTTCTCTTATAAAATCTGTTTCATGGAGCCCTGAATTTAATCTAAGCTGCTACCAATGCCTGAATCCTGAAATTTTAGCTGAAAAAGGGGGGCTTTTAAGGGTTCAGATTACCAATGTCTTTGGTTGCACGGAATCTGTTACTTCTCAAATTACGGTAGATAATACTTTTTCCGTTTTTGTACCCAATGCTTTTTCTCCAAATGGTGACGGAATAAATGATTTTATTACGGTCTTTGCAGATGCTGAACAAATAAAAGAGGTCAAGTCGTTTGAAATTTATAATAGATATGGAGAAATGGTTTTTAAGAGGGATAACTTTCAGCCAAATGATGAGTACTTAGGTTGGAATGGTACCAAATCGGAGGTTAAACTGAGTAATGATACCTATCTTTATTCAATAGTCTTAGTCTTGAAAAATGGGGGCGAATTGGTGAAACAAGGAACTTTTATGCTGATTAGATAAAAGTTTGGTTCTATTTAATGGTTTTATTTCTTTTCTTTTTCTATTTTCACCCTCCAATATTAAAATGAATTAGTAAATATGCTGAATCGAAGAAAATTTATAGCAAGCAGTGCTTTGACTGCCGTAGGAACATATTTGTTTTCTAAAAATACCGGGGGTAAGCAAATTTCTGTTGATGACGATAAAGTTAATGATATTGCCTCTGTTATCGCAACTTGGCCCAATGAAAAAGCTACAACGGCCGCCTGGTTGAAATTGTCCGAAACTAATTATTCATTAGATGCAGTAGAAGCAGGGGCGAGAGTGCCAGAAGCTGACGTGCTTGATACGAGTGTTGGTTACGGCGGATATCCGGACCGTGATGGTCGGGTAACGCTCGATGCATGTATAATGGATGAGAAAGGTAACGCAGGAAGTGTCGTATTCCTCGAAGGTATCATGCACCCAATTAGCGTAGCCAGAAAGGTTATGGAAAAAACACCTCATGTCATGTTGGCAGGGGGAGGCGCCCTTAAATTTGCTTTGGCAGAGGGATTCAAAACAGAAAATCTTATGTCTGACCATGCCAAAGTTACCTGGGAAAAATGGTTGACAGATAATAATTATCATCCAGGTAATCATGATACCATAGGCATATTAGCCGTCGATGCTAAAGGAAGATTATGCGGTGCTTGTTCTACCAGTGGCTGGGCTTTTAAAATGAATGGGAGAATCGGTGATTCTCCAGTGTTAGGTGCAGGCCTTTACGTGGACGGAACCGTTGGTGCAGCCGCTTGTACTGGTCTTGGAGAATTAGTCCTTAAAAATTTATGTACCTTCCTATGTGTCGAGTTTATGAGACAAGGAAAATCTCCTCAGGAGGCAGCTAAATTATCAGTGAAGAGATTATTTGAAAAAATCCCGGGTCTTGCAAACGATACCAGTAAACAAGTAGGTATAGTTGCCATGAATGTTAAAGGTGAATACGGTGCCTGGGCTGTTCATGATAACTTTAAATACACTATCAATAAGGAAGGAAAAAATACGGTTTTCGATTCTAAATTTGGTAAATAATGGCTTTTAAACCAGAGCAATCTTTAAAGGCGGTTCTAACTTCTTTATTTAGCCAATATAGTAATGAAAATGGAGTAAGTGCCACCAGAGTACAAGCTGTTTACAGGCAAACAATGGGTGCTTATATTTCAAATCACACCACAAAGATATTTGTGAAAAACAATATACTTTTTCTTTATATCGATGTACCTTCACTTAGGCATGAACTCTCTTTGGGTAAAATAAAATTAATAAATATCCTGAATGAGGCGCTCGGAGAACAGCAAATTAAGGAAATTAAATTTCATTAATTCACTAAAATGTGAATGAATATCAGTTTGAACAAAAGAGTTTAATCATTGAAGCAGCAAAAACGCTGGGCTTCTCTCGTATCGGTTTTGCCAGAGCAAGTTCATTAGACCAGTCTGCTGAAAAGCTAACGCAATGGCTTGAAATGGGCCATCATGGTGAAATGAAGTACATGGAAAATCATTTCGATTTGCGAATAGACCCTCGTCAATTAGTCCCAGGGGCTAAAACGGTGATAGTTCTCTCCTTTAATTATGCCACTAAAAATATACAAAAAGATAAAAATGCACCAAAAATAGCTAAATACGCCTTTGGTAAAGATTATCATAAAGTATTAAGAAAAAAATTGAAAAGTCTTTTTTCGTCTATTCAAGAAATTTGTCCAAATAGTCAGGGTAGATTTTTTACCGATTCTGCCCCTATTTTGGAGAGAGATTGGGCTGAGTTAGCAGGGTTAGGTTGGAAAGGAAAAAATACTCTGCTGATTCATCCTCAAGCAGGTTCATTTTTCTTCCTTGCGGAAATAATTATTGATGCTGAACTTCCTTACGATAGTCCAATGAGAGATTATTGCGGGTCCTGTCGCCGTTGTATTGACGCCTGTCCAACAGATGCCATCGATAAAAAAGGTTATTTGTTAGATGCTAAAAAATGTATCTCTTATCTTACCATCGAACTAAAATCTCAAATACCTGAAGAATTTAAAGATAAAATGGATAATTGGGTTTTTGGTTGTGATATTTGTCAGGATGTTTGCCCCTGGAATAAATTTTCAACCCCCCATAGCGAAGTAAATTTTTTACCTAAAGAGGAACTCCTCGATTTATCTTCTGAAGACTGGCATGCTCTGACGGAAGAAAAATTTACAGATCTTTTTGAAAGTTCTGCAGTTAAAAGAACTGGGTTTAAAGGTCTTTCCAGAAATTTGTCATTTATTAAAACAGAATTCAAATAATAATTATGCAGATTAATCCATTGTCAAGGTATTTTATCATAGCATTGATTACGCTCATCTTTGGTGCCATAATTTATCGGTTTTCTGAAATTATCAGCTACGTTATCATTGCTTGGGTCATTTCTTTAATGGGTTCACCCATAATGAGATTTTTGAAAAAAATTAGCATAGGTAAGTTTGTAATACCCAATTCAGTAGCGGCTGGGTTGACTTTAGGTGCTTTCCTTTTTTTAGTTGCAGCCATTCTAGCTTTGTTTATTCCCGTCTTTTTCACTCAGGCTATGAATTTATCTGAAGTGGACTATAAATTAATCGCAGTTGCTCTCGATGAACCTTTTCAAAATATACTTTACTGGCTAAAGTCTCATGGCATTCCCATTGAATTAATTAATTTGGAAGATTTGGTAAGTTCACTCACTAAAGGTTGGTTTGAACCCACTTTGGTAACAGATATTCTTACCGAATTCTTTTCTACAGCAAGTAACTTTGTGGTGGCCATAGCGTCTATCCTGTTTATTGCCTTTTTCTTTATTCAAGAACAAGGTATGTTTCTAAGCTTTTTGCTTACCTTAATTCCTGACAATTATGTAGAGCAGACACAAAATGCCATACAAGAATCTATTAGAATCTTATCAAGGTATTTTAATGGACTGCTTTTACAAATGCTCCTTATTACTATCTATATGTTGGTAATGTTATCAATTTTTGGAATTAAAAATGCATTAATCATAGCCTTCTTTGCTGCCCTAATGAATCTCATTCCTTATTTAGGCCCTATCTTTGGTGCAGCATTTGCTGTACTTATAACTCTTTCTTCTAATTTAGATCTTTCATTTTATACTGAAGTTTGGCCCCAATTGGTGACGGTGGTACTTATTTTTGGCTCAATGCAAATGTTGGATAATTATATTTTGCAGCCTTTTATTTTTTCTAAATCTGTGTTGGCTCATCCACTGGAAATATTTGTTGTGATCCTTATCGGTGCCAATTTAGCAGGTATTACTGGAATGGTTCTTGCTATTCCGATTTATACGATTATTAGATCCTTTGCAAAAATATTTTTCGAAAAATTCAAAATAGTTCGTCTGATGACTAAAAATATGAATGAATCAGGATTTTAACTTGCTCCAAATTTGTTGAGCTAATTTTGTTGTCAATTCATTTACGTAAAAACTTCCTGCGACAGGATCTATTACTTCGCCAATGCCTGATTCTAAAGTAAAAATATGGAAGATGTGGGCGAGGTTCTCTATTCTCATTTCCTCATTTATTTCATCAAACTCAAGATAGATAGTGTCTGAACCACCTAATATGGCAGATAGCATTTTTGTTGTTGCTTCAATTAGAAAGTGGTCGTTTAACCCGTTTTTTATGACGGGTAAGGTGGTAATAAACAAAGGGGGAGCCGGATTATCTATCTCAAAAGCTTGAAGTATGTTTCTCCAAACAATTCTCTGAGCCCGACCTAAGGAAATTTCATACAAATAATTACCTTGAATTTCTCTATAAAAATGAATATTTCCAAGGAACTCGTTAATTTGTTCCTCATTTATTTTCAATCCTTGAATTAAACTAATTGCCTGCTGAAAGTTCTCTATTATTTGTTGAATAACAAAGTCTAAAGGTTTCCTTCCCTCCTGATGTACCTCGAGCCAATGACACGATGGGAATAATCTTTTTAATTCATCAGCCTTGATCTTGCTCTCCTCCGTCACATTAAGTTTGAAATTATTTATGCCAATAGAAATAAAGAACTCAATATTCTCATTTTTAAGCTTTTCCGTATGTTGAAAACTAATACCTCGTTGACATACCTTGTTTTTTCTCCAAACAATAGGTTTCATTTTTTTATCCTCTTTACCAGAAAAAACCACAGGAGGCATTATGATTTCATTATTGTAGTGGTAGTTTAGACTTTCTAATGGTTTTCCATTGAGTTCTTTTTCTGCTACCTTAATCCAATCTGATATATCAGCTTTCGGAAATTTATCAAAAAAATGAGAAGATTGATGCATACTTTTACTATTATATAATTCTTTCGTCCTAAATGTAGGTATTTTTTTTTGTGAAAATTAAATGATTTTTATCCTATTATAAAACTTTTATTTTACATGATTGGTTATATTTGCTGTTGGCATTTTCTTTTAGATTAAATCTAAATAAATTATAATAATGATAAAGGAACCTATGCGTGTTTACTTAGACAATAACTCAACAACACCGTGTGATCCAAGAGTTGTGGATACAATGGT
>Ga0164293_10002679_pt1 | contig 15106 bp, 14 predicted proteins | sample GEODES118metaG_FD_111487 | JGI IMG/M metagenome (GOLD analysis project Ga0164293, IMG submission 111487) | Eutrophic lake water microbial communities from Lake Mendota, Wisconsin, USA - GEODES118 metaG | ecosystem: Environmental > Aquatic > Freshwater > Lake | place: USA: Lake Mendota...
ATCTTCTAATTCCCACCATTTTAATTCTAGTAATTGGTTTACTGTTTCATCATCAAACCTTTTCTTTATAAATTTAGCAGGATTTCCTCCAACTACAGTATAAGGTTCAACATCTTTAGTTATCACTGAATTATTTGCTATGGTAGCTCCATCACCAATTGTTACTCCGCTCATAATAGTAACATGAGTACCAATCCAAACATCATTTCCTATAACAACATTACCTTTGGTTTGTGGATGTCCTTCACCGTTAAAACTATCGAATATGTTTTGATTAATATGTCCAAAAGGATATGTGGTAGCCCAATCTAGTCTATGGTTACCTCCTAAGTAAACATGTACATAACCTGATATGGAGCAAAAACTTCCAATATCTAACCATGTACCTTCGCCCCAATAATAAATTTCAATATTTTGATGACCGTAAGTATATTTTCCTATACTTCTAATCCTATCTTGGTTTTGATATTTCATTTAATAATATTATTATTTTTAGCATATTCAACCCATTGAGTTAAATAAGCATTTAGATTTTGATCAATATACGATCTTTGTTCTTGTCTTCCAAGCTTAAGTGGAAGAAAATCTTTATAAATAAGTTTTAATTTTCCATCTCCACCATACTCATTTTCATTTTTCCAACATCCTGTATCTTCAAACCATATTACTTGATTTTCTAAAACATATTGGTTAACATTTACATTATTAGATTTAGCTATATTACAAACATTCATAGAATATAAATCCCAAGGACCATATCCTTTCCATTCATCTAAAATAGGAACTAATTTTTCATAAAAATTCTTACTATACAAATCAAACCAGCCAGCAAATTTAAAATAAGGTAATGGTGAAACTGTTGGTGAATCTAAATCTAAACAAGCATGTCTTATCTCATGTATGTCTACATCTATACATTGCTCATAAGGTATATCTTGGAATTTTTTATTAACTAATAAATCCCAACTTGAATCCCAACTTTTAAATATTTGAGGAGTTAAAACAAAATATTCATCTTTAATTTGTTTTGCTGATTCTATTAAGTAATAAAGTAAATGTTCTTGAAAATTTACATCTGGGCATAGGATAATGTAGTAATCAATATGAGGTTCCATTATTACTTTTTGAGAGTCTAAATGCCCATATACTTCTTCTCCTTCAAAAATAAAAGTTTTATGATTAAATGATTCTTTTATTAAGTCATCTAACATCTTATATTTTTTTATAAAATATTCTTTTGGTAACAATGCTGATTCCCAATCAATAATACTATTAGATAAATTTAAAAATGAATCAAAATAAATAGTATCCTCAGAATTAAGAAAGTAGGATGATTTTTTAAACCGTTCAAAAACTAATAAAGCATGGTCTATATCCCAAGGCATTATATGTAAGAAAATTTTAATATTCATTTTTTAGTTTATTATATGTGTTTATTATACCTTGTTCTAATCCAATGTATGGCAATCCTAAATCGTTATATTTACCAATATAATCATCTATAAATAAAATATTTTTAAACATGATATCAACCCGGTAAGAATCTAAACTGTTTATTATATCAACTATATTAAACATATTAAGAGAATAACTATAATTACAATCTATTTCTTTAGGTAAATTTTCATTCAATATATAAAACTTTACTAATGTAACCAAGTCTTTCATATAAAAGAAATCCATTTTTTTATTATGATTGATTTCTAGTGGTTGTTTATTGATGTATTTTTTAATATTATTTTTGATAAAACGAGTTTCCCATTCATTTTCATCAAACACACCAAATATTCTTAAGTTATAAAAATTATCTATTTCAGATACTGAATTAGAAATAACTTTTTTACTTAGCCCATAAGGAGATTCTGGATTATGTGTTTCTGCTCCTGAACCGAAATATATTAATTTGTTGAAGTGGGATTTATGTTGGAGTAAGTTATAATATGATATTAAATTCACATCCATATCTTTATATGAATCTGTTTTTAATCTACTACCTCCTACAACAGCACAATGGATAACTACATCAAAGTATTTACCTTGAAAAAATTTATTCATTGCCTCAAAAGCAGTTAAATCAAAATCATTTCGATTTATAGAAGTAACATCATATTCATCTTTTAAAGAATTATATAATGATTTACCTATGTAACCATTACCTCCAGTAATTAATATTTTCATTTTTCTTTTGAATAGTCAGCAAATTCTACTAGTATAGTACTAACTCCATCTTCTCTATTCAATGCTTTTTCATAAGCCGGAATAATATCTTCAGGTTCTATTAATTCAATTACTTCAATATTTTGTAACATACTTCTAAACGCTTCTGAGAAATTACCTTTATGCTGGCATTGAGGGTCTACAGGTTTTTCACTACCTACTGCTACTCTAATTATAACTTTAGGAGTACATTTACCATTAGACATGGTTATAAATTTATCCAAATGATTTATTATTTGATCAGTACCCATCAATAAAAAATTCCAACGTGGGTATGTTGATACTGGGATTAGACCTTCAATAGCCATTCCATTTGCTAAACCACTCTGTAAGTACTCAGCTACTGGTAATTCTATTTTTTTATGGGATGGTATATGAGTTAATGAATCATATAATCCTGTTCCTTCATATTCTACTGCTTGTCCAATAAAAACTGTTTTTGGATGTTCGGCTAATAAAGACATAGCCTGTTGTAATTGATTATAATATTTCATAACATTAAAATTGAACTCTTATCCCTGCTCCTGCATGAGGGTATTTATCGTTTGTATATTGATAATAATATAAATTTGGTTGTTTATGTATTCCTCCCTTATATTCTGAGGTTAGATAATAAGGATATTCTCTTTTCCAAATATCTGGAGTTGGAGTGCAAACTGATTTTTTATTGTCTTCTACAATAAATGTTATAGGTAAATTATGGTTTAAACTGTATTTATAAGCTTCATGAAATGCTCCAGTTTCAGCACTCATATCACCAACCCAACACCAAACTCTATTAGATTTATTTTGGTGTTTAATTGAAAAAGCAATTCCAGCAGCAATAGAGGGAATACCACCTACAATTGAACTACATATAAATTTATATTCTGGGAGGTTCATAACCATAGATTTACCATCCATTATATTTTCTCTAAGTACTTCTTGAGGAATACCTTTTAGTAAACCTTGATAATGATTTCTCCAAGTACAACAAACCCAATCCTTTTCAATATCAATTTCCTTAAAAACATCCATTATTAATTCTTCATTTCCCGAATATAAATGAATTGGAGCTTTTATTTTACCTTCATTAAAGGTATTTCCTATTTCTGTTTCAAACTCTATTAATTCGTTTTTAGTTAACATATAACTTTATTTTCTTTTAATTTGGTGTGATTTTTCATTTAAACCTATTATCATTTCTTTTTCTATAACCTCAAAAGGTAATAAAGGAGACATTTCTTCAAGAGGAGCAGGCATAATAGAACCATCATGATTCAAAATACCTTTTACTTTTGGAATAAAATCCTGTTCTGGGTCCATGAATACTTCAATAATTGAAGGACCATCAGTTTTAAATTCTATACTATCTAAATCTTCTAGTTTATTTATTTTATAATAAGGAATATCAAAACCATAAGCTATTCTTTCAAACTCAGGTAAAACAATACCTGTGTTTTTATCAACAGAAACATATTTGCTATTAAAGAATAATTTTTGAGTATGTTTAATCATCAAATAACCATCATTATTAAAAATGAATATTTTAATTGGTAAATTATGTTGAACAATGGTTTGTAGTTCTTGGAGGTTCATCATTATACCTCCGTCACAATTTAAACAAGTAATTTGTTTATTTGGTTCAGCAAACGCTGCTCCAATAGCATAAGGTAAACCAACACCCATTTCACCTAAACCTTGACTTGTAAACATAGTTTGGTTTTCTTTTAGATGACCTGCTTGATGACCACTTAATAAACCTGTACCCATATCAGTAACTATAATTTCATCATCTGATAATTGTTGTGTTAGTTTGTTTACAAAACTATATGAATTTACATAAGGATCATTTTTATAATCATCATTAATAACAGGATATTCTTGTTTATAATGATTACATTTTTCAACCCACTCACTTATTTCAGGACTAATATTAGATGATTTCTCCAACAATACATCAATAATAGAATCTACATTATGGTAAAGTTTAATAACTCTTTCATATTTATTTAACTCCAGTTCATCAATATCTACCTGAATAATTTTAGCGTCTCTAGCAAATTGGTTAAAATCATACCCTACTTGGGGTAAAGACATTCTACTACCTAAAACAACTATTAAATCAGAGTTTTGTATTATAAAATTAGCTGATCGTTGACCATATAAACCAAAACGTCCATAATTAAAATCATGATTAGTAGGCAATAAGTCAATTCCTGACCAACTTAACATTGTTGGAATTTTAACTTTATTTATAAATTGTTTAAATTTATCTTTAGCCCCACTTAATTTAATACCCATACCTCCTAATATAACAGGACGTTTAGATGAATTAATTAAGTTAATTATTGTATCAGCATATTCGTAAGCATCTGTTGTTCTTAATGATTTAGAATTATAGTAATTATCAAAACCATTAAAATCTATTTTTTGAGCTTGTACATCTAAAGGAATTTCTAACCATGTTGGACCTGGTCTTCCAGTAGTACTTATTCTATAGTGTTGTTCTAATTTTACTCGGATACTACTGCCTTCAGTTAAAACCTCACTACATTTAGTGACATCACTTACCATTTTTGATGAATTAAAACCTTGAGTTCCATACATTCTTAAATGTTTATGTTTATCTAAATATTGGATAGGTTCTTGTCCTGAAATTATTATACCGGGAATTGAATCGGCCCAGTTACTAATAATGCCTGTTATGGCATTACTAGCACCTGCACCTGCGGTAACAATAGCTGCTGATATTTTTCCGGATGCTCTGTAATAAGCAGCCATCGCCATAATAGCAGCTTGTTCATGATGAGTACAAACAATTTTTGTATAGCCTAAATTTTGTATTGAATCAAAAATATGAGCATTAGCAGATCCTATGATACCAAAAACAGTATCAATATTTTTATGCTTTAAAAATTCAGCTATAACATCACTTGTTTTTACCATATAAATTTATTTCTGTAGTATTCTACTATATTTTTTAACTCGTTATTAAAATCCATTACTGGTTTCCATCCTAATTCTCTTAACTTAGAATCATCTAAAGCGTAACGAACATCTTGTCCTACTCTACTATACTTAAAATCACAGTATTTATGTAAATTAACTTTATTTGGTGCTAAATTATCAGTGTATAAGTTAATAATCTTTTCTACAGTATCCAAATTTGATTGCTCAAATCCTCCACAAATGTTATATATTTCATTTTTTACCCCATTTTCAATAATAGTAATAACAGCTTGAGCTGTATCGTAAGCATGTAACCAATTTCTAATAGGAGTACCATTGTTATGTAGTGGTATTTTTCTTCCTAATTTTAAGTATTTACAAGCTTTAGGAATTAATTTTTCTACATATTGTCCAATTCCATAGTTGTTAGTAGGTCTTACAATAATATAAGGTAAATTATAAGTACGACCCCAAGCAATTACTAATTGATCGGCTGCTGCTTTAGTTGCTGAATATGGGTTGGATGGTTTTAATAGATCTGTTTCAACATGAGCTCCTGATTCAATGTCTCCATAAACCTCATCTGTACTAAAATGGAGCAATGTAGGTACGTGTTGGCCTTCTTGTCTGTGATTTCTTATTAGTTCAAGTAAGTTATGTACTCCATTAATATTAGAATGAACAAAATCATCACTACTTACAATACTATTACCAACATGAGTTTCAGCAGCAGTATTAATTACATAATCACAATCATATAGAAAATCTAAATCATAAATGTCTTTTTCATCAAATATAAAATTTGGATAATCTAAAAATTCATCTAATAAATCAACATTAGCAGCGTATGTTATTTTATCTATACCTCTAACATACCAACCTTTTTTTAAACATTCTCTAGTTATATAAGATCCAATAAATCCTAGACAACCTGTTATATAAACTACTTTCATTTTTTAAAATATACAATTACATTCATTTATTAAAAACTGTTTGGTTTCATTATTGAACCACATATTTTTTATTTCGTCCATAGTTTCTTTATACTCTTCTTTAGTTTTTACTCCTAAAGCCTCAGCATAATGAAACACTTTAATTTGTTTATTATCTTTAGTAAATAACTTATTATCTTTTACATAATACTCTGATGTAGGATATGTTTCTCCTATAATCATATTGTTAGGGTCTTTATAGTTTCCTACATAAACTTTTCCTCTAAACATTTGATTCCCACCACATGCTGATCCTTTAGATCTTACATTATATAATGATTTTGCTTTCACATAAGGAAAATCTACAATCTTTACTTTTATATTAAGTTCATCCTGGTTTTGATATAAGTAATTCATTCCTCCTTGTTCAGCATGGTTAGTCCAAAATTCTAAAGATTTATCATATAAAAGTTCTACACCTTTTAAACTATTAAAACAAGCAACATCAGCATTTATAAAATCTACATCATTGTGTATTTTACCTTCATGTTCAAATTGTAATTGTTTTGGTTCCCAATATTCTGTTTTTAGAAAATCATATGGAGGACCAGAAGAACATATCATGTCTGATGAATTATTATTTATAAATTCATCTAAATGAGAACATGTAAATGTATCTAACCCTAACATTATTATTTTGTCATAATGTTTTTGCTTCATTAACTCTTTGATAATGTGGATTCTTATAAAACCCACACTATCATAATACTCAGTTATACCTAATTCTTCAAGATACTGTTTAAAGTTATCATTAGTCACATGAATTATTTCTACCTCCGGATGCCATTTTTTAAAACTGTTTATAGCATTAGGAGCGAAAAAATTATCTTGTTCAAAATTTTTACCCTCATGGTTTGAGATATGTAAAAAGAAACAAGCTATTTTTTTCATGCGAAAAATTCTTTAATTTTATCACAAACGTAATCTACATCCTCAATAGTCATCCCATGATGAGCACCTAACAAGAATCCATTTTTCATGATAGTATCTGAATTAGTGAATTCTTGTAGATACTCTCTGTATATGGGATGACGAGTAACATTACCAGCGAATGTGACACGGGTCTGCACATTATTGTCTTCTAAGAAATGAAGTAATTCATAACGTTTTTCTGTTTGTAAAGGAATAGCTAACCAATTAGGTTTAATACTATCATTAGGTAAAATAATATCATCAACACCTTTAAGGTTTTCAATATAACGCTCAACATTTGCTCTACGAATTTGTTCAAATGTTTTAAATTTTTCTAATTGAACCAAACCAAAAGCAGCGTTCATCTCAGATGATTTCATATTATAACCTAATACACCATATAAAAACTTATAATCATAAGGAATACCATCTACACTATGGTTAAATCTATCAGCCATTGCTTCTGAATTGTCTCCAATTCTACCCCAGTCTCTCATTTGTAAACAAGTATTGCGATACTGTTCGTTATTAAACATTACCATTCCACCTGAACCACCTGCTGTTATAACATGCGAAGCATAGAAACTAGTAGTTGAAATATCTGTTTCAGAGGTATGAGTAACAGTATCTGCTGAGTCTTCAATCAAGATAATATCTTCACGACCCATTGCAGCTAAACCTTCTTTAATTGCTTTCCAATTTGGTTTGTTACCAATCAAATTAGGCAACATAAGTACTTTAACATCATCTGTAATAGCAGCTAATACTTCATCAACATTAGCTACATAAGTATCTAAATCCACATCTACAAATACTGGAACTAAACCTAACTGAATGATAGGAGCTAATGTAGTAGAGAAAGTACAAGCAGGAGTAATTACTTTAGTACCTTTAGATAAAAGTAAACTAGCTAAAGCAAGCAAACATGCTGATGATCCTGAGTTAACAAAGACACCATACTTTTTACCAAAATGCTTAGCTACTTTTTCTTCAAATTCGATTGACTTAGGTCCAAAACCAGCTAACCAGCCTGATCTTAAACATTCAACAACAGCTTGAATCTCTTCCTCTCCGTAGGATTCAAACTTATTAGGAGCGTACCATATTTTTTTCATATAATTTTAATTTAATATAATGATAAGATTTACGAAGTCCAAACTGAACCGTCTTCAATTGCCAATAAGATTTCCAATATTCCATCAATATTAGTTAACTGCCAAGGATAGTTATTAGCATCATCTATTTTAATAGTTGAATCCACTATACATTCTCCAACATCTTCTAATACTAGTAGATTACTTTTTGAAGCAGTAGAAAAATCATAACACTTAGCATTTAACCAAGGTCCCATTTTTGGATTTGATATAACAACACTATTACTATTAGCTGAAGCAAATAATATATTAATATTAGAAGCACTACTTTGCTGAATAATAGTTTTATAAGATTTAGATAGTTGGATTTTTTCTTTAATTGTGTAATCCATCATCTCAACAATATCATATCCTAATTTATTTTTTATTTGATCAATTAACTCAAGTTCATTTATTAAGTCTCTACCATGATACCATCCTCTTTTAATAGTATCTTGTCTTGAAATATAAGCTCCAGTAGAATTAGTTTTAATAGGTTCTACTTTGTCAGTGACTGATCTAATCATGTCAAATATAGGACCATAACCTTGATGTTCAGGAAACCAATAGTATAAATTAGATACAAATAAGTTTTTAATTTGGTAATTTTTATCTTTTTCAAAAACAAAAACATCAATATTTTTATCTTCTAAATAAAGTTCTAACCATTGTTTAATAAAGTTACTTTTACCATTTTCTTGATAAAATTCCTCTGGTATTCCTAGTTTTAGGTTAGGGTATTGTTTTCTAAGTTGTTCGAAATAAAAACATCTTCCAAACATATCAAAGAAAAAATGAATATAATTCACACCAGCATCATCATAAAGAAGGAAAATATCATCCTCAACAATAACATCCGTTCTAGGCATAACAATACTTTCAGGTTTGTAAAGTATACTTTGATTTCCTGCTTTTTGTAAATCTTTATTTACTCCAGCTAATACTTCTTTATTATCATGAAATATAAAAACATATTGTAATCCATTTTGTTTAGCTGTTGTTTCATTAACATGTTGTAAAACAGCATCCTCAAATTTTACACAAAACTGTCTATTAGGATAAGGATTATTAGGAACGGGGATGTTTATAACTGTGGGAACCATAACAAATTTTCAATTAATTTAAAATATTGTAAAAAACGTTTTTCAGAATATGAATGTAATGGAAGGAGTGAAAATAGCAAACTTGATGTAATTATTTTTATAAAGAATAATTCTTCATTATTAAAATATGATTCAAATTTTTCTTTAAATTTATCTACATACACATTATCTATTTCTATATCATTTAAAATAAAATCATAACCTATAATAGATTGATATACTTTAGCATAATCATAAAATTTATCTCCCTCTAATGTTACTTTATCCCCTAATTTACCTCTCATATCAATAAATTTAATACCTGTTTTAGTTTTTAAAATATTAGTGAATACTGGGTCTCCATGAATAGTAGTAGGGATACCTAATGATTTGTTTTCATACTCTTTTAATTTCTCAATTAAAGTATCAAATATTATTTTGGATTTAGGAAATTTATTATAAAGAGATTTATTATTATAATATCTATTAGTTAATTTTAAAATATAATTAACATAAATATCATTGGTGTTTTTATATTGATATGAATGTATATTTTTTAATCCATCTAATAAAATATCTAAATCATCTAAAATTAAAGATTTATTAACATATAAATAAGAATAATTTACTCCTTCAATGTTTTCTAAAATTAACTTATTGTTTTTGGCTTCATATACTTTAGGAAAATAATTTTCAATTCCTGATGGAATGTTTTGGTACCAAAATATTTCTCCACTGTTAGAAGTGTTTTTTATAACTTTATCACCATTAAATTCTACTTGGTGAAAATCTCTTGGTTGAGTATCTGTTGAAAATATACCTAGAGATTTATCTAATGAAATATAAGGATTAACAGCTAAATCATCTATATAAAAATGAGCATATGGTTTTCCAAAATAAACTTCATCATAAGGAATATTAAGTTTATCTAAAGTATCAAAAGTAACTTTACTAATATCAGCCATTACTGCTCCTACATTTCCATTATGGGTTTTCATTCTGCGAGCAGTATAAATTATAATAGTATGTCCTAATTCTTTTAATAATTTTACAAAATTAATATTTCGAGTTATGGGTTTTACACTATAATAATCTCCTGGAATTGTTGGGTATGAAACTAATGTATTGTCTAGATCAAAGCATATCCTTAATTTTTCTGTTTTATGCTTGTTTTTATTACAATAAATTTGTAATTGAAGAGGAGTTCCTACACAATTAAATTTAAAAATTTCTTTACTATATATTTCAATGTTATCTTTTAACATTTCATTATAAACATAAGAAATATATAATTCACTTTTTAAATCTAATACTTTGTTACAGTATTTTTTAAGTAAATGACCATTTTCAAAACCATAAGCTCCTGTATTTGCTTTATCTGATATTTTTATTTTTTCTTTAATATCAGTAATTTGATTATTATCATTAGTTTTAATATAAGAAAATATAGGATCAGGATTAGTATCTGTATGATAATGGATTAAATTTTTATTTGGAGATTGTTTAAAAGATTTGACTATATTATCTTCATAAAAAGTATCACAATCTAATATTAAAAAACTATTATTTAATTCTTTATTAGTTAAAGTATCTAAACAACTTAATACAGTTTCAGCTGCTCCTTTAGTCATATAATCTAAAGAAATAAACTGGATATTCTTTTTTGGGAAGTAAAATTTAATTAAATCATCAAAATTAAATTCTTTTAAATGATTATTATATACTATATAAATAGTATCCTTATCATCAATATCTAAAGTATCTATAACTCTATGAATCATAGGTTTACCTAAAACATTAATAAGAGGTTTTGGCATCAAATAATCTTCATCTTTAAATCTTTGTCCAACCCCACCTATGGGAATTATAATATTCATATTGTGTTATAAAACTGGTTTTGTTTTTCTTGACGTTCTATTGTTTTTGGATGCAATAAACAAAATTCATCTTCAGCTGGTAGAAGGGTGTATTGTTTATAGCCTTCTAGTACTTCATGAACTTTATTTTTCCATTTGATTGATTTATCATTACGATAAATTCTCCATTGGTAGTCAGGGAAATTAATTCTATCACCTTTAACATTCCATCTCCATTTCTGAATATGTTCCTCGGTGATACCACTTACGGTATTAATCCGAGGAACTAAATATACATCCACTTCAGGATTACTTTCTAATATACTAGGAAGCATATCAAGTAACTCTATTGCTGGTATTTCGTCAGCATCGATTTGGAAGATATATTCTCCAGAACAGTGGTTTGATAATTCATTTTTATATGAAGCAAAATCTTTATTTAAAGGACAAAACCAATGTTTTATTCCTCTATCTAAAATAACACTTACTACTTCTTTAGTATGATTATCATGATCAATTTGCACTACGACCTCATACTCAGGTGATAGAGCACGTTCTTGAAGATAATCAAGTAACGTCTCTAACTCCTGGTGTTCATTACATACAGTAATTGCTAAACTAATCATTCTGGTAATACTCCAATATATGAAAGCGCTTCCATATAGTCACGCTCATTAAAATGAGAGATTGTAGTCATATCCATTCTCCATTCATAGTATTGATCTTTTTTACCTGGAATTGGATATTTGGTTTTTTCTTCCTCTTTAACAGGAACTGCTTTTACAGCGCTCCATTTCCATTCATTTGAATTGTTTCCATTAGCAAATACCATACCTTGTTGAGGTAAATTTACGGCTGATGGCATCCATACTTTACCATTATCATCAGTATGGGCTAAAGCTTTATATAACTCAGGAAGGTTTTGCATTTGAATTTCATAAAATTCTTCACCTTCTTTCATTAATGAATTAGTTTGAAAACCACAACCATAACAAAAATAAGTTTTAATGTCTTGATTTACTTCATCTACGTAACAAGCATCTGAGCCGCAACGAGAACATACAATTAGATTATCCATTTGATTCTACTGTTTTTAATTTAGGAAGTTCAATTTTTTTCAATTGAGGAAGTTTAAGATTAATTTGTTTTGGAAACTCAGGTATGTTTTTATCTAAAATATTACCTACTAGTTCTTGCATTTTTTCAAAACTAAATTCTGTACGACTCTTATGAGATTGACGTTTAGCATTTACTGTATACTTTTTATAGTTTTCAAATACATCTTTTAGGTAAAAACCCACTTGTCCATGATCAGGTGCAAACCATTGACTTTCAGCTAGCAAAAACTGGTTAACTGCACTTGGATGAACATTTTTTAATTCACCATTAACAGCACATACAAACTCAGAATCTAAGAAATCAGTTTGTCCTGACCAGTATGAAATAATAATTGGTTTTTTAACTAAACTAAATTCAAGTAATGGTCTTCCAAATCCTTCACCTTTAGTTAAACTAACCATTGCTTTTACTTTAGGATGATTATACAAATGATTCATTTCATTATCTGTAAATTCACCATGCAATAGATAAACATTAGGTAAGTCTTGTGATTCAACAGTGTCTTTAATTTGTTGAATTTTATTAATAAGAATTTCTCGGTCAACATAAGATGAAGCTGCACCTGATGTTTTTAAAATAAGTGATGGTTTTTTCTTTTTATTTTTAAATGTTTCAAAAAACGCTTTAATTAATAAAGATACATTTTTTCTATCCTCACCAAACTCACCATTAATCCAATGACCTACAAACAAGTAAGCAAATGATTCAGGCATTTCATCTAAAGTACAAACCAAATTATTATCAGGTAATTCCTCATCAGTCATTTCAAAATATTGATTCAAATCAGCTCCTTCAAATAATACTTCAACTGGTTTTTCTAATTTAATATTACGAATTATTTGATTAGTATTTTGATCTCTTTGTTCAAATGAACTATTTTTTAATACTTCTGCTGAATGTTTTGATGAAACAATATTTAGATTCATTCGATTACATCCTTCAATAAACTCAGGACTAGCAATTGTAGTTTCAATACCCGCTGTAAACCCAATATTATATTTTCCAATAGGTTGGAATTCATTAGGCACAGTTATTTGAGCCCAAATTTCAGGTTGTGAATTTAAAGGCTGGTTTAGAATATGCTTAGTTAAAAATTCCCATTCTGGATTATCAGAAATAAATCCCCATGGTGTATCACCCCATCTTTGGGGTAATACTTTTACATTATACTTATCTAAAGCAATAATAGACTTAACTAAATCTCTTGATCGAGCTCCATACCCACTGTAGGTATCAATTGGACAACTTATTACAAATAACGGTTTCATTTAATATATTAATTTATGTTGGAGTGTTCTTTTTGGATAATTGTTTGTGTTAATAAACTCAAAACCTTCTCTAGGAGCCCAAGTTTTAAATAGTTCATCAAAACATTCTATAACACGTTTGGCTTGATGTTCTGATGTAAATCCTGCTTCATCATTAATAGCCCATTCTCTACCTGCTAAACCTTTTTCTTGGCGCTCTTCAGGACTCATTTTATAAACAGTCATAATCTGATTAGCAGCGTCTTCGGCTTCACATCTATCATCAAAAATATAAGGTGTTGGAGGAGAACCTACAATTGAACGTGAGGTTGGATATACTGGAAACGCCCATTTACCATGTTTTTTAATAGTACCTCTATGGTTTGAAGGAAAGTTTTCATCAAAATCAATCCAAGTTCCATCTTCAAATTCAAAACGCATTTGGTCTTGCATACCTCCTGTTACATTAGCAATGATTGGTTTACCACATAAAATAGCTTCTGTCAAACTTAATCCCCAACCTTCATTTGATGTTAATAAAATCTGAACATCCGACATATTATATAATAAGGACATTTCTTGAGGAGTACACATCATATTAGTGAAGTATACATTTTTAGAATATTTTTCTCCAAATAACAATTCAACTACTGCTGGTAAGTCAGTACCATGTTCACTCACTTTTTCAGAATGCATTACTAAAGCACATTTTTTAGCTTCATCTTCAGAAAGTGAATCTAAAAATAATCTAAAAGCCATTAATGTATCTGGAATTTGTTTGCGACGAATGTTTCTTGAGTTAAAGAACACTACAAATTCAGGATCAAACTTACCAAATACTCTTCGCTTCATGTTTTCAACATCTTTATACTCAGTTTGAGTTTTTAAGATAGGTTTAAAAATATCACTATTTAGTCCATGAGGAACATATTTAATAATTTTATTTTTTGCTTTATCTCCTAATACAATTTTATTAATGTTAACAGTTTGTTTTGAAATACCCATTAACAAATCACATGCTTCATAATATGGTTTATTATAAAGTGGTGCTGGATAATCATCCCAAATGTTTAAGTAAGTAATAGGAATTGACTTACGGATTTCGTTTTCAATAGCAAACAACCAAACAAAATAACGAGGATCTGTAATCAACATAATCGCGTCTGGTTTTTCAATTTGAATTAAATGACGAATAATAGTAGTGTCACCATATCCATCTACAGGATACAATACAACAGATGAATCAGTAATACCCGCATTTTTATTTGTATCAGCTGATAGATCTAATTTGTTTCCTTTTTCAGGATGTTGAACTGCTCCAGCAATATTAACCCAATTAAAATGTTGAGCCGTGTGGAGTACAATTTCACGAGCAACAGTAGCAATACCTGAATGTACTCTAATGTCGTCGCAAATTAATAGAATTTTCTTCCTCTTATCAGGAGGTAAATAACCAAATTTATCTTTCATAAAACTTTTTTAATTTTTAATTTCTAGGTTGTTGTGTGAATGAACTTTTTTTCTAAAATCTTCATCTGTAAGATACAAATGAATGGTGCGGTCAGCAAGCTTTTGTAAAGAAAATTTGTACTTAACACATGCAATCTTAAAATCCTC
>Ga0164293_10002680_pt1 | contig 15103 bp, 11 predicted proteins | sample GEODES118metaG_FD_111487 | JGI IMG/M metagenome (GOLD analysis project Ga0164293, IMG submission 111487) | Eutrophic lake water microbial communities from Lake Mendota, Wisconsin, USA - GEODES118 metaG | ecosystem: Environmental > Aquatic > Freshwater > Lake | place: USA: Lake Mendota...
ATGGGCTGGGATTTATTGCTAAACGAGCATAGAATTTTGGAAAAAGACGGACAAAAACTCTGTATTGCAGGCGTCGAAAACTGGAGCAATAAAGGGCGTTTCCCCAAATACGGGAAACTGGATGAGGCATTAAAGGGTTCAGCCGGGCTGACTAAACTCCTACTCAGTCACGATCCCAGCCATTGGCGTGAACAGGTTCTCGGACATCAGCCCGAAATAGCCGCTACCTTCAGCGGTCATACCCATGGCATGCAGTTTGGTGTGGATACCCGTTTTTATCGCTGGAGCCCGGTAAAGCTGCTGTATAAGGAATGGCTGGATTTGTATACCGAAAACGACCAGCACCTCTATGTAAATCGCGGTTTCGGATATCTGGGATACCCCGGCAGAATTGGTGTGTTTCCGGAAATTTCCGTCTTCACCCTACAGTCAGCGTAAGCCGTTATAAAATTGTTGTAATTTGGCATCGTGCAACCGAGGCAACCAAGACCCAAAACACGGCCAACCCTGCAGCAGGCCCGCATCAAGGCCGAAAAATATTGTGCCTACCAAGAGCGCAGTCAGCTGGAGGTGAAGACCAAATTACTCGGAATGGGCTTAAACCTAAGTGAAACGAATGAAATACTGGTGGATTTGGTGAGGGATAATTTTATCAATGAGGAGCGATTTGCTATTGCATTTGCGAAAGGAAAACTAAAGGTGAAAAAATGGGGCACCCGAAAAATAGCACTGGCGTTAAAAAACAAAGGCATTTCGGATTCGCTGATTCAGTTGGTTTTAAAGTCCATAGACCCGGATCATTATCTGTCGGAATTACGCCTGAGCATTGAAAAGAAGGCCAAAACCATCAAAGAAATTGACCCTTGGAAAAAGGCAGGCAAATTGAAACAATACCTTATTGGCCGTGGTTACGAGGCCGAGCTTGTTTTTCGCGAGGTTGACCGATTTTTAAAAGAAGAAAATTAAAATCCAAGCACCCAAAAAACCCAAAGGGAAACGGCTATCATAATTCCTACAACATTCCATTTTACCTTAAAAAGCCGTTGTTCAAGGGCATTTCGGAAAAGTCGGTCAATAAGCCATAGTGCCAGCGGAAGAAATAGATAGAAGAAGCCGGTTAATACGGCTGCCAGTAAAATCCAGTACCTTAGCATTACACAAACAGATTCTTATTCAATCCCAGCCATTCCATAGCGCTGTCACCGAGCATAATCTGCTTGGTTGCATCGGGAATGTTTAGTGAACGGATCAGTTCACCGGGGATGTCTTCGCCCAGCGGATAGGGATAGTCTGTGCCCATGCAAATGCGGTTGGGGCCCATCAGTTCCATCAGGTATTCCAGCATACGGGCATCGTGGGTGAGGCTGTCCACCCAGAATTGTCCAAGGTATTTTGCAGGGTCATGGGGGTTGTCTACAGCCACCAGATCGGGGCGGCAACGCCAGCCATGCTGTATGCGGCCAAATGTCCCGGGAAATGCGCCGCCGCCATGTGCAAATGCCACACGCAGTTTGGGCAGCTTTTCAAAAATGCCGCCGAAAATCATACAACTCATGGCCAGTGCTGTTTCTGCAGGCATGCCTACCAGCCAGGGCAGCCAGTATCTTGGCATTTTGGTCTTTGCCATCCACCACCAAGGATGCACAAACAACGCCATATCCAGGTCCTGCATGGCCTCAAATATGGGAAATAGTTCCGGCTGGTTCAGGTTCCAGTGGTTGATGTGCGAACCAATCTGTATGCCTTTTAATCCTATGGATTTGCACCGCTCCAGTTCCTGTATGGCCATGCCTGCATGCTGCATGGGTAAGGTTCCCAGCCCGACAAATCTTTTTGGATACGCATGAATAATGCCTGCAATGTGATCATTGAGAAATTTCGCAATCTCCAGGGTGTCTTTGGGTTCGGCCCAATAGCTGAACATTACGGGAACGGTGCTCAGAACCTGCACATCCACAGGATGGGTATAGGCATCACATTCATGGATTCGTTGTGCAGGATCCCAGTTATTGCTTTCAATTTCCCTGAATAGTTCTCCATCCATAAGCATGCGCGCACAGCAGGGCTTGTGATGCTGTAAACTGATGAATTCGCCATATCCAAACTGAGATTTCCAGTCAGGCAAATGCTCTGGAATGATGTGCGTGTGAATATCGACGGTAAAGAACTGCGATTGTGGGTTCATGGGTTTCGCAAAAATAGCCCAATATGCGAATAGGTAAATCTCCTATTTTTGCACGTTCATTATCCAATGGAAGATTCGACAAACCCATAGCTTTGTCAAATCTCTAAAACGAAATATGTCGCATCGCAAAATTGACCTTTCAGCCGCAGTAAGTCTGGTAGTGGCCAATATGATTGGCACGGGTGTTTTCACCGGTTTGGGTTTTCAGCTTTTGAGTCACAATCATGGTTTCACAATCCTGGCATTGTGGATTGCAGGCGGAATTATGGCATTTTTGGGTGCAGTGTGCTACGCAGAACTGGCAACACGCTTGCCACAGGATGGTGGGGAATACAATTTTTTATCTAAGGTATATCATCCTGCACTGGGCTTCATGGCCGGGTTTGTGAGTGCTACAGTGGGATTTAGCGCTCCTATCGCACTTGCTGCAGCTTCATTGGGTACGTACGCCCACGGTATATTCCCGGCATTGGATATAAATATTGTGGGGACTGCCGTAATTGTTGGAATTGCAGCCATTCATGCCACCAATCTCAGTGCGGGTGTGCAGTTTCAAAAAGTATTTACACTCATCAAAGTTTTGCTGATTGCCGTCTTCGTATTGGCCGGTATCTTCTACGGCAATGCCCAGGGAATATCACTCGGTTACTCTGACCTGAGTGCGGGTGAAATCATGACCGCCGGCTTTGCCGTAAACCTGGTTTATGTAAGCTATGCCTACAGTGGCTGGAACGCCAGCGCCTATCTGGCAGGTGAAATTGTGAAACCCGAGAAAAACCTGAATAGAAGTATTATCTGGGGAACCTTGCTCGTTACGGTTCTTTACGTGCTGTTAAATACAGTTTTCATCATGAGTGCGCCCATGGACGAAATGCGGGTGGCTACTGAGGGTGTCAACGCCTTCAAACCCAAAGAAGTGGGCATGATCAGCGCCAACTATATTTTTGGTGCTTGGGGTGGTAAGGTCATGGGAGGCGTGATTTGCATCTTGCTCATCAGTACCATCAGTGCCATGATTATCGCCGGGCCAAGGGTTATTCAGCCCATGTTTGGTAAAATTCCGGCATTCCAAATTTTGTCCAAAACCAGTGAGAAAGGGAATCCGGTTAGGGCCATACTTTTTCAAACAATACTTGCATTGTTGATTCTCTGGACTGCCTCGTTTGACAGCATTATGCAGTACATTGGATTTACCCTAACCATTTTTACGACACTTACGGTTGCCGGGGTTATTGTTTTTCGCATTAAAAACGGGAAACCCGATGGATACAGGGCTTTAGGATATCCTGTAACCCCCATATTATTTATAGCGGCCAATATTTGGGTTTGCCATTTTCAACTGGTGAATAAAACCACCGAATCACTCATTGGATTTGGTACTGCACTGCTGGGTATAATTTTATACTTCATCAGCACTGACCGAATTTCAAAAACACCATAAATACAAATTACACAACATGAAAAGATACCTGTTTTTATTTACTGCTACTGCCATGTTAGGCATGATATCCTGCGGTGGCGCTACTGAAAAGTCCACTTCGCAGAAAGATACGGTAAAAACCGATACCGCTGTGAAGGTAACCAAGCCGGCATTTGACCCCAAATTCAATGATTATGCCCGATTTATTTCCGGATTATCAGCCAATGCGGGCAGCAGTATGGCAAAATATGACAGTGTAAAGCAGGTGAAAGAACACGCCAGTCAGTTTGGAAAACGCTGGGAAGAAATGGAAAAAAACCGCCTCAGCGTGATGCGTAAATGGGCAAAAGAAGAGTTACATCCCAAAGTGGATGAAAATCTGAACACGTTTTATCCTTTCTCAGGACCCGATTTTCTGCACGTGGTGCAGTTTTATCCCAACAGCAAAAAATACCTGTTCCTTGCCAATGAAATGGTGGGCGATGTTCCTGCATTTGATAAAATGACCCAGCCCCAGGTGCTGAATTATTTGAATAGTATTGAAAAAGCCCTGGGAGATATTTTCCGCAGAAGCTATTTTATTACCAGCTATATGGGTAGCCAAATTCCAGCCGTTAAAGGTGTAGTACCGATTTTTATGGTCTTTTTTGCCCGCACAGGCCATGAAGTGATGAATGTAGAGCTCATTACCCTCGATGCTGCCGGAAAAACCGTTCCCCGCAGTCAGAATCCTAAAGGAATCAGTGGGGTTCGTTTTACGTTCTGCCCCATCGGAAAGTATGATGATGTAAGAACCCTGGAATATTTTAATACCGATATCAGTAACGTTGGAACCAGTGGTAAGGGTGGTCTCAAGGCCCGTCCTGAAATGGTGAAACACATAGAGGAATTTGGCAAAGCCAACACATTTGTGAAGGCCGCCAGCTACCTGCTTCATTACGAAACCTTCAGCACCATCAAAGATTTGACACAGGCAAAATCGGCTTCGCTGTTGCAGGATGATACCGGAATTCCTTATCGTTTTCTGGCTAAAGACTTCAATTATTTTCTCTATGGAAAATACACCATTCCTGTGAAAAACTTTAGTGCCTCAGGTCACTATCAAAAAGACCTGGCCAAATTGTATGCCGACAGTACCAAGGTAAAATCACTGCCTTTCAGTCTGGGATACCACTGGCAGGACCAAAATCAGAACTACATGCTGTTTGTGAAAAAACCCTGATTTTTCTGTAACTTGGTTGCAAATTCAGTCGATTGAAAACGGTTGTATTTGTTACCCTCCTGTTTGCTACCACCCTTCTTAGGGCGCAGCCGGAATTTGAACCGGCTGACTCCAAATGGCTTGAAATGCTTTTCCAAAGCCGGGGAAGTGATGTTTTCAAGCAAATATTGCAACAACCGGAAAAGTATCGCTACCAGATTGTTTTTTCACAGATTGACCGAAACCGAAAGGGGATACCCTTCGTTACCACCCATTATTACCATTTTAATAAAAGTCAATATTTCTATCCGGCCAGTCTGGTGAAATTTCCCGCCTCATTGCTTGCTTTGCAGAAATTGACAGAACTGGAACCGCTGGGCATAAGGCCTGAGACCTCCGTCAGTTTTGACAGTGCATGGCATTGTCAAACCCGCAGCGGCCGCGATCCTTCACAGATTTCAGGCTGGCCAAGTTTAGACGCTTACATCAAGAAAATGATGCTGGTGAGCGATAATGAATCGTATAACCGAACCTATGAATTTTTGGGGTATGATTACATCGCCCAAAACCTTCAGGAAAAAGGATTTAATGACACTCGCATCATTCAGCGTTTTGAATTTTCCTGCGATACGCTGAGCGCATATATCACGAATCCTGTGTGTTTTTTTAATGACAGGGATACCCTTTACAGGCAGCCGCCTGCAACCGCAGTAAGGCGCCTGCAAAATCCCTACGGGGATGTGTATATGGGCAGTCGTTATTATGATGCGCTGGGAAACCTATATCCCTTTCCACGTTCTTTCATGTTCAATAATTATCTGCCTCTGGATGAATTACACAGAATGCTGATATCCTTTTATCTTCCTGAGTCCGTTGCTGAAGAAAAGAGATGGAACATCAAGCCGGAATATGCAGACCTGCTGAAAAAATACATGGGGATGTGGCCCAGAGAGTGTCAGAACCCATCCTATGGTTATGCGGATCACTATAAAAAATATCTTTTGATGGGAACCGGAGCACCGCTTCCCGACTCCTCGGATATTCGCATCTTTAATGTCGTAGGAAGGGCTTTTGGGGTGCTTGCCGATTGCGCTTATGTTGTGGATTTTCAACATAATATCGAATTCTGCATCACAGCAGTGATTTACTGCAATGAGGATGATGTATTAAATAACGACAAATATCAGTACGATACAGCCGGTATGCCATTCCTTACTGAATTGGGTCAGTTGCTTTACCAAGCGGAACTTCAGCGAGATAAGCACCTGCAGTTTTCCAATGCAGATCTCAGGGAATTGTATCGAAGATAGGTGATACCGTAGGGCTTGATTACCTTTGTGCCATGTTACTTCAGGATCTTTATCAGACCGTTGAAAAAGCCATTCATGACATGGGTGTAAATCCCGAAGATACCCGGGGCGAGGAAGCCGGGCAGTGGATGCTGTTAAGAGAAGAAATGCCCATTTACCTTGATGCGTGGGAAGATCAGGAGTCGAATCCCTGGAATTATTTTATTTTTGAAAAAGACAAATCGGTTTTTCAGGTTTCTGTTCCATTCTGCTATGCACCCACCCTCAAGCGGGATGAGTTTTTGCAGGAGATGCTGGTGGTAAACCTAAATCTCATGTACGGAAAATTTACATTTAATGAGAAAGATAATGTGGCCGCCCTGGTGTACCGGGTACCGGGTTCCTCATTCAGAACATCTGATTTTCAGCCCATTATTGATGGTTTATGCTATTACGCAGAAATGGCATACCATGTTCTCAAGGATGAATTTAGTCTGAAACGCGTATTGTCTGAATCCTGATTATCGGATAGCCCCTTGGCTTGCCTGCCGGAGTTCCTGCAGGGTTTTGGCTGCAAGATAAAAACCGGGATCTGTTTTTAAAGCATCTTTCAACGTATTTGCCATGGGCTGATACTGCTGCTTCACCTGCTGAACCAGCGCTTTCAGGTATAAAAAGGAGGGTTTCACTCCCAGGTTTTCCTGAATTTGTTCCTGCAAGTGGTGCAACCTCACTTTTTTGGTAATCGGTACATCCGCTTTGAGTACTTGTTGCACGGCTGTTTCGGCAGTTTTTACATTGCCGCGCGCAATTTCAATGTACAATTCATACCAGCGGTAGGTGTAATCACCCGTTTCTTTAAACAGTTGACGGAATGCATCCACAGCCCCTGTGTCATCCTGTTCAATCAACAGCACGCGTGCCTTCATTTCCCGCAGATAAAGGTTGCTTTTGTCTAGCGAAAGCCCTTTGTCAATCATGTAGTTAACCAAGGAGGTGCTGCGGGCCAGATCAACCGGGTTGCCATAGAAATAGTGATAAAATGCCAGGGAATCATAAGCCCATGGATAGGCCGTGGGTTCCTCTGTTATTAGCAACTGCAAACAATGTGTGGCGGTTTTCATCTCCCTCAGCAGTATCGCTTTTTCATAGCCATCCATCAGGTGAGATATGTACTGCGACTTCCACTGGGATTTTTCCCGAAGGGAGTCTTTTAAAATTCCGATTTCTCGCTGTTGCTGTTGGATTTTCTCCTCCATTTTTGCCCATTTCAACTCCTGATTGTCGCGCTCGGTGCGGATGGCTTCATCCATTTGCTTTTTGGACACGCAGCTGCTGAAAATGAGTATTACAGCGGTAAAAATTGTGTAATTACGCTTCATTATGGGTTAGGTTTTCCGGCAGCATTTTGCTGCATCTCATATATCCCCTTCTGGGCCAGATAGAAATTGGGAGCGTACTCCAGGCATTTACCCAGCGTTTCCGCAGCTGCCAAAAAATCGCCTTTGTTATTTTTCATAAGCCCGTCAAAAAACAGGAAGGCAGCCCTTGCATCTACCGATTCCTGAATGCCTGCCTCGGGGTGGGTTAACCTTACCTTTTTGGTGGCAGCATCGGGTTGACTCAGCACGGTTTTAACAATGGAATCGCAATATGATACATTGCCCCTCACCAGATTAATAAACGTCATTTCCCACAGGTAGGTATAATCTTTGTTTTTATTCCAAAGCGAGCTGAATAAAGTCATCGCCATACTGTCATTACCACGGCTCAACAATAATTTGCCTTTCAGTTCCGTTAAAAATTCATTGTTGGGGTTGGCGGCAAGTCCTTTGTCGCAGTAATGCAGGGCAGTTGACGGATTTTTTACCAAACCGGGTATGTTCAGATAAAAAAAGTGATAAAACGCAAGGGAATCCACAGACCAGGGATATTGGGCTGAATCTTCGGTAGTCATCATGGATAAGGCGGTAATGGCCGTCTGGTAATCCTGTGCTGCCCTGGCACTCACAAATAACTTATAGTTAGGCGTGTCTTTTTTACTCGATTGATTGCAGGCAAAAAGCAACGAAATGCCTGTCAAAATAGTCATGATATAGCGCATAATTTAGACTCTGTTCTATTGAAGGCAAATGTACTATTTTTGTAGGGTAGCTCCATGCGGTTGGGTGTGAAAAATTTTATCAGGTGCTGGCTGATTATCGGCGGGTTGATGCCGATATTGTCGGTTGCCCAAACCCCTTCGATTGAGGTGTTGACGCCCAATGTGTGTATTCCGCAAACGGTAAAATTACGGGTTAAGAATTGCACGGGCTGCTCCAATTATGAATGGAAAATTGGAACGGGTAACTTTCAGTCGGGCTCTTCGGATTACGCCACCGTTATGACCAGTCCCGGAACCTTTGATGTGGAAGTGCGGGTTACTACCTCCGGCGGTGTGATAGTTCCTCTCCAAAAATTAAAAGCATTCCGTGTTCATGATAATCCGGTGATTGATGTGGGTTTTAGTAAAGTTTCCCTATGCGGAAATGCTACTGATACCATCACCATAACGGATAACTCAAAAAACGTGGTGTACCGCGACTGGCTTATCGAATCCCGGTTTATTGGCAATGGTCCCAAAGAATTCAGGCATGTTTTTACCCAGGGAGGAAAGGGTTTCAAGCGAGTTTACATAACCGTGAAAGACAGCTGGGGCTGTCAGTCACAGAAGGTGATGGATTCCACCATCGGTATCTGGGATGATGTGGTGTTTTCGGCAGCACCCTCTCGCACCGGTGGATGTGCCCCACTGACCGTTCGTTTTAACCCCACCATAGACAGTGCAAATCAATCGGTAGGTTATATCAAATGGTGGGTTCCGGGTTCCACCGCAGATAGTCTGACAGGAAGAAATCCGCTTGTTACCTATAACAAAGCAGGTGTTTATTCATACAAAGTCATGCTGGTGACCAAAGCCGGCTGCAAGTATTTTTATGAGAATATCGACGCCATGAGGTATGGTGATACCGCCATTATGAGCATATCCTACAGCCCCAGTACCCTGTGCGCCAATCGCTTGTTTACGGCTTCGGTATCGAATACAGGCGCTGGTAATGTGAGCTGGAATATCAATGGTGCGGGGTACAGTGGACAGACAAGCGGCTCCTCCGTTAAGGGTAAATTTAATGATACGGGTTCGGCCGATATTACCGTAACCAGCGAAAACGGGGGGTGCAGAAGTTATCTGTACCGAAAAAAAGCAGCCATTATCAGCGGACCTAAAGCCAGCTTTACAACGCCGGTTCCCTTTTATTGCGCCACACCGGATACCGTTCAGTTTACCAATACATCCGTGTTGGGCCCTAGCACCACATGGCGCTGGACCATTTGGGACAGTACCGGAAGCATTGTGAATGTAGCTACCGGAAAAGATTATCAGTATATAACCAATAGTATCAATAAATATTCAGCCCGTCTGATAGCGTCATCTTCCAATGGTTGCATTGATACTTTTTATCAGAAGAATGTGGTGGTGGGTGGTTCCATTGATACCGAGTTTTTTTACAATCCGGCCCCCACTTGCCCTTTTCAGAAGGTGACCTTCACCGGCAGACTGGGTCCCGGAACACCCCGGACCAAAAATCAGTTTGCCTGGACTTTTTACAACCTCAGTGGGGGAATACTGACCACTTCTAACGATGAACAACCCGCAATACAATACAGTCTGCCCGGCACTTACGCCGTTCGCATGATTGTTAGCAACAACCGCGGTTGCCGCGATACCCAAACCAAAAAAGCTTGGGTAAAAGTAGAAGTGCCTGATGTAACGCTCAACACACCGGATTCCATTGTGTGCACCAATCAGAAATTTCTGCTAAAGGCAACCCAGTTGAAGCCGGTAAAAGGTTTTATATCCTATTGGAAGGCATTTCACCAGGATTCTGTCAATATCGTTTATCAGTCCTATGGCGATTCAGCCCTTATGCAGATTGGTTTTCCGGGAATATATAGAATTGAATATACCATCGAAAAACCCAATGGGGAATGTAAATTTACCATCAAACACAATCGGAGGATTAAGGTTAGCGGAGCCATTTTGAAAACAACCATAAGCCCTACTTATGGCTGCGCTCCATTGCCGGTAACCTTGAACGCAAGTCTGCTAAAAGACTTGAATTATCATGGTAATTCTTCTGCGTTTCAATATTTATGGAAACGAACCAATCCTGCTGGATTCCTCATCACAGACCCCACAAAACCCGTAATTAACAGCACCCTGGCACGCGGTGAATACGAATGCTGGCTCGTGTATAAAACCGGATCGGGTTGCGCAGACTCGGTACGTAAAACTTTCATTGAGTCAGGAATCAGATCCCGAATTAACATTCCCTACATGGGTCGATGCCGCGGGAATACAGTCAATTTTGGAAATGCGAGCAGCTGGTGGGCGGACAGTGTGCGCTGGGTATGCGATTCCCCAAGCGTGATAATCAAACCATCCCGCACCGCATGGTCACCCAATGGCACTTTCACCCAAATGGGAGATTTTCCATTGAAACTGATTGTGAAATACCAAAATTGTGCCGACACCAGTAGCACAGTCATCAATATTTTTAAACTTAAGGCGTCCTTATATTCTCCGGACTCTGTTGTATACTGTGCACCTAAACTGGTTAAAATTTTTAATACCACCCCCGGTGCCATCAATAGTTGGTGGACGTTTTCGAACGGGGCTACCCAATATTCCAAAAACAATGATCTGATTACCCAGTCTTTTAAAGAAAATCTGGGTTCCGGCTATGATGTAAAACTCGTAGTTCAAAATTACCTGGGTTGCTACGATACCATTGAGAAAAAAGCGTTTTTTAAGGTAATAGGGCCCATTCCCCGACTCACTGTTTCCGGCAATAAGGGCTGTGAGCCCCTAACGGTGGCTTTTAATAACAACAGTCAGGATTATGTGAAGGCCTACATTGATTATGGAGACGGCACTGTTACCGACAGTCTTAAAAACGGGCAGTTTCATACTTACAGGGTTACCGATAAATCACTCACTACCCAGCGTTTTAACCCTAAATTGATTGTAGCCGATAAATTCAGTTGCTTTGCCTATGCCAATGCTTCTGACAGTGTGGAAGTATTTAAAACAGCGGAACCGAATTTTAGCTACACATCTGCTCGTTTTCTGCGCAAAACAGAGGGTTGTGCCGGAGAATTGATTGTTGGATTTTCCGATAAAAGCCGTTTTGTGAGTAAAAACTACTGGGATTTTGACAACGACGGTAAAATCGATATCCGAAACCAGCCGGCCCCCAATTATTTGTTCGGCAAACCCGGAGTCTTCAAAACCAAGTTAATTGCAGAAAATATCAATGGCTGTAAAGACAGTATTACCATAGATTCTTTCGTGGTCTGGGAAAAACCGGTACCGTCATTTATACCTTCAAAGGATAGCTTTTGTGCCAAGGATGCCGTTCAATTTGCTTTTAATGGATCGTCGGCCTGGCCCATTGTCGCTTACCGCTGGGATTTTGGCGATCCTACGACGTTTAAAGATACCTCTTCGCAAAAAAATACCGCCTGGAGATATAAAAACCCTTTTAACCATGCAGTTGCACTGAATGTGAGGGATGTGAAGGGTTGCACAGCTACCGTAACAAGGGGTGTGTATGTACTGGATACAGCGGGCCCAAAACCATCTGAAATTGCTTATATCACGGTGAAAGATCAGGGTACTGTACAATTGAACTGGCATCAATCCGGACTCGGTAACTTCATGCGCTACCATATCTACCTGGACAGCACGCGATACATCTACCGTAAAAGTGTCTCATCACGCCAGGATACAACGCTGTTGTTTTCTTTTCCGCCGCAAACCCTAAGTAATCAGCGGTATTGTTACAGTCTCAAAGTGGAAGATACCTGTGCCCAGCAGGGAAAACTTGCTGTGTCCCATTGCTCTATATTGCTGCGCGACACGTCAACCCAAAAATATCACCTGGATTTGAAATGGTTGTCTTATGACGGCTGGGGCAATGAACTGAGTCATTATGAACTTTTCCGCAAGGAACCGGGCGGAAGTTTTAAAACCCTTGCCATTATCGATAAAGATCAGCTGTTGTATACCGACAGCTGGAAATGCGACCAAACCTATTGTTACTTCGTTGAGGCCGTACATAAAAATAAAGTATATCGCTCCAGAAGTAACGAAACCTGCGGAAAACCCCTGTATGGCAAACCTGATGGCAGTGCATTGGTAACGTTAGTGACAATAGCCAATGATTCATTTCCTACTGTTTTTTGGAAATCAGACTATGCTTACAACCCGGGAGCAACGTATGTACTTGAAAAATCCGGCAGCGGATTGCCGGGCACTTTTCAGCCGGTAAAACAGGTGAAAGGACTTAGCACGAGTGACAATACGGCTGATGCTCATGCCGCCGCGTATTTTTATCGTGTTTTGTTTAAAGATCATTGCGGACTGACCGGTGATGCAGGCGTACCCTCAAATTCTATTTACCTAAAGAGTGTGCCCGGAAGCAGACTCATTAGCATTAACTGGAATCAGTATGGCTACTGGCATGCCGGTGTGAAAGAATATAAACTGCAACTCAAACAAAGAAACGGCAGGTATACGGACTGGCTGAGAATGTCTAGCGCAAGATCCGGGAAAGACAGCATTAACCTGGAGAGTTTTGGTTTGGACAGTATTTGTTTCAGGGTGGTAGCCATTAAAGACACTATTACGCAAGATTCTTCTATTTCCAATTCAGTTTGTTTTGTGCCATCCTCCTACATTTGGGTACCTTCCGGCTTTTCACCCAATCAGAATGGCCTGAATGAAGTGTTTAAACCTACATTGGGCTATGTGTTTGGCAATCACCCAAACCTTGCACTTCGATATGAATTTAGAATTTTCAATCGATGGGGTCAGATGTTGTTTTCAACCAATAATCCTGCTATGGGCTGGGATGGCCGTTTTATGGACAGGGAATGTCCTGTAGGATTGTATATTTACGAAGTAAAAGCCGTTGGCTATGACGGAGTTCCACATCAGAAAAAAGGCACAGTTTATTTACTTAGGTAATACGAACTGAACCCGCATGGTGGTAAATTTGTGCGTTAATTTATGTTTGATAATCTTCAGCGAAAACTAGAAAAGGCCTTCAAAACCCTCAAAGGTCAGGGTAAAATCAATGATTTAAACGTTGCCGAAACGGTAAAAGAAATTCGCCGAGCGCTTATTTCTGCCGACGTCAATTTTAAAGTCGCGAAGGAATTTACGGATAAGGTCCTGGAAGAAGCCCGGGGAAAGAATGTGTTGTCGGCGGTTTCTCCGGGACAGTTGCTTACCAAAATTGTCTATGATGAACTTGTGGAGTTGCTGGGCGGACAGCAGTCCGAATTAAAAGTATCCGGTAGTCCGGCGATTATACTGATAGCCGGTTTGCAAGGTTCAGGTAAAACTACCTTCACCGGTAAACTCGGAAGATTTCTTAAGTCTCAAGGGAAAAACCCATTGCTGGTAGCATGTGATGTATACAGGCCCGCAGCCCGCGAACAGCTCAAAGTGCTGGGTACTGCCACCGAAGTAAAGGTTTTTAGTGAAGATCAAAGCAATGATCCGCTAAGCATAGCCAGAAACGCCATTGCCTTTGCCAAACAGCACAATCACAATGTGGTAGTGGTGGACACCGCAGGTCGAACCTCTGTGGACCAGCAAATGATGGATGAAATTGCCTCACTCAAAAAGGCACTAAACCCCTCTGAGATATTGTTTGTGGTTGATTCCATGACCGGCCAGGATGCAGTTAATACCGCACGAACCTTTAACCAGGTGCTGGACTTTACCGGTGTGGTGCTTACCAAACTGGACGGTGATACGCGCGGGGGTGCGGCCTTGTCCATCAAATCGGTGGTGAATAAGCCCATTAAGTTTGTAAGCAATGGTGAAAAGCCCGATGCCCTTGATGTGTTTTATCCCGACCGTATGGCGGGACGTATCTTGGGAAAGGGTGACGTAATAACCCTGGTAGAAAAAGCCCAGGCCGCATTTGATGAGGAGGAAGCAGCCCGTCTTTCCAAGAAAATTGCCAAAAACAGTTTTGATTTCGATGATTTTCTCATTCAGCTGCAGCAAATCAAAAAAATGGGCAACATGAAAGACCTCATGGCCATGATACCCGGTGTGGGAAGTAAAATAAAGGATATGGACATCGATGAAAATGCTTTTAAAGGGATAGAGGCCATGATACAGTCGATGACACCAAGGGAAAGAGCAAAGCCCGAAATCCTCAACGCATCCAGAAAACAGCGTATTGTTAGCGGCAGTGGAAGAAGCATTCAGGACCTGAATAAATTACTTACCCAATTTAACCAAATGCGGCAGATGATGAAGTCCATGCAAAACCGAAAAATGCCGGGAATGGGCTTGCCGGGCATGCGCCGATAAAAAATATTACAATTAAATTACAATACCATGACAATTCGATAGGGACGAAATTGTCTCTGCGCTCTATTGCAGTGATTAGTAATGTTTTATTTTTGAAAGAAACTGGAATAATTTGCCGATATAACATAATAGATTCCTCAGGCAAAGTGTGAAGTAAATTCCTAGGTTAAAATAGGTTCTGATTAACCTAACCCCCTAAAACCATTTAACCAAATAGTTGTAATTAAACTACTTATATGGTTTTTTTCAAGCAAATGCAAATCAATTGAGATGGGTGTAATACAATAATGCAGTGTATTGGCCGGGATGGTCAAATTTTCGGTAAAGATGATTTTATGATTTCACAGTTTGGTAGTTTTACTTGCTGCAATTTAATTTGGAGATTAAACTAATGTAAAATGAAAAAATCACTACGCTACTCCATGATTTTATTGGTTTCATGCTGGATGAGTTTGACCAGTCTGAATGCCCAGGACATTGTATGGCGAGACACCTTCAGGAATGGTGTACCGGCTACAGCTGCCCAAATCACCAAATGGAACAATTTTCGTGCAAAGTTACTCTCCACATATTC
>Ga0164293_10002683_pt1 | contig 15097 bp, 25 predicted proteins | sample GEODES118metaG_FD_111487 | JGI IMG/M metagenome (GOLD analysis project Ga0164293, IMG submission 111487) | Eutrophic lake water microbial communities from Lake Mendota, Wisconsin, USA - GEODES118 metaG | ecosystem: Environmental > Aquatic > Freshwater > Lake | place: USA: Lake Mendota...
AGTCTTGAAGTGAGCCAGTGCAAAGTTTACAAGTCTAGTACTCATAATACTAGCAATATCTGCACGATACTCATCTTCTCTACCTATTGTAGACTTAAGTGCACCTACGATATAATCCTCATTATCATGAAGAAGGATATCTTTTGGAGACATCAATTGATCTAACTTGTTATTGATAAACAAAGTAAACAAGCTAGTCATATCAGCACCAACAGAACCTTCACCAATCATTTGGATCATAGGTAGGTTTTCTTCAAACTTCTCAAAGCTAGAAATAGCATTAAAGAATGTAGTGATTGCACGCGGGTTAGTAGCTTCAGTTACAATCTCTGGATGCTTCAAGATGAAGTTAATACATCTGCCATCCATGTGTGTTTCTTCTGCCCACTGTGCCCAACAATCTACATCAAACTTCAACTCACAAGAAATAAAGCGAGTTGTTTGTGCTATATCCATGCTATTTACATGATAGTCACCACCATCTGGGTTAGTAGTCAAGATGATAGTCCAGTCTTTAGGTAACTTCCAAGAGATATACTCCTGAGTATTAATCAAGTCCATACAAGCCTGAATCATTCTTGGGTCAGCACGAGTATAGTCATCTAACAATAAGATACCAGACTCACCTTTACCAGAAATCCACTCAGGTGCACAATATGCAGTACGTCTTGCACCGGTCAATTTAAAACCAGCCTTAACAGCTAACTCAGCTTCCATCTCAGTTACCCATTTAGTCTTAAGACCATCAGGTGTATCTTTACCAATCTGGAATTCTTTAACTGGAAAACCTACTAGATCTGATAACTCTTCTATCATTGCTAAGTTGATCTTAACAAACTGCATACCCTCTTCTTTTGCAAGATTAGATACTACAGTAGTTTTACCAAGACCTGCGTTACCTACTACATTCAAAGCTGTTGGTACTTTACCTTGCTCTTGAATGAATCTGTTGTTGTTAATTACGTGTTTGATGAAATCTTTTAATTCAGCGCTGTTTAATTTTACTTGTGCCATAATGTTTAGGGTTTTTAAATTAGTTTAATTGGATTTGTGGACCGGGTAATTGCTCATTGATGCGGGCTTTAGAAGAAATAACCCAAAGCATTCTACCTCTTGGTGTAATTGTTGTATAACATTCACCATCTGTTAAATAAACCAAGCATGTAAATCTTTTACTATTTTTATTATAGTAATCTATAACAGGATCAAACTCAGTACCACCTCTACCTTGGACTCTTACATCTTTCTTAGGGTCATACTTCTCAATACTGTTAATTTGCGTATCACATTGTAATACTGTAATCTCTGTTCCGGTTTTGTGTATATGTCTGATTTCATTAAAGAACTCTACAAGTTCATCATTACTTACACTACCAGAAGTATCTATTGCAACCAAGATATGTTTCTTGGGTTTAAATTTCATTCCGGGAGCATCCGGATATCTTTTGTTAAGTTTCTTTCTAGATAACTTAGTTTCTACTATATAAGAGTTACCAGCAAATCTTCTAAGATAGGCCCGCCAGTTAAACTTACTAGGAGTAACTTCAGTGATGCGCTTATAAATATGTGCAATCTCTCCAGGTAATTGACCACGTGATTTCAAACACTCTTCAGCAGCTTCTTTCAGTTGATACTCAGCTTGAGACTTAAGTAGTTTCTTTTCAGATTCACTTAAGTTATCAAACTCATTCCATGTACCATGCATGTCATCACCTTGTCCCATCATATTTTGTACATCAGGATCATCTTGATTGTCCAGTAACATATTATAATAATAGTTAGTACCGGCTTTACGCTCAAGCTGTAAGTTAGGAAATGTACTTGGTAAGATAGCACCATCTGGAAGATAGCTTGGAGTAATGTATTGATTAAGTTCACAGTCAGCAGCAATATTAAACAATCGCTTGTCTGCAAACTCATCTCTTAAGTTAAGGTGATCAAATACAATGTGCAATAGCTCATGCCAAAGCAAGCCTTTCTTGTGATCAGAACTGAGACTAGCCCAGAATTCTGTATTGATTACAAGTTTGTAATTGATATTGTGTTTACTAACACCAGCAGTTGGAATAGATTCATTCCATTCTTTGTTTAAACCTATTAAGAACATACCATAGAAGGGATGTTCAAGCATAAGTTCTTTCCCGGCCAAGGCCAGTTCTTCGTCTTTTCTCATAGTTTTTAAGTTTAAAGTTTTGTAATTTTCTCCAGTTCTTCTAAGAACTGAAATGCTAACTCCTCTTCTTCATCTATAAATGATCCTGTGACTCTTCTCTTAGAAAAGTATTCATTTACAATTTTGATAAAGTGTGCGTTCTTAGCTTTTGCTTCATTTACAGATTTCTTAAGTTCTGGATTTACAAGCTCTCTAATAAACTGATACTGCACATTAAGTGCTTTGGCTAATATATAAGCCTTTCTAATTTCTTTTAGGTCTGATTCTTTCACATTAATTGTGCTACTGGATCACTCCAACCATTTGCATCATTAACACCGCTAATGTATGCTTCTGCCTCTTTTTTTGTATCAAACTCCTTGATACCATAATCATAATCTAATTGCATTGAGTTGTGTTCAGTCTTGAATAACTCTTCCCAACCATAGACATCTACAAATAAAGCAGCTGTCTGACTAAATGCATACATTACTTTTACTTTCTTTTTTACTTCCATTACTTTAGGATTTTAATTTCTACTTTTGGGTTTTTGTTGTCATACTCATAAGGTACAAATACCGGGATTAACTCATCCGCATTATCATCATCTATCCAGTCAAACTTTACCATTGCATCTTGTACAGCCTGTGCTATGTTAATCATATCAAACTTGTGTCTGCTCTTTCTATAGAACTTAAACTCTATATACAATGGCTTAGGAAGACCTTTAGATTCTTTTCTGAATGCTTTGGCTTGTTCTTTCCAATACTCATCAGTAGCAAGCTTCCACTTTCTTGTGGCAGCGCTAGCTATGCTGTATTTTCCTGTCCAAATTCTACTGTTTTTACTAGAAGGTGTGTTACCGGGTATTGTAAATATTTTCATAACTGGATATCTAATATTGATTTTACTTCAGGATAACTATGATCCATTACTGAATCAGATATATCTTTTGATAACTGCAAATATAAAGGTTCTAGATATGAAAATTGATTAATGTACTTCAATGTAGCTCTATTACCGGCCTCATCATTGTCAAAAAGAATATAGCACTTTTCATAGTTCTTACTTACATCATCCAAGTACTCTTTCTTGATCATAGTATTCTCAGAGTCTGGTGCCAGAAAATCTATTTCCGGATACATCTTCTTTAAACACATACCATCTTTAAGAGAGGATACAATAACAAGCTTAGAACTATTAGATAACTGTTCACTACCCTGTACATAATCTTTTACTTTTAAGAATTTCTTCTTCTGAACTTTAGGCTGATAGATTTTAACTAATGTACCATCTTTCTTGAAGTAACCATATATATTAGAGCCCTCAATATTTAAGACTTTATATATACCATCCTCTTCTTTAAACATAGTATAAGTACTGAGAGGCTTTACGTTATAGTGTTCTAGCAATCTAGATCCTATACCATACTTACTCCAATAACTTTTATCTAGTGTATTCCATTGTCTAAGTTCATATCTATCAATCTTGTATTTATTGTACTGTTTAAATACTTGTATATCATATCCCCCGTTATTGTGCAATACAAACTCATTGTAATCTCTTACAATCTTATGCATTGTATTTAACCGGGTATCTATACCAAGCATCTTCTGTACTAAATCAACACAATCACCGCCATTATCTGTGGAGAAATCTTTGTACTGATATCTATCCTTCTCTGGTTTAAAGTAGATACACATACTAGGAGTTCTTTCACTAGGGTTAAAGACAGATTTAATCTTAATATCTTGACCAGTTAACTTCTGATCTAATCTACAATAATGTTCAAATACCCATGCTATAGGCACTGACTTTATATCCGGAATTAGGATCTTCGTACTAATCATAACTGCAATAATAAAAAAGGGGGACCATATAATCCCCCTTTTATATAATAAACTTTAAAACTTAAAAGTCAAATCCTGTAGATGTATCAGTATCACTCTTAAATGGATTAGTATCACCAAATGATTCTACTACTTCCACTTTAGCTTTCTTGATATGCAATTCAGGATTGTAAGCAATTAACTTACTTGGGCTTGCAGCTGCTGATTCCATAGCATATGCGTCTTTGCTAGACTTTGGCAAGAACAAATCATAGTTGATATAACCATTCTTCTCATACTCTTTACCATTAACACACATCTTAAAGAGACTGCCATCAGAGATAACATTGTTAGCTCCTTTTACAAAATCTTCAATTGTTGCAAATTTACCATCAGCTTCTTCAAACCATTCAAGTTTATTGCTTGCAATACACAATTGCTGAATAGCACGGAGAATACTCAAGTCACGGCTAATCTTGATACCGGTCTTAGTTTCACCATCAGAGAAAGGATAAAAGCCAAACTTAACTTTACCAATCTGACCTTTGTAACGGGGACCAGTAGGCTTGTCTTTATCTACTAAGAATCCTTCAAATTCAGAACCCATATCAGGTCCTTCTACATTCAAAATCAGGTGGTAAGCACCTGCTTTGTAACTTACACTCTCTAATGCAATAGAGTTAATTTTCACGGTGTGTTCACCGGGGCTCAGGGTTTTCTTTGGCGAGCTACTTGTAGCTTGCACGTCTTTAGTGCTAATCATGGTTATTAATTTTCGTAGTTAATTATTGCTTGTTTTACAAATTCTAAATCATTGGGAACTTCAAAAGACTCAAACATTCCGGCTGGAGACTTACATGTATTCTCACCATTGTTCTGGGTCTCAAATACATAGCGCATACCATTATCTTTATCTTTCTTTACTTTACCAAATAAAACTATAGAGAATAGTCCCTCCAAAGTTAAACTGTTATCTACCAATTTACCAATAGTCTTGGCCTTAAATTTTCTTCTGCCTTCTAAGTCTTGAGACTCTTCTGCATGGGTTAAGAAAAATACATATAAGTCATCACGTAGTGTAGTTGGAAGCTTTGCAATTGTTGCAATGCTCTTAGCAATACTAGTGAACTTATCAAAACCTTTCTCTTCTGCTCTATCAAAATACTCAAATGCTGACATGTACTGAAAATCATCTATGATGATATTCTTAATCTCAGGTCTCTTCTCACTTACATACTTAAGACAGGCTTCAATTTCTTTAGCACCGGCTCTAGTGTACATGTTACCAGACTGATCTTCTCTACTCCAAATCTTGTACTTAGTCTTCCATCCTTTAAATGGAAGTGGTTTGTTTGCTACGTTAATAATAAATGTTTCTTTTGGGTCCAGGTTAGCAATACTTGTGCTTTTACCTGCACCGCTCTCTGCGATAACTAAAATGCTCTGTGCCATATTATTTTGATTTTATAATTTCATTTAACCACTGCTTGTTACTAACAGGCTTCTTAAGCATGATAGCAGCAAGATCTCTAATTGTAAGCATATTAAAGGGCTCATCTGTTGGACCTAAGTCTAGAGTTGGCAATTTAATTTCTTTCTGAGTTTGTGCAACAGGCTGCTGCACAACTCTAAGTTCTGATACAGGAATCATGTATCTCTCTTGAATACTTTCTGTAGCTTCAATTACATCATACTCTGTTCTCCAGTGTGGATTAAATACCCACTTGTACAATGTTCTCTTCTGATCTTCAGGAATGTACTCACTGCTAACAAACTCAGTGTAAATGTTCTTAGGTACATCATAGTACTCTGCTCTCTCTATCTCAGAGGCAAAGAATGTAATGTGCTTCTCATCTTTCATAGCCGGTTTATAGGCCATTTTTGGAATAAACAAAGGTTCAGATACACTTTCATGCATGAATTTTTCCATTTGGAACTCATACAAGTCTTGTATCCTCTTCTTTCTCTCTTCCGTTGTAAGTTTCTGTGTTGATTTTGTGCTTATCATACGGTTTTTATTCTTCTTTCTTGTGTAGCGGGTGTCTCCATTTCTGTGACACTCATTTTCTCAAATTGGGCCTTAAAGAAAGACATCCGGTTATCACCATTTCTTGCTTTAAGAAAGTGCATAACAAGAGTCTTATCATCTTCAATGATATATCTATCAGGTCCGTAATACTTAATCTTTTGTTTAGCGGGTCTATTAAGACCTACCACTAAGTCTGCGTGCTGTAGTAGAGCATCACCACCAAAGATATCAGAGTCAAGTATGTAGTTACCATACTTACCATCTTCATTTCTTTCAGGAGATTCTACACTTCTGTTTAACTGACTTAGTACTATCATTGTAATTGGGTATACACGTTTTATCTCAGTAAGCATCTCACCAAATTCATATAACATCTCGTATTTGTCTTTATGATATGGGGCTTTCTTTAATAGAATACTGTGGTCCAGTGTAACAATAGTCTTAGTCTGATACTCATTAATGTACTTGTCTACTATATTGCGCATCTCATTTACAGTGCAAGGCTGCTCAACAGTATCAATTGGGTAATGTACTTTCTGTTTGGCTAACTCATAGCATTGTAATAGTTCTTCATTGCTTAATTTATTTCCTTCAGCACTACATAGATACTTATATGTTTTACCTAAGCTTGCGCTAAAATCCCTTAAGCAAGAAGTTTGCATAATCATCTCAAAGCTGAACTCTAATACTCTAAACTGAGTATCAGGATTAAGAGCAAAGGCTTCCCTGATAATCTGATCTTTAATCAAAGTTTTACCTGCACCTGGTCTTCCACCAATAACATTAAGTGTATTCCACTCAATACCATTAGTAGTAGCGTCATTAAACTTTGCCCACGGAGTCTGAATGGATTTAATAACTCCATCAGATCTACCCTTCATGTACTCTAAAGCTTTCTTAAAGCCATCTTTTCTAGGAATCCATAACTCTTTTGTCATACTACTCTTTCTTTAAAATGATTATCATCATCCATATCTACACCATCTACAATCATTGAGCAGTAGTTTGCTAACTCAGACATTTTAGATTTGTCCGGTTGTGTTTTGCTAATAAAGTATTGTGATGTCTGCATATATAAATAATTCTTTTTCTCATACTCATCTACATAGTGAGCAGTTGCTTTAAGAATGATATCCCAGGGATAATCAAATGTCTTGAAGAACCATCTAAAGTTACTCTCTATGTTTTTCTTGTCTGACCTAGCAAGTTTCCCGCTAGGTAATTTGCGTTTTGGGAATAGATTTAAATACTTAACAATATTCTCCTTAAAGTCATCACCAACCACTTGTTTAGTTACCTCTTCCTTCTTTGTACTAAAGAACTCATCTATTTTTTCTAGTAGTTCAATACCTTTAGGAAGTATCACATTCTGGTCAGTTACAAAGCCCTTAAACTTAAGCTCTCTAAACTCTGCATAAGGATTAATATTAGCTGTTTGTATCTTATCTCTAAGTGAATGCAGCATGTAGTGCTGGTTCGGAGTTATCCCATTCTGTAATAATATGTTGAATATTTCTTCCATGTTCAATTGCTTTTAATACGTCACATTTAACAGCTTCATACACTGTTAAAAATCTATTGTCTTTGATATATATAAGATCACTAGCTCTCTTAACTGAGTATATAATAGTGCTATGATCTTTATTTAAGAATCTACCAAGCTCACTAACACCATAGTTTAATTCTTTGCATATTTTACAAAATACCTGATGGTGTAATACCCTGTCATCTTTTCTTGATTTATCTAGTAAACGTATAGTGGTTTGTTTACCATTTGAGTATTTATCTAGGTTTCTATCAACAATATCAGCCAGTTGAGGAATGGTTAGTCTGTATACAGCATCTAATTCTGTTAGTATGATTACTTTCACATCATATTTGCTGCGTATGTATTTTTTAAATTCATTAATTTCTTCGTCTACTTCTTTAACTTTTGTTGTTTGTTTCATAGTTGGTTTGTATATTAATAGTAGGAGTACAAATATAACTCACTAACGTTATATCCACAATAACCTATCTAGAAATCTGTATATCTTTTGAAAACTTCTATCATTCATAGTGTTAATTTAGGTGGGGATGCCTTCCTCTGTTTGCAGGTTTCTGCGGATAGGTTTTTTAAGAGGAAGGCTAACCCTTTTTAAAAATGGCTACAAGCATTATTGATAGAATCAAAATCTGGGCTAGTCCTGTAATTGTCTCAATACTTGGGATGATGATCTGGGCTGATGTAACAGAGATGAAAAGAGATATCAAGCGTCTGTTAGAGGTATCAAGTTCTCAACAAGCAAAAATTGAATCATTAGAGAAGGACCTCTCTTTGATTAAAGGTAACTACTTTAGATCTGCCAGTAATGAAACTGAAGATACTAAAGACAGGTTACCTTTTTTTATTCCCTTTGCTAAACATGAAGAATCATGTGATTTAGAAAAGTTGGTCCAAAAAGCAAAAATTTAAACCATTTATGAAATACCGATTATCACTCTTATTAGCTATTACATTACTTGCATGTAACCCTGTTAGACTTGCTTTCAAAGAAAAACATATCAGTAAAACCAAAGAAGAATTCTTCAGAAGAAAGCTTTGCGTTGTTGATACCATTATTGATACCGTTACTAGTATTGATACTTTTACAACTATTGATACCTTGACTGAAACTACAATTATTCATGATGGTTTAAAGGGTGTTAACTTAGATACTACAGTGGGTGATGTAAGAATTACTATTCATAATGGCGCTGTTACAGCATTTTGTCCTGAGAAAACACAGACTATTGTACAAAGTAATACCATCACACAAAAATTGCGTGATAAATCTTATGAGTCTGTATTGGAAAAAGACATTGCTGATAGAGATAGCATCATAAAAGAACAAGAACTTATCATAAAAGATAAGAGCTCAGACATTAAAAAATTAAAGATTGAGCTCTATGGTCTTTTAGTTGCTATTGCTCTTTATGTTGGCTTCAGAATCAAGACTGCATTTTTCTAATTGATATCTCTTATTGATAACATCTAAGCTGCAGCTTACACCATATTTAAATTTAAGAAACCTGGCTATAACAGCTGGGTTTTTTTCTTTGTACTTCTTATGTATATAAGTACAGATTACCATGTCAATAAAGTCTCTTACCATTTGATTACAGTTTTATCTTTTTGTTTTAAGTGCTCATTAGCTTTGTTAAATACATCATTGCAATCCCACACACCTTTGTTATACGCAGCACTTGCCGGGTGAGAAGCTTTTAGTATTAGATTTTTATCAGAGATAACATCTTCAAACTGGTGAGCTACTTTACCGAGCAATATATAAACAATATCTGATTTATTAAAATTAATTGTATCAATAACAATATTTATAAATGGCTTCCATATAGCCTGATGTGTTCCCGGCTTATTTAGTTCAACTGTAAGTGCAGTGTTTAATAACAATACACCTTGATGCGCTAAATATTTAAGATCCGGGTTTCTATCTTCTTCAGGTTTATCTAAAGCATCAAAGATATACTGCAGTGATGGTTGTATTTTCATACTATTACCGCAACTAAATGCTAAACCATCTGCTACTGTACCGTCCGGATGACTATGATGTAACCATGGATAAGGATCTTGTCCAATAATAACAACTTTTAAGTCTTTTAATTCACACTCAATAAAAGCATTTAAAGTATTTTTAACTTTTGGTACAAATCTTTTACCCTGCTCAACTTCATACACCAGTTTCTCTAGTATATCTGCAAACTCACTCTTTGTAATGAAGTGATTAAGAGCACTATGCCAGTCTTTATTTAATAATCTATCAGTTAATTTTTTTTGTGTTTCACTAATATTTATTGTTTGTGTTGTATTCATTTGTATATTTGTGTATTATGTCAGAAAAAATTGAAGTATTACCATTATCTACAGTAGTAGATATTAAAGTAAACGGGGCCTTCTTAACCCGTGTACAAGCATTGTTGATGTACGTCTTAAAAGATTTATCTAAAGAAGAAGTACAAGCTGCTAATGAAAGAATCAAGAATCAACAACATTCAGAGCCCTGGGAGTTTCATTATGAAACTTTAGCTATCCTTATCAATGATATTGAGAAGTATGCTAAAGATAATAATCTTACAGAGATGAAAACTGTAGAAGAGATTGAGCAGGAAGCTAAGAACATGATTGATCTTGAAAGTGCAGAACCTACTCAGGAAGATGCACCACAGGAATCAGGTGACTAACACCCAATTCCCATACTGGCACACATTTCTTCAGTAACTTGTATTACTTGACTCATTTCCTCTTTTGAGCAATCGCCAAAAGACTTGATAATAGTGGTGGTTTCCCCATCACTATTATTTTTTATAATCAATCCTGCTTTCTCTTTAACCAATAGTTTAATATCTTCAAAGTTGTGCCCGGTAAACACTGCAATCTCTCTACATGCAGCATGTGCTTTAGAGATTTGTGCAAGTGTAGCTTTGGGCCCATTTAATTCAAAGATTACATTTACTGTAAAACCATCCGGTACTACTCCAACAAACTGGTTATAAACTTTCTTAATAGCATCATTATTAAAATCTAATTTGCCTTCTTTCTTAACTAAGGTTGTTGTGAATACTTTCATAAATCTAATTCTAGTTGATTAATGTTCTTCCAGGTAATCTTGTTTTGATCTAAATCAGATAGGGCTTCTTTTACCCATGTCTCATCTATAGTATTACTATAGCATAAGATATGAATAATAGATTTATCATCCGGATTTAGTCTCAGCAATCTACCTATACGCTGATTAGACTTACGCTCATTACTATAACTATGTAAGATAATACCTTCCTTAAGATTAGGAATGTTAATACCCTCATTAAGTTGTAGTACACAGCTTAGTCTGTTTATAACACCATCTTTAAAGTTCTGAAGGTTTTCTTCAGATTTCTTATTTCCAGAATGGTAACTATATCTACAAAGTTTATCAGCCTGTTCTTTTGTGTTAGCAAATACTATACATTTATGATTACTATTATTCATAAGCTGTGTAGCATACTTCTCTTTGCTTGGTAAACTCATCAGTGTTTTCATGCGCATGATTCTTAAGAACCTTACTTCTTTCTCACTACTGGCATTCTGTAATTTATTATTCCAGAAAGTGTACTGCTTAAACTCTGATGTATACCATACACCCGTTTTCTTAGATTCTTTCTTCATGTTATTTCTAGTATCCAATGGCATTGTGTGCACATGGATCTCATAATCATTAAGAATTTTATCATCAATTGCGGTATCTACAGTATATGTAAACTTAACAGGACAGTACTTGTATACTATATCTGCTTTACTACCTCTTTTAGGGGCTGTACCAGTTAGTCCAAGGATTCTACCCCGGTAACTGCTCAACCACTCTAAGTGAGTATCTAATAGACTATGCATCTCATCTAGATACACACAGTCATAATCTGTTTTATTCTTGCTTAAAGATAAATATGTAGTGAAAGTAATATGTTCTAGTAATTCTTCACACTCAAACTTTTTACAATCATCTATCCAAGATTGGAAGATAGATCTTTTTGGTGCTACTACTAGATATCTACTTTGGTCATGAAGATAATACTGCATATGCATTAGGCCCAGTTTAGTTTTACCGGCACCCATACTCATTACAGCACTACTTCTTTTATGTTTAACTACTTCTATTAATGCATTTTGTTGTACTTGGTCTCTTTTTGTCATTTAAATTTTAGATAAATTGTCCAGAACAACCATCCTAATGTTATACTAAACCTATAGGTTACCCCGGTTCTAGAAATAGCAATAAATGGTAATGGATAAAAGAAGATGTAGGGATAGTCCCTTTGTCCTAATTTCTTTCTGAAAAAGTTGTAGTAAGTTGATTGTATTTTCATGGCAGTTCTATTGAATATGGTACATTGATTAGCTCATAATGTTCATTGAGCTGTGATGCATTAACATGAATACATCTTTCTACTAATTGGATACCACTACCTTCATGTATATGTCCACATACATGCAATCTGGGTTGTATCTCATCTATCTTTTCTTTTAATAAGGGACAACCTACATGCTTTCCATTATTAGCTGCTAAATCACCGGTATATAATGGTGGTCCATGTGTAATTAATACATCACAAGGCTCTATCATATCAATGACTTCCTGCATATCCTGTTCTTTCTTATTAAAAGCCCAAGTATCTCCAAAGAACCAAGGAGTCCATGGCATTCCATAAAATGTAACACCTTCTAACTCTATAGAACTATCTTTTAAATAGATAATATCATTCTGCTCTAACTCTGCTATACCTTCAGCTAACCAGTCTGGCATTTCACCATACTTATTATCAAAAGATTTATCATGATTACCGGCAATAAATACTATATATCTATACTTAGGTTTAATTCTCATTAACCAACCAAAGAAATCTTCTACATCATGTCTACCACCTCTATTACTAAAGTCACCGGCATGAATTAAGATATCACCATCAGGAAGATTAACATCTTCATGCATTGTATGTGTATCAGATATACAAACTATTCTCATAAGTCATTAATTTTTTTAGCAACTTTATATAATACTAAATAGCCAATTAAATCTGTAATTACATCCTCATCTTCATCAGACTGCATGTTCTTAATTCTATTTAGCTTATCATCAATTCTAACAAGAATCTGTTCAGTATTACTACTCTTAGAGAGTATCCGGATAGGATTCACTGCTGAATCACCATACTTTCTATTCTTCTCTATTAGTAACTCTTTAATCTGGTCACATGTCTCTTGAATTAGTAATTGTGTGTTAGTCATAACTTTCAAATATAAAAAATAAAGGGGATATTTCTATCCCCTATTGTTTTGTGACTGTCTTTGTGTTTTCCAGTATTCCATAATACCATTTAGTTCTGGCATAAATGGGATATCCCCGGATTCTTTTATGTAATAAGCAGACATATTCTTATATACATATGTATCTTCAAAGAAATGCTTAATAGTGTAGTGCTTTCTAAACACAAACTCTTTAAACATCCAAAATCTAAATTCACCAAAGGCTTGTATATAGTACTCACAGTATGAGTCTTTAACTAAACCCTTTCTTTTGTAATACTGGAACTTCTTAATGTATAAGTCCCGCATTCTGTTAAACTTGTAAATAACTGTAGCGATGTGGTGTAGTCCTAACAACATAATAGGTGCTAGGATGATTAATGTAAGTCTTGTTTTCATAGTTAGTTTTTTAAAGTGTTCTAGGAGTCATCGTCCATGTCATAGTATTCACTACTATCTTCTATTATACCATATATTCTTTCATCTCTAGTATAATACTTCTCACGGTAATAAGGTGAAGCCTTACACCTATCACAGAAAACTTCCTGATCCGGTATAAGGGCCTCACACACATTACATTTATTATCTGTCATTGATATCATTACGTTTTACTTTAGCTCTGTTATATAATCTAGCAAAGGCTCTATAGTTGATGCCCATTTTAAGACCTGCTTTACCATAAGAGTATCCTAACTCTTCTTTAAGTATGAGAGCAGCATATTGTTTAGCTGTGAATCCTTTTAAATCTAGTTTGAGAGGGGTGCTTTGATCGTTGGGTGACATGTGTAGTTTTCTAAAATAAAGTCAGTGTTTTCTAAGTGTGCATAAAGTGATTGATCTTCTGATAATGACTTATAAAAGCTATCATCTTTAAGATGCTTTAATGTAGGCAACTCATAAGACTCTCTTTCTATTTGTTCTTTAGCTTGTTCAATATGGTTTAAATACAAATGAGTATCACCTAAGTTACCAATTAGTTCTTCAGGAATCATATTAACTTCTTTAGCAATAATAGTTAAGAGAAGAGCATAGGAAGCAATATTAAAGGGCAAACCTAAGAATGTATCTACAGATCTCTGATTCCACATCAAAGAGATTGCTCTACTTGGAATATTAAACTTCTCAAAAGCATCTAGATCAAACTGTGGTTGATTACTAAAATGCTTATAGGTGTATAGTTTTTTCTCTTCATAGCTGAGCTCTCTGGTATATACTTGAAAACCATAATGACAAGGAGGAAGTACCATTCTATTTAATTCACCTACATTCCAGGCATTAACTATCAATCTTCTAGAGTCTGGATTAGTTTTAAGATCTTGAATTAATGTTTCAATCTGATCTATATTACCAAAACCATACTTGTCTTCTAATGAACCTGCACCCCAACCTCTCCATTGCTTACCATAAATTGGTCCTAATTCACCCCACTTATCTTCCCACTCTTTATCTGTTTTAATTTTATTGATAAAATCTTCTTTACTATATGGAATCTTCACTTCAGGACTATTAACATACCTCTTATAAGCATCTCCATCCCAAATATGACAGTTATTTTCAACTAAATACTTAATATTTGTATCACCCTTTAAAAACCATAATAACTCGGTTACTATTGTCTTCCAAGGCATCTTCTTAGTAGTTAGAAGAGGAAATCCGTCACTCATCTTGTGTCTGATGGTGTAGCCAAAAATTGACTTAGTACCGGTTCCTGTTCTATCAGACTTCTCTACTCCGTAATCTAAGATAGATTGAAGTAGGATCTGATATTGTGTATCTATACTATTCATAAGTTATTTAAAAGATAGATAAAGTCTCTTAACTGATCCCGTTCTTTAAATTTAATAGACTGATGGTTAAATATTGTTACATACCACCAGTTATCATCTGATACTTCATCATTTGCGGGAGATATTAAAGTTAATGGAGAATCACTACCAATATCTAATGTATAGTAATAAAAGCTTTCATTTTCTCCATACTCCTTTTTAAATCCTAAGTTAATTATATCTTGTTCTTTCATATGTTAAAATCTGAGTACTTAAGTCCCCACTGTACGTTAACCCACATCATCTCTCTTTCAGCTAAGCTTTTATTCATTTTTAGTTCTTTTCTAAGATAATCTACACCCCACTTTTTCCATTCTTCTGCTTGTGCAGTAGTCATAGTCCAGTCAGTAAACCAATCATCTTTACGGTCTTTGATGTCATCAAATGTAACATCATGACCTGCAATAACAAACATCTGATTGATGATGTCAATCAATGCTTGTTCTC
>Ga0164293_10002685_pt1 | contig 15093 bp, 9 predicted proteins | sample GEODES118metaG_FD_111487 | JGI IMG/M metagenome (GOLD analysis project Ga0164293, IMG submission 111487) | Eutrophic lake water microbial communities from Lake Mendota, Wisconsin, USA - GEODES118 metaG | ecosystem: Environmental > Aquatic > Freshwater > Lake | place: USA: Lake Mendota, Wisconsin...
CCCGCGCCGGTTGTGCCCACTGGGATTGCGAGCCGTCGGAAGAGTTCGCCGGATCGGGGATCTGGACGATCTGAACGGCGTGCTCTGCGGCCACCGCGCTCGATCGCGTTCGCGGCCCGGCTGAGCTCGTCACCGTCAGCCCAGCCGGGCCACCGAGACAGGTGCTCCTTCGAGGCTTTCCCGAGCCGCCGCGGCGTCGACGCAAGCGAGATGTCGAGGTCGTGAGCGGGACGTGTGATTCTCGTGAGCGGGACGAGTCGACCGGTTGCGTGGTAGCCTGATGGCCCCGTGGGTCTCGGGTCAGACGTCTCGTTGGCGTCGCGAACGCTGCGGATTCTCTCGCCTCATTCCGCCATGCCCTTCGTCCGTACCGGTTCGTTCACCAACGCCACGGCAGGGTCTCTTGCCAGGCTTGCCAGGCTTGTCGGGGCGTCCGTCGCGGTCGCCGCCACGGTGATTCCCGTTCACGCTACTGCGGCCCCCGGTCCGGTGCCGGTCATCGAGTCGATGGCGGTGCTCGAAGCCACCCCGCTCGAAGCCGGCGAACGTCCCCGCGATGGCGGCTCCCCCCGGCCTCGCTTTCGCCTCGGTGGCTTCAGTGATCTGGCGATCGCCCGGCAGGGCGAGGTGCAGAGACTGTGGGCCATCACCGATCGCGGTCCCAACGGCACGATCGTCGATCCCCCGGTCGACGGCCAACCGGGCAAGTCGCGGCGGACGCTCCCGATTCCCGAGTTCGTGCCGCGACTACTCCCGCTCGAGGTTGGGCCGGCCCCCACCAGCGGCTTGACAGGGGCGTTCACGTCGCCGGTGCCGATGCCGCTCCTCTCGTCCACCGGCAAGCCGACATCCGGACGGCCGACATCGGTTTCCGCTAACGCCAAGCCGATCGTCGATCCCACGACACGCGAACCTGTCCCTGTCGACCCGGACGGCTTCGATCCGGAGGGGCTCGCCTGCCACCCGGACGGCCATTTCTGGATCGCCGAGGAGTACGTGCCGTCCCTGGCGGAGGTGTCGGCCGAGGGACGGGTGCTCCGCAGGCTCGTCCCTGCCGGCGTGACGTTGCCCGGGGCGACGTGCGAGATCCAAGACTCGCTCCCCGCGCACTACACGCGGCGTCGGGACAACCGCGGATTCGAGTCGCTGGCGCTGTCGACCGATGGGACCCGGCTGTTCTCCATGCTGCAAAGCCCCCCCGAGGCAGACGCGGCCCCCGGGGAGCCCCCGATCCCCCAACTCGACGTACCCCTTCTCGAACTCGACACCCGCTCGGGACTCCCGGTCGCCGAATACACCTACCGCCTCGGCGACCCGAACGGCGAAGCCTGCGATTGGTGCCTCGCCGCGGCCGACGGCAAAGTCTCGGCGATCGCCGTCGCCGGGCCGCGGACGCTCGTCATCCTCGAGCAATCCGACACCGATTGCCGGCTGTACCGCATCGACCTGCCCGAGTCCCCCGCTGGCGCCACGGGCTTTCCGGCGCCCCCGCTTGCCAAGGTGTTGATCGGTGATCTGGGCCCGCTTGCGGCCACGTTCCAGGCTGACATCGTGCCCGGGTCGAACGAGCCTCCGAAACCCCTCTCCTCGCTCAAGTTCGAGGGGCTCGCGTTGCTCGAGGACGGCAGGATCGCGCTGGTCAACGACAATGACTTCGACATTGACGCCACCGGGAGCGCGGCCGCCGACCCCGCTGGCAGACGCACCTGCCTGTGGATCCTCTCCCTGCCCTCCTCGGGTCGCTGAGACCTCCGCCATGCGACGATCGCGTGCCCTTGTCATGAGCCTTCGGATTGCGATCTGCGTCCTCGCGACGGCTGTCATCTCCCCTGCCACGAGTCCGGCGGGCACCTACAACGCCGTGCATGACATCGGCGATATCGTGCCGGCATGGTCCGGACTCACCGGCACCGACGGCCGGGAGCATGGCTGGGAGGAACTTTCCGATCACGATGCCGTCGTCGTGATCTTCACCTGCAATGGCTGCCCGTATGCCGTCGATCACGAGGACCGGATCGACGACCTCGCCACCCGCTATGCGGCGGAGGGGGGGCGCGTCGCCGTCGTCGCGATCAACGCCAACCAGGTCGACGAGGACTCGCTCGACGCGATGCAGGATCGGGCGAAGGAGAAGGACTTCCACTTCCCCTACCTCCGCGATGCCGAGCAGGAGGTGGCCAGGGCCTTCGGCGCGGTCCGGACTCCCGAGTGCTTCGTCCTCGACCGCGAACGACGGATCGCGTACATGGGGGCGTTCGACGATTGCCCGGAGGGAACGGCCGTCGGGCGGCGGTACGTCGAGGAGGCGGTCGACGCCGTCCTCTCAGGCAAGCTCCCCGAGACGACCGAGACCGCCCCGGTGGGCTGCCTGATCCGCGCTTCGCGCCGTCGGGCCGCAGCCCGCGGAAAGTGAGCCGGCCCGGCAGCCGTCAGGAGCCCGCCGGCAACGCTTCGCGACGGACCTCGGCGATCGACTCGATCCGACCGTCCCGGAGGCGGACGATGCGCCGGGCCCGCTCGGCGATGTCGTTCTCGTGGGTCACCATCACGATCGTCCGCCCGGCCTGGTTGAGGGCCTCGAGGAGATCCATGATCTCGTGGCTCGTCGCCGTGTCGAGATTGCCGGTCGGCTCGTCGGCGAGGATCACGTGCGGATTGTTGACGAGCGCGCGGGCGATGGCGACGCGTTGCTGCTGGCCGCCGGAGAGTTCGGTGGGGCGGTGGCCGAGACGTTGCGAAAGTCCCACGAGTTGGGCGAGCTTGAGGCACCTCTCCCGCCCCCCGGGCATCGGCGGCCGCTGGTACGAGAGCGGCACCTCGATGTTCTCCACCACGCTCAACTGCTGGATGAGGTTGTACGACTGGAAGATGAAGCCGAGGTAGCGGCCGCGGATCCGCGACAGCGTCTCGTCGTCCATCACGGCCACGTCCTGCCCGGCGAGGTAGTACTGCCCCGTGGTGGGCCTGTCGAGGCAACCGAGGACGTTGAGGAGCGTGCTCTTTCCCGACCCCGACGATCCCATGATCGCCACGTAGTCCCCTTGGCGGAACTCGATCGACACGTTGTCGAGGGCCTTCACCTGATGGCCGCCGAGCGAATAAACCTTCGAGACCCCACGGATCGCGGCGACGACGTCGCGGGGAGGCGGGCCTGCGCTCGGCGCCAGGTCGTGTTTCGCGGGCATCCGGACCTCACTCGTGACGGAGCGCCTCGATCGGATCCATGTTCGCCGCCCGGCGGGCGGGGTAGATCCCGAACACGATCCCCACACCGACGGAGATGGCGAAGGCGGCGATGATCGACCAGGGGGCGAGGCGCGGCTCGAGGTTGCGGATGTTCGGCGGGAGGGCGGCCCACACTTCGGGGAGCGAGGCCCTCACCCCGAAACGAACGCCGTTCACCGTCGGGCCGCAGAGGAAGCCGAACAACACCCCGAGCAGGCCGCCGGTCCCCGAGAGGACCACCGTCTCCCAGAGGAACTGCTGGACGATCTCCCCCTTCGTGGCGCCCAGCGCCCGGCGGATACCGATCTCGCGGGTCCGTTCCGTGACGGTCGCGAGCATGATGTTCATGATCCCGATGCCGCCGACGAGGAGCGAGATGCCGGCGATGAGGAGGAGGAGGACGTTGAACATCGCCCGCATCGTTTCGGCCTGTTCGAGGAGTTCCTTGGGAACGACGACGGCGTAGTCGACCACCTTGTGGTAACGCTGGAGCAGCGCGCGGATGATATCGGCGGTAGAGTCGACCTCCTTCATGTCGTCGACGACGGCGGTGATCTGCGTCAATTCGACCGTCTCCAGTTGGAACGAGCCGGCCCTGGAGGTGAAAACCCGGTCACCGATCCTCGCCCGGAACGTCGTCAACGGGATGTAGACGTCGCGATCGTACTGCCGGGCGTCGAGGCTCCCGCCGATCGCCGCCGCCGCGGATCGCTCCGCGGCGATCCCGATGATCACGTAGAACTCCTGGCCGATCTGGACCGCACGCCCCAGCGGATCCTCGATCGGAAAAAGCTTCGCGGCGGCCTCGTGGGCAAGCACGACGACGTTGGCGTAGGTCGACATGTCGAGGGCGGAGATCGCCCGGCCGCGGGCGATCGTGAGCCGGTTCATGCCGAAGTATTCGGGGGTGCAGGCGATCACCATCCCGTCGATGAACTGCTCCCGATGGCGAACCTCGCGACTGATCTCGCGCATCGGCACGGCCCGGCCGATCGTCGGCACGTTCGTCACGATCCGCTCGTAGTCCTCACGGAGCAGGCCGTAGGAGATTCCCATCCTGGCGTTGCTGTCGCTCCTGCTCGACTCCTCCGCCGGCTTGATACTGCGGACGATGATGCTCGTGGCCCCGAGGTCCTTGATCTGCTGCTGCGCTTGGTAGCTCACCCCCTCTCCCATCGCCACGAGCCAGATCACGGCAGTGACACCGATGAGGATGCCGAGCACCGCGAGCGCCGAGCGGAGCTTGTGCAGCATGAGGCTGCGGAATCCGAGACGGAGTTGATGGAGGAACTTCAAGATTGCTTCCCGGGAGGACGTCGCCCTCCGTACCACCGCGTGCCTATCTGTCCGTGGAAACCTTCATCGCCGTGCTTCATCCCCTCGGGAACGACCCCTCACGGCTGCTTCGCCGCACCGCCGGCTCCCGCCGGGCGTTCACCGCCGCGGCCCGCACCGGCGGGACCACCGCCAGGCCCGCCGGCCGCCGCTCCTGGCCCACCGGCCGGAGCACCACCGGGACCGCCACCGGGACCGCCACCGGGACCGCCGGGGCCCATGGGTCCACGCCCCGCTCCCCCCGGCATGCCTCCGGCCGCCGCACCGGGGCCGCCGCTTCCCGGTCCACCGGGTCCACCGGGGCCCTTCGGCCCACGGCGTCCCTCACCGGGGCCCTCCTCGACCGCATCCTCACCGAGCGCCTTGCGGGGATTGAGAATCACCGCATCGCCGTCCTCGAGTCCTTCGGTGATGTGGACGAGTTTGTCGTTGCCGAGCCCGAGCTTCACCACCCGCCGCTCGACCGACTCCCCCTTGCGGACGGCGCAGAGATACTGGCCCCGTTTCTCCATCACGGCCGCCACCGGCACGGCGATCACATCCTTGAGATCGGCGACGATGATCTCCACCTCCGCCGTCACGCCCGGTCGCACCTCCTGCGGCTCACCGTCGATCCGCACCTGGACGACGTACTTCTTCGCCGTCGACATCCAGTTGGACTGCGGCCGGTTGGCGACGGAGGTCACCGTCCCCTCGAACTCGCGCCCCTGCAGCTTGACGCGGGCCGGCATGCCGGTGCGGATCTTGTCGACCTTCGCTTCGTGGACCTCGACATCGGCCCGCATCCGCGAGAGGTTGGGGAGGCGGATGATCGTCGTCCCCTCGTTCACCTTGGCGCCGTTCTTGATCTCGGTCTCGGCCTGCCGGTTGCGCTCGTTGGCGTAGATCACGAGGCCGTCCTTCGGCGCCTTGAGCGTGCACTTGGCGAGCTGCGAGGAGAGCCGCTCGAGCTTCGCCTTCTCGAGCTCGAGGGCCGCCCGTTCGCTGTCGCGCTTCGCTTCCATCGCGTCGCGCTTGCTCGTCAGCTCGGTGATCATTTTCGGCTTCGCGAACCGCTCGAGGACGTCGAGGGCGATGTCGGCGGTGCCGAGGTCGAGGTCGGCCCGCTCCACGGCGGACTTCTGGGCGTCGAGCTGCTGCGGCGTGATGTAGCCCTTGCGAAACATCCGCTCGCCGTGCTCGAGCTGATTGCGCGTCGACTGGAGCCGCTCCTTCGCCGCCGTCACGTCCGACTCGGCCTTCCTGAGCTCCTTCTTGTAGGTGCCTTCGGTGTATTCCTCGACGGCGATCTTCGCGGCGGCGAAATCCTTCTCTGCCTGGATGTTCGCGGCCCGCGCCTTCTCGTAGGCGATCTTCTGGGCCGAGACGTCCTCCGAGAGCTTCGAGCTGTCGAGACGCACGAGTTCCGTTCCCTCCGTCACGCGGGCGCCGTCGTCGATCAGCCAGATGATCGTGGCGCCGCCGGCGACGCCACAGACGACGTCGACGTTCTCGTCGCTCACCATGCTGCCGTCCTCGGTGACCGAGATCGTCAGGTCGCCGTGCTCGACGGTGTGGGCCGGGAGGGCCGCGAGGGGATTGGTGTTGCTTCCCTTGCCGATCTGGGCGAGCACCCAGGGGGCACCGGCGACTCCTCCCCCGAGCACGGCAAGCGCCACGATCGACCGCCAGGGCACGCGCCAGCCGCGGGGCTTCGTCACAGGAGCGGTGTCGGCGACCGGGTCGCCGAGGATCCCCGCAATGGCGCTGAGATCGGCCCCGCCGGTGCGTGCCGGGGAAGGTGTCGAGGCCTGCGTTGCACCGTCCGGCTTGCTGTTGCTCATCGCCCTGCCATCCTTCCAGAGGTTCGCCGATCCCATCCGGCCCGACCGGCGAGGGTCGGACACCATCCTTTAGTCTATCCGCTTCCTCTCGGAACCGGCCTTCCTCGGTCGCCAGCCGTCCGCGATCCGCGCCGCCGCTGCGGTCGCCTTGGCGGCGGCGGCTCCGGGCAGCCTCAAGCGATCGAGGGGGATGGCCTCGGCCTCTGCCCCATCGTCGCCGTCGGGCGAGGGGATCGGCTCGGCGTCGACATTGGGCCTCGGTCCGGGGGGAGCGGGGAGCTCCTCCGACGCACCGGCCGCGCCGTTCTCCCGGGCCGCCGCCTTCGCCGGGAGTGCCTGAGGGGCGTCGATCTCCTCGAGGTGCTTGAGCCATTCCTCCGGCACCGGCGGCGGAAGGGGGAGCTCGTCCTCGGTGGCCCGCTCGGCACACGAGAACGGCGCGTCGACCCACATCCCCTCGTCGGTCAACTGCATCACGCCGAGTTGCTGCGCGAGCGAGGCCCGTGTCGCGTAGTAGTTGATCCAGATGCTCGTGAACGCGTCCTGCGTGCTCCGCAGATCGTTGAACGCGAAGATCAGGTTGAGCGTGGCGGTGGGGCCGAGCTGCCCGGCGGTGACGTCGACGATCCCTGTCGGACCTGGAGCGGGCGGGGGCGGGGCCGGCTGGCTGAGCGTGAGCCTCGTCTGGTCGACGCGGCGAATGGCGATCACGAGGGCCCGCCGCTGCGTCTCGAGGTTGCGCTTGTCGAGGTCGAGCTGCCTGAGCGACTGCCTGAGAGCGAGCTTGATCCGATCCTCGTATTGGATCTGCTGGCGGCGCACCTGCTGGTAGTCGAGGATCGCCTGGCGGAAGTTGTTGCGTTCGGTGAGCCGGGTGAAAGGCGCGTCGAACTGGAGCCCGGCGGCGATGTTCCCGGTCGGCGTGCGGAACTTGGCCGGATTGTTGCCGACGGTGTTCAGGCCGCCGTCGACGACAATGTCGAGCCCGGAGAGGAGCGACATGGCGTTGAACTGGATGAGCCGCCACTGGTCGACGAGCGCCGCCCGGTTGTTCATCCAGTCGAGCCGGTTGGCCCGGGCGATCTCGAAGGCGACATCGGGGTCGAGAGGCTCGACATCCATCGTCACCGCCTCGACGCGGGCCCGCGCCTGGATCAGCGACATCTCGTCGACCGCCCCCGAGACGTCGGTGACGAGCTTGACGAACTTGTCCGATGTCTCACGGAGATTCTCCGGCGTAATCCGGTCGCGGAGCTGCTCCATCTCGTCCTCGGCCCGCCGGGCCCTGCTGACGAGCTTGGCGAGGTCGTCTTCGAGGAGCTTCATCTCCCGGGCGAAGGTGTCGCGTTCGTTGGGACGCATCCCGGCCAGCCGACCGACGGCGTTCGACCGGGCCAGTGCCAGGTCGTCGCGCACGGCCTTGGCCTGGGTCTCGACCGCTTCGCGGAGTTCGGCGAGCCGGGCCACGCTCTCGCCGACGAGCTTCTTGTCGAACTCGTCCTCCGCGGCTTCGGTGTCTGCATCGGCCTTCTCGGTCTCCGCCTTGTCGGCGGCGTCACCGGCTCCTTCCGCCCCCTCCGTTCCTTCCGCATCGCCGGCCGCGGGCCGGTCGCCCGGATCGCGTTCCGCAGCGGGGGTGTCGTTCCCCTTCGCCTTCGGGGGGGCGATCTCCTCCGCACCCCGAAGTGCCTCGTCGATCCGCGGGTCCTCGGTCTCCTTGAGGTTCTCCTCGTCACCGAACGACCAGGTGGCGAGGAAGTTGCCGAAGTCGTTCTGGAGATTCTGGAGCTCGGGGCTGACGAACTGGAACGGCTTGATGAAGCTCTCGTCGAGGGCCACCGCGGTGTCGGAGGGGAGACAGAGAACGTTGACCTTGTACGCCTCGATCTGATTGGTGAGCGAGGTCTTCGCCTGGAGGAGCCCCGCCCGACCGGTCTCGACGCTCTGGCGGAGCTGGTCGACCTGATCGAGGCCGACGAGCCCCGCCTCGAGGTTGGCATCGAGGAGCGCGAGGGCCCGCTCCTGGGCGAACAGGTTCTGCTCGGCGTTGCGGATCTGCTGCCTCGACTGGAGGAGACCGAAGAATCCGCCGACGTTTCCGGCACCACCACCGGCAAAGCCAGCTCCGCCGGTGCCACCACCGCCGGTCTGGAGGCCGACGCCGTTACCCCCGAAGAACACGCCGCCGATGTTCCCGAAGCCGCCGATGCCGGTGCCCGTGAATCCGGTGAATCCGGTGCCACCGAAGAAGCCGCCGCGGCGCTGGAGCTGCTGCGGGGTGCCGGCACCGAAGGCCACCTGGAGGAAGAACCCCTGTCGATAGAATTGGAGCGTACGGAGGTTCGCGAGCAGGGCCCGCTCGACGATCGTCAACGGCTCCAGCGCGATCGATCGGCCGGCACGTTGGAGGAGCGGCTGGACGAAGTTGAAGTTCACGAGCGAGACGTTCGTGTATTTGTCCGGCCCGGCAAACTGCCACATCACCGAATTGACGACGCCGACGACCATCGTCCCGGCGGTGGCGAAATACCTGCGGGCCCGGAGATTCGTGGCGGTGGCCCACGTCGTCGAGGCCCCGGCGGCGTTGAGGGGCCCGCGGTTGGCGTAGCCGGTGTCGTTGCCCCCGAACAGTTGCACGTCGAACCGGAAACGCTCGGTGCTCACGTCGAGGGCCGAGAGGTAGAGCGTCTCGAGTTGGTCCTGCCAGTCGAGCGAATTGAGGTAAGCGAGCCGGAGCGCCGACTCGAGCGTCAGCTTGACCGCCCCGGCATCGGTAAGCTCCACCACCTCGGCGATCCGGGCACGCCACTCGGGATTGTCGAGCGTCGTCCGATCACCGTTGTTGTGCCACTGCGGCCAGCCCTTTTTCCCGTCGACGCAATGCATGTAGCGGTGCGACGTCGGATCGTCCGGGGGCATCGGCGGGAAGATCTGGTTGTAGGTGTCGTAGAACCGACTCCGCTCATCCTGGCGAACGTTGTAGTTGACCGGTACCGCCCAGCGCGGATCGCACGACTTCTCCGCGAGCAGCGTGCTCACCTCCCGATCGGCCTGCGTGTAGTAGCGGCCGCGCGTGCAGCCCGCGCCCATACAGGCGAGGATCGCCAGGACGAGGGAGCACAGGGGGATCGGAATGGTATGCGGGCGTTTCGCCATGACAGCTTGGATCCAGGCCCCCCTGGTTCGCGTCCGTCAAAGGCTTCCGGGGAACGGCCAGGCCACTCCCCGGGGCATCGGGGGAAACATCGACACCGTATCGCCGGAGACTTGAACGGTTCTCCCGCCTGGTGAAGCTGGGCAAAGCTGCGGGGCTGTCGGCGAAGTTCGCTCAGGCGGCAGGGTCGACCGGACCGATACCGTCTCCCGGGGGCGTCGTGTCGTCCCTTGGTCCGAGATCGCCACGTCGTCGCCCCGTTGCCGGGCGAGCCGTGGATGGAATCCGAGGCGGTATGAGCCACGCCAACTGTCCGGGGGAGATGCCGATCATCCGCAGCCTGTTGGCCTGCGGCGCGGCGGTGCTGCTCGCCCTCTCCACCCAGGCAGCCGAGACTGACACCGATCCCGCCCCGACGGCGGCGGCAGAGGTGGCACCGACGTCACCCGCCGATTCCGCCAAACCCGATACCCCTGCCAAGCCTGCCGCGAGACAGCCGACCACGCCGCAATCCGCCGCATCACAAGCGCCGGCGTCGCCGGCACGGCTGACCGACGAAGGGGCCCCGCCGGTCCGCCAACCGGAGGCCCGTAACCCCCTCGGCTACCCCGAGTCGATCGGTGACGGGCCATCGGTGCTCCCCGCCTTCCCGCGCCGCGTCGACGACCTCGATCAGGTGCCCGGAGGCCTCGATGCGAATCGGGCTCCGGAGCATGCCGAGGATCCCGAAGGACTCCTGGCCTGGTTCCAGGAACCGTTTCCGGCCTCGCCGTGCGATCGCAATCTCGTCGACCCGGCATGGATGGGCCCCGGTGAATACGCCTACCACAAGTCTGGGCGACGCTGCTGGTGCTCCCGCGACCACACGCGGATGTTCCGCATGAATTACATGGGGCGGCTTTGGCTCGCGCCGGAGTTGCTCTTCTGGTCGACGGCGGGCACGTCGCTGCCGGCGCTCGTGACATCGAGCCCGGCCGGCACACCGGCGGCGCAGGCGGGCGTCATCGGTCAGCCCGGCACGACGATCCTCTCCGGCAACGACTGGGCCCCCGGCACGTTCCGACCCGGTGGCCGGATCACCGTCGGCTACTGGCTCGACCCGACCCAGCACGACGGCATCGATGCCCAGTACTTCCAACTCGCCGACGCCACCACCACCGGGACATTCTCCAATCAGGGGGGAGCGGTGCTCCTTGCCCGCCCCTACGTCGATGCCACCACCGGCCAGCAGGCGTCGGTCCTCCTGCCGCCACCCAACACGCTCCCGGCCGATCCCGCCCTCCTCGCCCGATCGATCACGGCCACCCAGGACACGTCGTGGCAGGGGTTCGATCTGCTCTACCGTCGGTCGCTCACCTGCGACCTGCTCCACCGTCGCTGGCTCGTCGGCGGCTATCGGTTTTTGCAGCTCAACGACAACCTCTCCGTCATCGACAGCTCGATCGAGTCGACCGGGAGTCCCGGCGGCTATCCGTCGACCTCGATCCTCGCCACCGATCTGTTCAGCGCACGGACCCAGTTCCACGGCGGCGAGCTCGGGCTGATCGAGAAGTGGTGGTACGAGCGGTGGGGCTTTCAGCTCCTCGGCAAGATGGCCCTGGGCGGCAGCTTCTACGACACCGACATCGGCGGGATGACGACGACGACGGTCACCCCGTCGGCCGGCGGCACTCCCACGGCCACCTCGACGGCCGGAAGCGTCCTCTCGCAGCCGACGAACATCGGCAACTACGGATCGTCGTCGTTCGCGGCGGTCGGCGAGCTCGGGGCCACGGTCGACTGGGCGATCTGGTCGCAGTGTCGCCTGTCGGTGGGATACACGTTCCTGTGGTGGTCACAGGTGGCCCGGGCCGGCTCGCAGGTCGACCCGTCGGTGAATCCGACGCAGTTCCCTCCCGGCACGCTCTCCGGACCGGCGGCCCCCGACTTCAAGCTCCGCACCACCGACTTCTGGGGTCAGGGGCTGAACCTGGGATTCGAATACCAATTCTGAATCCACCCCCGCCACATCTCACGGCGCGCGGACCCAGTTGATCGTTTTGGAGAAGACGCCTGCGCCTGCGACCATGTCGAGGCCGGCCGGGGTCATCCGCACCGTCATCGGCATGAACTTCCCCTGCTTGATCGCGAAGATCTCGCCGTGCCACACGCCCATCGTCGGGTCGTAGACGAGGCCGCGGATCAACTCCCGGTTGATCAGTTGCGGGTCGGGAGCCTTGACGATGGCACCGAGATACTGGCCGTTGTTGGCAAAGATCCGCACGGTCAGATCCTGATCGTGCGGTCGCCAATCCCCGACGACCGCGTCGCCCGCCACCTGGGCCGTCGGGGGGGCCGCCACGGCGCGGATGGCAAAGCCATCCCCCGGGCCGGAAATCGTCACGGCGATGCCGATCGATGCCACGATCCTCACGAATCTCGATCGCTTCATCGGCGTGACCCTTTGGGTGAGATGCGAAGAGCAGGAAAGACAGAAAAGCGGCGGTCTCGGAAAGCCTCGAGCCGAGGGACGAGAGGTAGTGAAGCGGTCGCCACGACGGCAATCCCACTTCTCCGCCGCCCTCGGGGAATCGCTGCGTGGATCTGCCGCCCGACGCGGCGGCCTTCCCTCCGGCCGTTGCGGCGAGGGTTCGAAGCGACGCGTTTTCGCGATACCAAGTGTCCAGTGACGGCGTCGGCAGGATCGCTCCGGCACGAGAGCGCGTCATTCCCGAGCAATGGACGACGCACATCGGGCGAACGGCCTGACCGAGGGCGTCGCGCGGAGGGCAGCGCTGGCCCGGCGGAGTAGAGTGCAAAAAGGTCCCGCCCGCCCCTCCCTTCCTCGTTGCCACGCTCGCCGTGGCTCCCGCCCCCCGCCCGCGATCGCCGTCTGCGCCGAGGTCGCGGACGCGGTCGTTTCCTCCCCCGCTCCGCACTCTCCCCGGACCTCCATCGCCCTTCGCCGACGTTTCGTTCCTCTCCCCCGAGCAACAAGGACGCGCGCCATGCCCCCCAAGGACGTCACCCCGTCGGAACTCCTCCAGACTCTCCTCGCCGCCGAGCGCCCGCTGCTCCTCCTCGTCGGCGCGCCGGACGACCCGCTCCAGGCCGTCGCCCGGCAGACGATGGAGCGGGCCCATGAGCAGGTCGGCAGTGCCGTGCCGATGTTCGTGCTCGATGGCGAAAAGTATCGGGGGACGGCCGCGGAGTACCGCGTCGAGCGCATGCCGACGTTCGTCATCCTCCATGACATGAAGCCGATCCACTCGTTCGCGGGCCCCTCGAGCACCGTCGAAATCATCGACGCGCTTGCCAACCTCATGCCCCGTCGCGGCCGCAGCCGCGGCGGCAAACGCGCGGCGGGGGGTGGAAAGCCGAAAAAGCCATCCCGCAAGTCCCCACAGACCGATGCCCCCGACGATCTCCGATACTGGGGGCACCCCGTCCTTCCGCGCCCCTCCGAGATGATCGCGTATCTCAACCGCTTCGTCCGCGGCCAGTCGCGCACGAAGCGGGACGTCGCCTCCGCCGTTTACAACCACTACCTCGCCCAGGCCTTCCACGAGGCCCACGGCGGCGAGCCAGGTCGGCACCACATCCTCCTCCTCGGCCCGACGGGCTGCGGGAAGACGTTCATCGTCCGCAAGATCGCCGAGTTGATGGGGGTGCCGATCGCGTTCACGTCCGCCACCGGCCTCGTCGAAGCCGGCTATCGTGGCCGTAGCCCCGACTCGCTGATCAGGGCGCTCCTCGAACAGGCCGGTGATGATCCGCAGCTCGCCGCGAAGGGGATCATCTTCGTCGACGAGATCGACAAGATCCGTCGCCAGGACGTCGGCGGTGGCCGGGACATCAGCGGCGAGGGGGTGCAGAACGCGCTGCTGACGATGCTCGACGGACGGGTCGCCGACAACGTCGAGGGAACCCCCCATCGTCCCCTCGACACCTCCCGGATCCTGTTCATCTGTGCCGGGGCGTTCGTCGATCTCCCCGGGATCGTCCGCCGCCGGATCGCGACCGGCCGTGGGCAGATCGGCTTCGGCCACCGATCGGAGGAGATCTCGAGGGCGGCTGCCGACGAGTCGGTCTACGAAGCGCTGTGCCAGGCGGAGACTGCCGACTTCGTCGAGTTCGGCATGATCCCCGAGTTCATCGGCCGCTTTGCCAAGGTGACGGTGCTCCACGGCCTCGGCAGCCCGGAACTCCGTGAGATCGTCAGCAGTGCCACCGAGGGATCGTCGCTCGAACGCTGCCGTGCGTTGGCCGCGATTCACGGGATCGATCTGACGTTCGACGACGGAGCGCTCGACGCCATCGCCGACGAGGCGGCGGCGTTGGGGACGGGGGCCCGCGGCCTTTCCCGCCTCATCGGACGGGCCATCCATGGCGTGGAGAGTTGCTGGCCGGAGCTTGCCGATGCCGGAGTGAGCCGCGTGATCATCGATCGTGATGTGGTGCTTTCCGGCAAGCAACCCCGCCGCGAGACCGGCCCCCGGAAGCGCAAGCGTGTCGACCATGAACTTCGATCCACCTGCCTGAGCAAGGTCCCGCAGCGGGCCGACGCCGCGACGTTCGGCCAGCAGATCGCCCACGAAGATCTCAAGGACGCCAACGACGAGGAGATCCGCTGGTCACTCGAGCGGATCAAGAGCCGGTCGCTGGGCTGGGACGAGGCCACCGGCAGCGCCCGCGTGTGGTGGCGGAAGCTCGAGGCCGCCCATGAGGAAGACCTCACCGCCCTCCATCGCCTGGCCGAACAGCTCCGTCTCCGCGGCGCGACGATCGCGGAAATGTTCGCCGCCCATGTTCAAGCGGAGACCGACGGCTGGGAGCCGATCCTCCATTACCTCGACTACCTCCGCGCCAAGAGGTGCCACGACGACTTCACATCGAATCCCTACCCTCCCGAGCACGACTCCTTCACCGACGATCTCCCGTTCTGAAAGCCCGTGGAAGCCTTCCGGTTTCTTCACGTGCCGCACACTCGCGACCGCCTCACGCGGTCGGGCCGGCGCGCGCTCCACTGCCGCCCGAACACGCCGGTCACCGGACTCACGCGGGCCGCGGCGACTCCAGTTCCGCAAGGATCGCGGGGATCGCCGCCGGGAGCGGCGAGGCGGAGAGATACGCGTCGGCCTCGAGGCGTTTGCCACGGGCCCGGAGCGTGGCCCAGACGTGGAGTTCGAAATGGAGACGCAGTCGCTCGACGGCAGACGCCTCGCCGAGCATCCCGAGCACGCTCAGGCAGGCCTCAGCGGTCGACACCTGCCCCGGCGTCGGCGCCTCGCGGATCCAGAACCGCCCCGCTCCGTGCGTCGGCAGTCGCACGATCCGGATCGACGGCGACGCGCTCCCGCTCGGCCTCGCGGCCGAGGCCCCGAACAGCCTGAGCATCTCTCCCGCCTCGCGCCAGTTGCCGTCGAGGAGCACGACCTGAAGTGGCACGGTTCGGTCAGCCAGTGGGAGCGGGTCGTCGACGGTCTCTCCCTGCGGATGGAGCACCCAGCATTCGTGGCCGGCACGGAGCAACGACGGGGGGATCGTGGGGGAAAGCCGGCAGAGCGGGTCGGCGCG
>Ga0164293_10002690_pt1 | contig 15085 bp, 11 predicted proteins | sample GEODES118metaG_FD_111487 | JGI IMG/M metagenome (GOLD analysis project Ga0164293, IMG submission 111487) | Eutrophic lake water microbial communities from Lake Mendota, Wisconsin, USA - GEODES118 metaG | ecosystem: Environmental > Aquatic > Freshwater > Lake | place: USA: Lake Mendota...
ACCAATCTGCCGACACTGATAATCACGCGCTTGCCATCGAGATCGAGTTCACTTCTTAAGGAATCTAGATTGGCCTGCGGAGCAAAATGGCTCGTATCAATGCCTGGTGCAATTCGAACCATCGACTGTGCACTCTCTTGAGAAAGTGATCGCGCAATTGCGCGACGAGTGAACTCACCGAGATAAGTCAGAGTGTCGACGCCGCTACCGATTCGTTTCAGAGCCCAAGAAAATGGCCAGATTTTCGACCACCACACTTCGTGGCCATGCGTAAGGGCAACGATGCGCTTGATCCCGGCTGCCCGGATTCCGTGCGAGAGCAGCCCTAATGGTGCAGCTGCGCCAAAGAGCGCCACAGTGAGGCCGCGCTCACGCACTAAGGATTGAATAGTGCGCGCTACCCGGGGAGTTGGAAGAAGGATTTTAGATTTATCACGTATTACTTCGATGCCGTAATCCTCGAGCCATTTGCGATCGTACTCTTGACTATCTCGCTGGTATGAGGTGTAGACAATGACCGAGTTGCGCGGGGTTCGCTCTAATAACCCAATGACAAATGTTTCTATGCCGCCGGCGCGCGGCCCAAAGTCATTGGTGATGCAGATTATTTTCTCGAGTGGCAGAGAGCCCATTAGAAGCGACGAATCGCAACCAATCTCTTACTTCCAAGAGAACCTGCTGATGCAATTTTTACACGCGAACCCGAGCGCGGTGCATGCACCATCTTGCCGCCTCCGATATAAATGCCTACGTGTGAGACGGGACTTCCGAAAAAGAGTAGGTCTCCCGGTTGTTTCTTACTGAATGGAATTGACTTACCCATTCGAGATTGAGCCGCAGATGAATGCGGCAAGTTAACTCCCGCACTTTGATAGGCGCGCATCGTAAGTCCAGAGCAATCCCAATACTTCATACCGTCGGCACCAAAGATGTAGCGATCGCCGATTTGTTTAAAGGCAAATTTCATAGCGATGCCGGCCCGTCCAGAGACGGCAATCTTCTTTGCAGCTGCAAGAGAACTTGCCTGGTCAGCATCTTCTTCTTCTCGTGCCAATCGTGCAAGCCGTTCTCTATCTTCACGCCTTAACTGAGAGAGAAGCTTTTCAGCCTTAGCCAGCTTTCCCTTTGCGATCGCGCTCTGGCGCGCCAATTTAGCCTCGAGCGTCTTTACCTGTGCGAGACGATCTGCAATTGTCAGAGATGTTGCCGTTAATTTCTGGGTTGCGCTCTGGTACTTGCGCAGCGAAATGCTCTTTTGTCGGGTAATTGCTTCGAGCGAGCCAGCCGAAGAGAGGTAGAGCGATGGGTCGGTCGAAAAGAGCAGCTCCATCCCTTGGCCGAGTGAACCCGACTTGTATTGGTTGACGGCAATAATTCCCAGCGAACGAGAGATCGCGCTGACTTGGCGCCCCTGAATTTCGGCCTGGCTCTGAATTCCGGTCAGGCTTCGCTGTAGCGCGGCTAATTTAACCTTCGCCTCTTGCGCTCCTTCGGCGGCGGTAGTCGCCTCTTCCTCGAGAGCTCGCACCTGGGCGGAAATCTCGGCCAGAGTCGGGGCGGCGTTGGCGGTGAAGGGGCTCAAGAGCGTCACGGCTAGGGCCGTAACGGTGATCGAGGCGACCCACTTGGACTTCATAGTCCGAAAGGCTAACCAAGGATGAGGGGCATTCTCAACTCAAACCCACGCTCATGGGGAGAAAAAAGGCTGTGAATCTGACCTATTCTTCCCGCATGAGCGTTATCGCCACATTAAATGTCGGTCGAAACGGCGCCACGAGTAAGAACGGTAATTCAACTTCACTCTCATCACCGGCAGATCGTTCGCGCTTTCTAGCCCTTCACCGAAGCGCCGGTTCATACCTAGTGGGACGAAATAGTTATAGGGCCGAAAGCTATTCATCGGCCGAAGCTCCAATTTACATTCTCTCCCGAAGAGCAGTACCAATACCGAACGCACCTGAAAATGTCAGAGTAATTGCAGAACCAACGTTGGTCGAAAGCGCGCGTGCAATTTATCGTCAGGGTCCTCATCCCATAATTGTGGAAGCAGGAGTTTTGCTCTTGCTTCCACTTATTGAATCAGGATGTATCGAAGAGCTAGAACTCTCAATTTCTCCGATAGATGGCGATGATCATTTTGTGGATGTGGCAAAGCTACTCTCTTATTTCGAAATTATGAGCGATGAGAGCGTTGCTGGGACTCGATTATTAAAATGCAGATATCAGGGCGACTCCGCTTACCGCGAAGATAATTCCTAGATACTGAATTCTATGAAGTCGTTCCTTCAGGAAAATGTAGGCGAGGACCGCAGTAGCAATCGGATAGAGCGAACCTAATACCATTGCAACTGACACCAAGCCCTTAGTGGTCGCTACTCCTAATAGTAAATTCGCTGCAAAATCAGAGACGCCGATTCCAATCAGAAGTGGAATATTGCGCTTTCCTACTCCCCCAAAATTTCCACGGCCAATGAAATATCCGATAGTGATAAGCAAGGTAGCAGCACGCATTGAAACCATGGTCATGAGCGAGCTCTCATCCGAACCGATACTCATAAAGATTAGCGCCATGCCGAAACCAGTGGCTGCGCCCAGTGCAAGTAGCAATGGTCGCAGTGGCAGGCCTTGTGAAAACTCTGGACCACTGGCAAGGAAACCGCCCAGGATTGCAATAATCACACCACACATAACCGGGGTCGAGAGTTTCTCCCCTCCGATAGTGAGAGCAAAAACTAACGGCAACAAAACACTCAAAGAACTAATCGGCGATACAACTCCCATTCGACCACTTGCCAGAGCTGAGTAGAGACAGATTAATCCTGCGTAACCGAAGAGCCCGGCGAGTGCACCATTTATCAAATAGCCATCACTGGCAAGCGTCGGTGCTAACCAATTAGTCGTAACTGCCACCAGAATAATTCCAGTAATCAGACCAAAGATCTGATTGATGCCGAGAACGACCATCGCCGGGAAGCGCTTGCTGAGATTTCCAGCGTGATAATCCGCACTTCCCCAGAGAATACTTGAGGCCAAAGCCAGTAGAGCTGCCATTGCTAGAGCTTACCTGCTGCGCTTCAGCTGGAGCCTCCCACTTATTAGCGACATCAACTTTAGAATTACTCAGTGACTTCGCCTCGTTCATTCTCCTTTGATTCCATGATTGCGCTATTGCGCGAATTCACCCCGCGCCCTGAGATCGAACTGGAAGAGGTCCCGGCACCTCAAAAACTTGCCCAGTATTCTTTCGCCTTTACCGCAGATTTAAGCAATGGACTTCCCGGTGATTCCGAAAGCGAGTTAGCTTCTGGGCGTTTTGTGATCCTGCACGAACCAGGTGGTCAAGACACCTGGGAAGGCGAATATCGCTGTGTCACTTTTCTGCGTGCAACCGTTGATTCGCAGATGCAAGAAGATCCGCTCTTGCCTGAGGTCGGCTGGAATTGGTTTCTCGATAGCCTGCAAGAATCAGATGCGCTCTATAGCGCGCCATCCGGAACTGTTACTCGCGTATCGAGCGCTTCATTTGGCAAGTTAAGTTCACGTCATGACGAATCAGAGATAGAGATTCGCGCTTCGTGGTCACCGATTCTGACAAACGCACAGGAACTAATTCCGCATGTCCAGGCATGGTGTAATTTCCTGAGCGAGGTAGCCGGGCTGCCTCCGCTAGAAGAAGGCGTTTCCTCAATTCACGCCGCACGTCATCGTGGCTGAGTTACTTACAGCGCCCTACCTTGGTATTCCTGAGGTAATTGATAGTGAAGAAAAATTCAGGCAGATGCTTACGCAACTTCAATCTGGAGTTGGTCCATTTGCCGTCGATGCCGAACGCGCCTCTGGCTACAAGTACAGCGCACGTGCTTACCTGATTCAGGTTAAGCGCGAGGGTGGCGGTCTGCACCTGATTGATCCAATCCCTTTCGGACCCGGCCACACGCTCTTTGCACAACTTAACGATCTTTGGCGCGATGAAGAAGTAATTTTGCATGCCAGCACACAAGATCTTCCCTGTCTTCGCGAACTAGGTCTGAATCCGCAACGCCTCTTTGATACAGAATTAGCAGGACGAATCGCCGGATTGCCTCGTGTTGGTTTAGGAGCACTTGTCGAATCGCTGTTAGATATTTCGCTCGCGAAAGAACACTCGGCGCAAGATTGGTCAATCAGGCCATTGCCACAATCATGGTTGGCCTATGCCGCTCTCGATGTCGAACTACTCGTTGATTTACGCGATGAGATTGAAGTACTTTTAGAATCTGCCGGAAAGCTATCCTGGGTCGAACAGGAGTTTGCCGCGATTTTGGCAGCCCCGGCTCCGGCAAAACGTATTGATCCATGGCGGCGCACATCAGGCGGGCACAAGGTAAAGAAACGTCAGCAATTAGCGGTCATCCGTGAACTCTGGATTGCTCGCGATAGCCTAGCTATCGAGCTCGATATTTCGCCCGGGCGGTTGCTGACAGATATGGCGATATCGACACTGGCACTTGCCAGTGAGACTGCGCCTTTGACAAATAAGAGAGAGCTTGAAAAAGTATTGCGGCCTATCGGCCTGCGCAGTAAATGGCTAGAGAACGCTCCGCTCTGGATCTCCGCCATTAAAGAGGCGTTAGCGATGAGCGAAGATCAATGGCCGCAGATGCGGACCAAGAGCGATGCGCTTCCGCCGATCAAGCTCTGGCGAGATAGATTCCCAGAGAAGTTCATTCCACTCTCCCACGCTCGCCATCTGCTCGCACTCGCCGCTGATGAGAATCAGATGCCGATTGAGAATTTACTGACCCCAGAATTCATGCGGCGCATCTGTTGGAATTTCGGCGGCACAAGTGTTGGTGAATCAGAGATTTCTCACGAGTTAACCCAGCTGGGCGCCCGCCCATGGCAGATCCAGGTAACTGCTCCATTACTAGCTCAGGCCTTACTGGCCACCGAGGCGCTGGAAGTACCCGATAGCCTCGAATCTGGGGGCGAAACTGGGGGCGAAACCGGGGGCGAAGAATCTTCGCCTAGCTCGTAGCGAATTTCCTTACTGACGAGTAACCTAAAAGCCTGACCGTGGCCTCATCGCGGTCACTTTAAAGGAGCGCTCATGTCCAGCAATAAGTCCCAGAGAAACGAATCCAGGTCGGTAGTCCTCGTGGATGCCGTGCGAACCCCTTTTGGAAAATCAGGGAGCGCATTCGTTAACACTCGCGCCGATGATCTGATGGTGCGCGCTATTCGCGGTCTACTAGAGCGCAATCCGCAATTACCACTCGATCAAATCGATGATGTGGCAATCGCTGCCGCCTCACAAGCTGGCGATCAAGGTATGAATATTGGACGAAGCGCATCACTGCTTGCTGGAATTCCTAACACAGTACCCGGTTACTCAATTGATCGCTGGTGCGCAGGCGCACTCACCGCCACAACAACTGTTGCCGGCGCGATTTCAATGGGCGCAATTGATATTGCACTAGCTGGTGGCGTGGAACATATGGGCAATCATCCCATCGGCGCACTCGTAGATCCGAACCCACGTTATCTTGCTGAAAAAATTGTTGATACCGATGCGCTATCAATGGGCGCAACTGCAGAACGTCTCCATGATCGCTTTCCAAAAATCACTAAGGAACGTGCAGATCGCTTCGCGATGAATTCACAATTACGCACAGCAAAAGCTTACGAAGAAGGAAAGATTCAACGTGACCTTATTCCGACCGCTGCTCGCTCAGAAGAGCTCGGCTGGACAATTATTTCAAATGATGAGGGCCCTCGCCCAGCAACAACAATGGAAGGTTTGGCCGGTCTGAAAACTCCATTTAGACCTGGTGGTCGCGTCACTGCAGGTAATTCATCAGGACTCAATGATGGTGCGACTATCGCACTTCTTGCTAGCGAAGAGAAGGCAACTGAGCTAGGACTTCCTATCAAAGCCAAGATGGTGACCTTTGCCTTCGCTGGTGTCGAACCAGAAATCATGGGCTATGGACCAGTGCCATCCACACTCAAGGCGCTTGCGAAAGCTGGCTTGAGCATTAAAGATATCGGTGCATTCGAAGTCAATGAAGCATTCGCGGTACAGGTGCTTGCATTTCTCGACCATTTTGAAATTGCAGATGACGACCCACGCGTGAATCCCTATGGTGGAGCGATTGCCGTAGGTCACCCTTTGGCATCATCGGGCGTTCGTTTAATGATCAACCTTGCCCGAACATTTGAATCAGACCCGAGCGTTCAATATGGAATCACCACCATGTGCATCGGCCTGGGCATGGGCGGCACAGTTATTTGGGAGAACCCACACTTCACAGGAGGCAAGAAATAATGACTACAGCAATCACTCTTCCCGAAGGCGCTCCTGAAGAAGTAATCACCGTTGCAAAGGTACGCGATGTTGACCTGACTCCATTTGGATTTAAGGGAGTTCTAGCGTTAATCACACTCGATAACGGGCTAGATCACACTCGTCCAAATACCTTGGGTGCACAGTCACTTACCTCACTCGATGCGGCAATCACCGAAGCCCTTTCCCATAAACCAGCAGCAATTGCTATCACCGGCAAGCCATTTATCTTCGCCGCTGGCGCAGACCTTTCGGGTTTGGCTTTCTTAACTGAACGTTCACAGGCGTTGGCGATTGGAAAATTAGGACATGATGTCTTCCGTCGCCTCGGTGAACTTGATATTCCATCTTTCTCATTTATTAATGGGCTAGCACTTGGTGGCGGACTTGAGATCGGTCTTCAGAGCACCTATCGCACACTGGCATCTACCGCCTTTACCGCGCTCCCAGAAGTTTTTCTCGGCTTAGTTCCAGGATGGGGCGGAGCAACGCTGCTGCCTAAATTAGTTGGTCCGGAAAAAGCGGTACAAGTAATTATGCTCAACGCCCTTAATAACAACACCATGATGAAGGCGAAAGATGCACTCGCACTCGGAGTCGTTGATGCAGTCTTTGAGCCAGCTGATTTCCTCGAGAAGTCTGTTGCATTTGCAGCATCTATCCTCGCTGGAACAACAAAGATTGAACGCAAGGATTATTCGAATGACCCTGCCTGGGATGCCGCTCTTGCTACCGGAAAAGCTGCTGCTTTTAAAAAATATGGTGGTGCAGATATCACCGCCCCTCGTAAGGCGTTAGAACTTATCGCTGCAGCGCGCACCAATACACGCTCGGAAGGCTTTGATGCCGAGGATCAGGTACTCACTGAGCTCACCATGTCGGATCCGCTGCGCTCTTCTTTGTACGCATTTAACTTGATTCAGAAAAAGCGTAAGAAGGTAGAAGGCGCACCGAAGGCAAACCTTGCTCGCAAAGTTTCTAAGGTGGGTGTAGTTGGTGCCGGACTTATGGCATCCCAACTTGCGCTGCTGCTGGTGCGCAATCTTAAGTGTCCAGTCGTAATGACAGATATTGATCAAGAACGTGCCGATAAGGGCGTCGCCTGGGTCAAGGCCGAACTGACGAAGCTCGTTGAGAAGAAGCGCATGAGCCCAGAAAGCGCTGCTCGCCTTGCTGGCTTGGTATCGGGCTCGGCAGATAAGAGCGTTTACGCTGGTTGCGACTTTGTAATTGAGGCAATCTTTGAAGAGCTCTCACTCAAGCAAGAACTCTTTAAGACGCTCGAAACTATCGTCTCTCCTGAGTGCGTGCTTGCTACGAATACCTCATCGCTCTCAGTCGAGAAGATGAGCATTGGCATGAAGAATCCAGAGCGGGTTGTGGGTTTCCACTTCTTTAATCCAGTGGCAGTTATGCCATTACTTGAAATCGCTCGTACTTCACACACAGATGATGCAACTGCGGCAACCGCAGTTGAAGTGGGCAAGAACCTGAAGAAGACCATGATTATCTGTAAGGATGCTCCGGGCTTTGTAGTCAATCGTTTGCTCACTCGCTTTATGGGTGAGATTACCGACGCAGTGGATGAAGGTACTGATCCTGCTGTTGCCGATAATGCAATGCGTTCGATTGGATTCCCAATGAGTCCATTTGAACTCCTTGGTCTCGTTGGTCCAGGTGTGGCATTACATGTCTCAGAGACGCTCCACGAAAACCTCGGCCCCCGCTATCGCATCTCCCCTACGATGCAAGCAATGGTCAAGGAAGGCGTTAAATCCTTCTATGTAAAGAGCGATGATGGTTCTTTTGCTCCAAATCCAGCAGCGATCGCCTTAATTCATAAGGGCGATACCCCATCAACATCAGAGCAAGTACGTGCGCGCGCACTCAACGCTCTCGCCGAAGAAGCACGCATGATGCTAGACGAAGGCGTCGTCAGCACTCCAGCGGAAATCGATCTCTGTATGTTGTTAGGTGCAGGCTGGCCAATGCACTTGGGAGGAATCTTGCCGTACTTAGATCGCGAAGGAATTAGCGAATCTGTGAGCGGTCAACGTTTTCATGCTCCGGGAATTGCATCGGTACTGAAGTAGAGCTCCACTCTACGATTTCCCGGGCAATCTTCTGAGCGGTAATTCCTAGATCTTCTAGGATTTCACCGCGCTTGGAGTGTTCAATAAATTCCAGCGGCACGCCAATGCTATGAATCGAGATATCTAGCCGGGCATCTCGGAACATCTCAGATAATGACGATGCGATTCCGCCGTGGCGAATTCCATCTTCAATCACCACAACGCTCTTATAGCGCTGGGCCATAGTTAAAAGTGATTTCGGCAAAGGCTTGACCCAGCGGGGATCTACCACCGTAACGCCAACGCCCTCGCGGTATGCCGCAGAGGCAGCTTCGACGGCAATCGATGCCATTGCTCCGATGCTGACGAAGAGCACATCTGCGCTCTCGCCTCGATACAAGATATCAATGCCATCGCGAGTTTCAAATGCTGGAATATCAGCTTGCACTGCGCCTTTGGGAAAACGTATCAACGTTGGGCGGTCTGATATTTGGACCGCTTCCTGCAACGCTTGACGAAGTCTGGCGCCATCGCGTGGTGCGGCAACTTCTAAAGTCGGAACAATTCCGGTCAGCGCTAAATCCCAAATACCGTGGTGGGATGGTCCATCATCACCAGTGATACCAGCGCGGTCTAAGACAAAAGTTACGCCAGCTTTATGCAGTGCCACATCGAGTAACACCTGATCGATAGCGCGATTGAGAAAGGTTGAGTAAACAGCAACAACTGGATGAAGGCCGGTGTATGCCAGACCGGCAGCGCTAGTAACCGCGTGTTGTTCAGCGATTCCCACATCGATAGTGCGATCAGGAAATGCTTCGGCAAATTTATCTAGCCCAGTTGGCCCCAGCATCGCAGCGGTGATGGCAACAACATCTTTTCTCGCCTTGCCAACTTCTACTAGTTCAGCTGAAAATACATCGGTCCATGACAGGGCGCTCTTCTTCATTGGCGCACCGGTTTCCGGGTCAACCACACCTACTGCATGGAATTTCTCCGCCTCATCGGCTAGAGCTGGCTTATAACCGCGACCCTTTTCGGTGATGACATGTACAAGTACCGGTTCGCCGAACTCCTTCGCTTGTTGGAGCGCACGGTCCATGGCTGCAATATCGTGACCATCAATAGGTCCAATATATTTCAAACCTAAATCTTCAAACATTCCCTGTGGGGCAACAATATCTTTAATGCCCTTTTTCATTCCATGCAATGTCTCAAAGATTGGCGCACCTACAACAGGGGTCTTCTGCAGAACTTCTTTGCCCCAATCAAGAAAACGCTCGTAGCCCTGGGTCATGCGAAGTGTAGATAAGTGGACCGCAAGCCCACCAATAGTTGGAGAGTATGAGCGCTCGTTATCGTTGACGACGATAACGAGTTTGCGCTCCCCTGCTGTTGCAATGTTATTGAGCGCCTCCCACGACATACCGCCAGTAAGCGCGCCGTCTCCGACAACTACAACAACATGGCGATCATCTTGACCGGTGATGGAGAATCCTCGAGAGATTCCATCTCCCCACGAGAGCGCAGTAGATGCATGCGAATTCTCGATCACATCGTGATCTGATTCGGCTCGGGATGGATAACCGGCCAAGCCTCCGCGTTGACGCAACTGATCGAATTTATCTGCGCGGCCAGTGACCATCTTGTGAACATAACTTTGGTGTCCGGTATCGAAGAGAACTATATCTTTCGGCGAATCAAAGGTGCGATGGATCGAAAGGGTGAGCTCGACAACGCCCAGGTTGGGACCCAAATGTCCGCCCGTCCGAGAGACTTTCTCGACAAGGAAGCTACGAATCTCTGCGGCGAGTTCGCGCAGCTGCTCAGGAGTTAACTCCTTGAGATCATGCGGGCCAGCGATATTTTCGAGCATGGTCGTATTCTAAGTCCGAGAAGGGCTTATTCGCGAGCGTTAGCCACGAAGTGAGCGAAGTACGTACTGCATGATTCCACCGTGGCGATAGTAATCAGCCTCACCTGGGGTATCGATTCGCACTCGCGCCATAAAGCTCTTATCCCCGGCCGTGACCTGTATCTCCTTTGGAACTCCGCCCTCATTCAGCGCTGAGATTCCATGAAAGCTAAAGGTTTCTTCACCAGTAAGCCCGAGTGATGCAGCGTTCTGTCCATCGAGATATTGCAAAGGCAATACACCCATACCAATCAAATTAGAACGGTGAATGCGCTCAAATGATTCTGCAATGACTGCGCGGACTCCGAGCAACGCTGTTCCCTTGGCAGCCCAGTCACGTGATGAACCAGAGCCATATTCTTTTCCAGCGAGAATAACGAGTGGTATGCCAGCATCTTGATAGGCAACAGATGCATCATAAATTGTGCTCTGCTCTCCATTGTTCATAAAGTTTCGAGTAAAGCCGCCCTCTACGCCATCAAGCAGTAGATTCTTCAGACGAATATTTGCAAATGTTCCGCGAATCATTACTTCGTGATTTCCACGGCGGGAACCATATGAGTTGAAGTCCTTGCGGTCGACGCCATGGGCTTCCAGATATTTTCCAGCGGGAGAATCTGCCTTGATATTTCCGGCTGGAGAAATGTGATCTGTGGTGACCGAGTCTCCTAAGATCGCAAGTACTCGAGCGTCAGTAATATCTTTGACAGGTGTTGGCTGCGCTGGCATGCCATCGAAGTACGGCGGCTTGCGCACATACGTCGATTGCGGATCCCATTCGAAAGTCTTGCCGGTAGGTGTATCCAATGATTTCCAGCGATGATCGCCATCAAAGACTGATGCGTAATCTTTGGTGAACATCTCGGATGAGATTGATGAATCAATTACTTCTTGGATTTCCTGCGCGCTTGGCCAGATATCTTTCAGAAGAACAGCATTGCCATCTTTATCGTTGCCCAGCGAATCCTTTTCGAAATCATGGTTCATGGTTCCAGCAAGTGCGTAGGCAACTACGAGTGGTGGAGAGGCAAGATAATTCATCTTTACATCAGGGCTAATGCGTCCTTCAAAATTTCGGTTTCCCGATAAAACTGCAGTTACAGCCAAGTCATGCTCATTGACGGACTTACTGATTTCAATCGGCAACGGGCCAGAGTTACCAATACACGTAACACAGCCATATCCCACCAAGTTAAATCCGAGCGCTTCCATGTACGGAGTAAGTCCAGAGCGATCATAGTAATCAGTGACGACTTTAGAGCCCGGAGCAAGTGTGGTCTTCACCCATGGCTTAGACGTTAAACCCTTCTCTACCGCCTTTTTCGCTAGTAGAGCTGCGCCGATCATGACGGATGGATTTGAAGTATTTGTGCACGAAGTGATGGATGCAATGACTACATCGCCATTTTTAATGGTGGTCTCATTCGCACCGACGCTGACGGCGTAAGCATCCGTGCCGGTCTTATCTGATAAATAGCTTGGCAAAATTTGCGCAAACCTAGCCTTTGATTCAGAGAGTGAGATACGGTCTTGTGGACGCTTTGGGCCTGCAATAGATGGCACCACGGTGGAGAGATCGAGCTCGATATGTTCGGAGTAGCGAGGCGTTGCTGCTGGGTCGAACCACATTCCCTGTGCTTTTGTATATAGCTCAACGAGTGCAACTTGTTCTTCGCTACGACCTGTGAGGCGAAGATATCGAAGTGTTTCGTCGTCGATTGGGAAAATGGCACATGTTGATCCGTACTCAGGAGACATATTTCCGATAGTTGTTCTATTTGCCATAGGAACGGCAGAGACGCCAGGCCCGTAGAACTCAACAAACTTTCCGACAACTCCGTGCTTGCGAAGCATTTCGGTAATGACTAAGGCCATATCGGTTGCAGTTGTTCCAACCGGTAGCGCTCCCTTGAGCTTAAATCCCACAACTCGCGGGATGAGCATTGATACCGGTTGCCCGAGGAGTGCAGCCTCTGCCTCGATTCCGCCAACGCCCCAACCAAGAACGCCAAGACCATTGACCATCGTTGTGTGTGAATCTGTACCTACGACAGTATCTGGATACGCCCGAAGTACTCCGTTGACGGTACGTGTCATCACAACGCGAGCCAGGTATTCAATATTTACTTGGTGAACAATTCCGGTTCCGGGTGGCACAACTTTGAACTCATCAAAGGCGCCTTGGCCCCAGCGCAGGAAGCGGTAACGCTCGCGATTGCGCTCGTATTCAATATCAGTATTTTTCTCAAAAGAATCTTTTGTGCCATAAACATCGGCAATGACGGAGTGGTCAATAACAAGTTCAGCGGGTGCCAGTGGATTTACCTTGGCCGCATCTCCCCCAAGATCGACAATCGCCTCGCGCATAGTCGCGAGGTCAACAATGCATGGCACGCCGGTAAAGTCCTGCATCACAACTCGCGCTGGCGTAAATTGAATCTCAGTATCTGGCTCGACCGATGGATCCCACTGCGCTAATGATGTGATGTGCTCTGCCGTGATATTTGCGCCATCTTCTGTGCGGAGTAGGTTTTCCAGCAAGATCTTAAGAGAGAAGGGCAGGTCGCTCGCGCCAGCTTGGGTAGAGATATCAAAAATCTCAAATTCTTGACCCGAGACTGTGAGTTTCTTTGCGGCACCGAGGGAGTTTTTACTCATCGTCGACTTCTCTCTAAAAGTATCTTGACGTCAAGATACCTCATCTGCCGTGAAGAGTGCAACAGACTCGACATGGTGAGTCATTGGAAAGAGATCAAAGGCTCGAATAGCTCGAAGGTGAAACCCCTGTGTGTTGAGGTAGCCGGTATCGCGCGCCAGAGCTGCAGGGTCGCAGGCAATGTAAATAATCGAACGAGGCGCAAGCGCCACGATTGCCTCAATCACATTTGAACCAGCGCCAGTTCGGGGTGGATCAAGAAGCACCACATCTGCGCTCTCAAAATTTCGCAGCGCCTTTGCTACATCGACAGTATGTATTGCGACATTCTTTGTACTTCTAAAATTCTGCGCCGCATCTCGGGTGGCAGAAGAGCTCGCCTCGAGCAGATCTACCTTTCCGCTAGCTCCAATGAATGGCAGTGCTGCTGCGGCAAATAATCCGACTCCCCCGTAGAGGTCCATTACATGATCGCCTTCGCGCAGTTCGGCATAATCTAATACTGCTTCAACAAGTCTTGCCGGCGCATTGACATTGCCTTGCCAGAAAGATCCTTGACTCACTTGATATGAACTCTCGCCAAATGATGTTGCTACATCAAAGAACATCGACTTCTTGCCTTCAATAATCGCGACTGGATTATTCTGTTCGGTTCTGGAATTTCGTAACTTCGAGACTCCCACCATGCGCTCACCACGAGATGAGAGTGCAACATCTACTCTGCTGCTTGCCGCAATATCTGCTCGCGGCAAAGTAGGAAGATCTATCTCTGGAAGAAGCACTGGGCAACTATCAATGGCAATTACCTTGGTACTGGCCGCTGCCTTAAAGCCTAGTTCGCCAGTTGTGGAAGTTGTGGCGGCGTAACGTGTACGCCAGTGAAGTGGCGTCGATACCTCTTCCACTTCAACATCAATTTCCATCTTGGCAATTCGAGCAAATTGCTCGGCGATGACCTCGGACTTTAATTCGCGTTGGCGCTGTATCTGAATATGTTGAAAGTCGCATCCGCCACATCCGCCGGCATGAGCAAACTTACAGGCAGGCACCACACGCGAAGGGCTAGCCTCAATAACCGCAACTACATCTGCCCGCATCAGACTTTTTTCAATGCCGGTAATCTTGACTTCAACTAATTCCCCGGGAATTGCGTGGCGCACAAAGAGAACAGCACCTTCATAGCGAGCGATGAAATGGCCCCCGTGGGCGATCTTCTCGATTTCTACCCGAAGAATTTGGCCAATCTCGAAGGTTTTTCTCTGTGAGTCGGTCATAGAGCCAAGAGTAAGGGGGTAAGTTATGTCCATGCACGTTGTCATCATGGGTTGCGGTCGCGTCGGTTCTCTCCTAGCTCTCGAGCTTGAAGCTAAGGGCCATTCAGTGGCGGTGATAGATCAATCAAAGGAAGCATTTCGTCGACTTGGCCCAGACTTTAAGGGGCGCACGATTACTGGCGTTGGTTTCGATAGAGACACCCTGTTGGAGGCGGGAATCGAAGGAGCTGGCGCCTTTGCGGCAGTCAGCAATGGAGATAACTCGAATATTCTGGCCGCGCGTGTAGCGCGCGAAAGTTATGGTGTCACCAATGTTGTGGCCCGTATCTACGATCCTGGGCGCGCCGAAATTTATCAACGCCTGGGCATCCCAACCGTGGCGACAGTCATTTGGGCGAGCGATCAAATCTTGCGTCGCCTAACTCCAGAAGGTTCACGCTCTGAGTGGCGCGATGCTAGTGGCACAGTTCAGCTCTCTGAGGTGCATCCACATAAAGATTGGTATGGAAATCCAATTTCGGAACTCGAGAAAGCTGCCGGCGTGCGCGTGGCATTTCTTACTCGCTTGGGTGAGGGTCTGATCCCTGATGAAAGTACCGTCCTACAAGATGGCGACTTAATCCATGTCACCTTGCGCGATGATCAATTAAGTAAAGTTGAATTAGTTCTTGCGCAATCACCGGAGGTTCAATAATGCGTATTGCTATCGCTGGTGCAGGCAATGTAGGTCGCGCTATCGCGCGCGAGCTTCTTGATAACGGTCACCGGGTTCTTCTGATTGACCGCGATCCCAAGGCGCTCAAATTGGAATCCGTTCCTGATGCTGAATGGCTCATGGCCGAT
>Ga0164293_10002691_pt1 | contig 15082 bp, 11 predicted proteins | sample GEODES118metaG_FD_111487 | JGI IMG/M metagenome (GOLD analysis project Ga0164293, IMG submission 111487) | Eutrophic lake water microbial communities from Lake Mendota, Wisconsin, USA - GEODES118 metaG | ecosystem: Environmental > Aquatic > Freshwater > Lake | place: USA: Lake Mendota...
CCGATCCGCTCGTCATGCCCCTCGATCGCCTTGAGGACGTCGACGACCTTGTTGTAGCGGTGCTTCGGACCGTGGTTGTGGATCGCGATCCGGATGTCGAACTCCTTGACGAGTTCGTCGAGGCTCTTGAAAGCCTCCGGCGAGGGATCGGCGGAGATGCAGGGAATGCCTGCCGCCTTGGCGAACTCGAAGATCTTCCGATTGGCGGCGGCGTCTCCGCCGAAGCCGTTGACGCCGTGGGCGCTGGCGGTGAGGCCGAGGTCGGCGAGCTTCTTCTTCATCTCCGCGATCGCCGCGGCGTCGGAGCTGACCGGATACATGTCGCCGTAGAACTCGACGAACTTGAAGCCGATGTCGCGGGCATGCTTCATCGCCTCGTCGACCTTGTAGCCACGCAGCGAGTAGAGCTGGATGCCGAGATTGAGATCGGCCGCAGCGGCCTCACGGGCGAAGGCGGCGAGGGGGGACGCGGCGGCACAGGTCGCGGCACCGGCGGCGAGGAAACCGCGGCGGGAGAGCGCGGGGGTGGGCATGCTCGATCCTTTTTGTTCTGGGGAAATTTTGACGGGGGACGACGGCCCCCGGGGTCGACGGGGGGCGACAGCCCCCGGGCGGAATCATAGCAGGCGGCGCTTGCCCCCGCCCGAACGCCCCTCCGGGCAGCCACGTGCGCGACGGCCCCCTGGATTCCCTGCCGCATGTCAGGCGGCGACGATCAGCCGCCGACCGCCAGCGCCCGCCAGCCAGCCGCCCGGGCTGCGGCGATGTCGAGCCGCGGATCATCGCCGACGAGCATCAGCTCGCAGGGCCTGGCTCCGAGCCGCTCCTCGACGGCGCGAAAGAACTCCGCCGCCGGCTTCCGCCAACCGAGTTCCGACGAGGCGAAGACGTGCGTGGCCCGGCAGAGGGGATCGACAAGGCCGGCGATCGCCCCCAACCGCTCGTCGAAATTGCTCGCGAGCGCCACGCCACACCCCGCATCGAGCGCCGCCTGCACGAGCCTCGTCCCCTCCTCGAGCGGGCGCCACGCCGCGGGATCGGCGAAATGCTCCCAGAGATCGCGGAACACCCGCTCGCGGACCGGCTCCGGGGCGTCCGCGGCGAACACGTCGTGGACGATCCCCCGCCAACGTTCGGCCTCCCGGACACGGCTCGTGGCGAAGGGGGGATCCGCCGCCGAGTCGATGCCTTCCTGACGGCGCCAGGCGTCGGCGAAACGACCGCGCAACGCCTCCGCCGAGCACTCGAGCCCGTGACGGCGGGCTGCGCGCTGATAGGCCACCGGCACGGCAGGCCACGGCTCGACGAGCGTGCCGACGACGTCGAAGACGACATGGCTCACGCCGGGGGGCGGGAACACAGCCGGACTCTGGGCAGGATCGAGGTGGACGGCGTGCGGCATGCGAGGAAGGTCTCCGAGGGTGTCGCACCACCGCACCACCGCACCTGTCCCGCGTCACTTCGCAGGAGCGAATCGCGACACGAGGCCGAGGTCGAGGCCGAACACCCAAAGCATCAACGAGAGGATGAGGATCAGGCCGAGATACGACAGCGCGATCACGACGCGCTCGCTCGGTGGCCGGCCGGTCACCCATTCGTAGATCAGGAAAACCATATGCCCGCCGTCGAGAACGGGGATGGGGAGAAAATTGACCACGGCCAGATTGGCACTGAGCATCGTGAGGAACAGCAGCAGCGCGCTGAATCCCTCCTCGGCCGACCGCCCCGCCTGTTGGAGAATCGACATCGGCCCCCCCAGGAGGCGGGCGCTGATCTGCCGGCTCCAGAGTTTCTGGAGAAACCGATAAACCATCGACAGATCCTCGAGCGCCGTGGCGAACCCGCGTGACAACGCCGTGCCGATCGTGGCGGCCCGCTCGGTCCGGTAGACCTGCTCGAAAACAAGTCCGCGGTCGGCGAGAAAATCCCCCTCGACCACGGCCGGTTCGAGGGCGACGTCCCGGCTCCCGGCGGCGTTCTCGACGGTCACCTCGACCTTCGAGCCGGCGGGAAGTTGCGGCAGCAGGGCGATCACCCCCGGCCAGTTCGGCTCCCCCTCCGACAGGGCAAGCCAGCTTCCCGCCCCCTCCTCAGGCGCCCCCGCCTCGACGAACCGGACGCGGGTCAGGCGGTCGCCGGCGCCGATGCCGGCGCCGGCCGCGGGGCCGTCAGCGTCGACGGCCACCACCGTGGCGCTCACCGGGAGGGCGATCCCGATCGATGACACGGCCAGCGGCGTGGCCCGCATCGGCGAGGCGTCGATCCACGTCACCTCGCGCGGCGTGACGGCGACCGTCTCCTCGACCCCGGCCCGCTCCACGACCATGCTCACCGCCGTCCCGACGCGCGGCCGGAGCCGCTGATCGAGCGTGAACGGATCACCGACCGGCGCCCCATCCACCGTCACCAGGCGGTCCCCTGCCCGGAGGCCGGCCTCGGCGGCCGGCGAACCGTCCTGCACGGCCTGGATCGCCTCCGGTGTCATGACGAGTCCGAGTGACATCTGCGGTCGCGGGGGGAGCACGACGTCGAGGCGTTCCCCCTTCCGGTCGACCGACAGCGTCACGGCGCTCTCCCGGTTTCGTGACAGGAGGGTGACGAGTTGCGCGTGGGACTCGACCGGCGTGCCGTCGACGGCGCGGATCGTGTCCCCTCCGACGAACGCCGGCGACGCCTTCCCGGCACTCCCCGGCAGTCCTTCGCCGAGGTCTGCGGGGAGCGTGAGGGAGAGGGGGCCGGAGAGGCCCACCATCGGTGCCCCGCCGTCGGTGTCGGGGCGGAGGGTCACGTCGAGGTCCCGATCCTCCCCCGGCCGCCGGACCGTGAACGCGACCCCCTGCGAGAGGTCGCCGAGGGTCACCTTCTTCTGGAGTTCCTTGAACATCGTGACCGGCGTCCCGCCGATGGCGACGATCCCGTCACCGGTCCGCAGGCCGGCCCGCCAGGCGGCGCCGCCGGGGCGCACCGCGGAGGTCCCGGAGGCCACCTCGCGGACACCCAGGCCGAAGGCGAGCGAGGCCATGAGGATGGCGAAGATCACGTTCATGATCACGCCGGCGGAGATGATCGCCATCCGCTCCGGCACCGACTGCGCCGGGTAGCTGCGCGGATCCCAGGTCGGATGCGGGTCGGAGGTCGGCTCGGCGGGGAGATCGCCCGTGGCGCGGGCCCGATGGGCCTCGGCGGCGGCGGCGCCAGGGTTGTCGTCCTGGCCGAGCATCTTCACGTAGCCCCCGAGCGGCAGCGCGCCGATACCGTATTCCGTCTCACCCCACTTGAAGCTGCAGAGCTTGAGGCCACCGACGTCGAAGCCGAGATAGAACTTCTCGCACTTCACGCCGCACGCCTTGGCGACGAGGAAGTGCCCCAGCTCATGGACGAAGATCACGAAGCCGAGGCCGAGCACCGACTGGAGCGTCTCCAGGGGATGGCTGGCGATCCATTCGATCGCCCGCTGTCCGGGCCAGGCGCCGAGCAACACCGCGCCCGCGTCCACGGCCATGTTCACGCACTCACCCACTTGACGACCTCCTGTCTGGCCCAGGCGTCGAGTCGACGGATGTCGTCGAGCGACGGATCGGCCTGATACGCATGCCCGTCCAGAACGCGGGCACAGGCCTCCGCGATGCCGGTGAACCGCATCCTCCCGGCGAGGAACGCCCCCACCGCCTCCTCGTTGGCGGCGTTGAGCACCGCACCGCATGTTCCGCCCCGTGCCGCCGCCTCGTGACCGAGCCTCACCGCCGGAAAACGGATCGGATCGGGGGGCTCGAAGTCCAACCGCAGCCCGGCGCTGAAATCGAGCCGCCGCGCCGGGCCGTCGAGGCGCCGCGGATGCGACAGCGCGTACTGGATGGGGAGCTTCATGTCGGGGGGGCTGAGCTGGGCGATCACCGATCCGTCGACGAACTCGACCATCGAGTGGACCACCGATTGCGGGTGGACGACGACGGCGAGTTTCTCCCCCGGCAGATCGAACAACCACCGGGCCTCGATCAGCTCGAGCGCCTTGTTCATCATCGTCGCCGAGTCGATCGTGATCTTCGGACCCATCGACCAGGTGGGGTGGCGGAGGGCCTCCGCTGGCGTGACCGCGTCGAGCGTCTCGCGCGGCCGGGTGCGGAACGGTCCACCGCTGGCGGTGAGGATCACGCGCACGACCTCGTCCGGGGAGCCGGAACGGAGCGCCTGGTGGATCGCCGAGTGTTCGCTGTCGACTGGAAGGAGCACCGCGCCGCGTTCTGCCGCCAACCGGGTCACCAGCGGCCCGGCCATGACGAGCGTTTCCTTGTTGGCAAGCGCCACCGTCTTGCCGGCACCGAGCGCCGCGAGCGTGCTTCTCAGGCCCGCGGCTCCCACGATCGCCGACACCACCCGGTCGACCTCTGGGGCCCGCACGAGATCGTCGAGGGCCTCGGGGCCGACGGCGAGCCGGGTGCCGGCGGGAAGCGTGTCGGCGCCGATCGTCGCCGCCGCGCCGGGATCGGTGACGACGACCCAGGCCGGCCGGTGAATCCGCGCCTGCTCGAGCAGGGGGCCGACGCTGCGGTGGGCAGCGAACAGATGGGGCCGAAAACGCCCACCGGAGGCGGCGATCACCTCGAGCGTGCTCGTGCCGATGCTGCCTGTCGACCCGAGGACCGCAATGCCGAGTTCCTCCCCGCCGGGGCAAGGAGCCCCCGCCGCGGAGCGGACATGAGACAGCGACGCCGTGGGGGGCAACGGGGGCGGCGGGGTTGAAGCCATGCGGAGGAGGGTCACGGGGCGAGCCGGGTGTGTCGGGGAATCTTAGGTTTTCGTGACAGGGACTTCCATGCCGAAGCCCCCGGGGGCCGGTTCATTGTCTCCCCTCTGGCACACGTTTAGGATGGAGCGATTCCGGATTTCCCTGACTTTCCGCTCGGATCATTCATGCCCAAGAAGAACGATCTCCCGAAGCGCCAGTCCGACCGCAAGTCGCCCTGGGGCGGGTCGAATCTCGTCTGGTCGCTGATCGCGGTGGGAGTGGCTGGACTGTTCGCCATGAGCCTCGTGGCGACACCCCCGGAAATCGAGCTTTCCTACAGCGATCTCGAGAAACTCATCCGCGCCGCCGACGCGCGGCGGAAGGGGACTCCCGAGGCCGACGGGAGCGCCGCGTCGACCGGCAACGAAGCGCCTGCGCCCGGCGAAGGGGAGCCGGCAGGGGTCGTCGAGGTCGTCGAACGCAACCCCTTCGAGACCGGCCCTGATGCCCGTCGCGTCGTCCGCTACGGCGACCTCGAAGACGTCGTGATCGGGGCCTACAACGTCACCGGATCGGTCCGCCGCCTCGACGGCCCCGCTGCCGGGGGCGTGATCGGCGAGGGACTCAAGCGGCGGCATTTCCGGACCGCGAAGCTCCCCAGCGAGAACTCCGAGGGGCGCCTCTCCCAACTCCTCGCCGACCACGCCGTTCCCTACCGTTACGAGGAGGCCCCGGGGCCGTGGCGGAGCTGGCTGCCGATGCTGTTTCTCACAGGTCTTTTCGCTCTCCTGTTCTTCACGATGATGAAGCGACTCGGAGGGGCCGGCAGCCCTATGGCGTTCGGCCGCAGCCGCGGCAAGCAGTATGCCCAAGAGGATCTCGGCATCACCTTCGACGACGTCGCCGGGATCGACGAAGCGGTGGAGGAGCTCCGCGAAGTGGTCGAGTTCCTCCGCAACCCGGAGCGTTATCAGGTGCTCGGCGGTCACATCCCCAAAGGGGTGCTGCTCGTCGGCCCCCCTGGCACCGGCAAGACACTTCTCGCCAAGGCGATCGCGGGGGAAGCCGGCGTCCCCTTCTTCGGCCTGTCGGGGAGCGACTTCGTGGAGATGTTCGTCGGCGTCGGTGCGGCGCGGGTCCGAGACATGTTCCAGCAGGCGGAAGCGAAGGCCCCCTGCATCATCTTCATCGACGAACTCGACGCTCTCGGCAAGACCCGTGGCACGAGCGTCGTCGGTGGCCACGACGAGCGCGAGCAGACGCTCAACGCGCTCCTCGTCGAGATGGACGGCTTCGGGAGCAACAGCGGCGTGATCGTGATCGCGGCGACGAATCGGCCGGAAACACTCGACCCGGCCCTCCTCCGGCCGGGGCGTTTCGACCGGCACGTCCTCGTCGACCGTCCCGACGTCCGCGGCCGCGAGGCGATCCTCAAGGTCCACGTCGCCGACGTGAAGCTCAATCCCTCGGTCAACCTCGAGCAGGTGGCGCGGATCACCTCGGGGTTCTGCGGAGCCGACCTCGCCAACCTCGTCAACGAGGCGGCGCTCCTCGCGGCCCGCAACAGCAAGACATCGGTCGGCATGGAGGAGTTCAACGAGGGGGTCGAGCGGGTGACGGCAGGCCTCGAGAAGAAGAAGCGCGTTCTCCACGAGGACGAGAAGCGGCGTGTCGCCTACCACGAGGCGGCCCACGCGCTGGTGGCCTATTCGCTCCCCAACACCGATCCTGTGCACAAAGTCTCGATCATCCCCCGGGGCCTTGCCGCGCTCGGCTACACCATGCAGCGTTCGGAGGACGACCGCTACCTCCTCACCCAGAGCGAACTCGAAAGCCGGATCCAGGTCCTTCTCGGAGGGACGATCGCCGAGGAAATGGTCTACGCGGACGTCTCGACCGGGGCCCAGAACGACCTCGAACGGGCCAGCGAGATTGCCCGGGCGATGGTCATGGAATACGGCATGAGCCGGATGGGTCGGGTGAACTTCCGCGAGAGCAACCGCTCCCCGTTCCTGGCCGGCGGCGGCGGCGATCTCCCCGCCTCCCGCTCCCACAGCGAGGAGACGGCTCGCGAGATCGATCAGGAGGTGAAGCGGATCATCGATCAGTCGATCGAGAAGGTGCGCCGCGTGCTCGAGTCGCGCCGTGCCGCCCTCGAGGCGATCACGCGGCAATTGATCGAGAAGGAGGTGATCGACGGCAGCGAACTCCGCGGGCTCGTCGAGGCGTCGGTCGACACGCCGCTCCTCGTGCCCGGCACCGATACCGAGCGCCGTCCCGGGAGGATCGATCCGGAAACCGCTTCCACCGCCAACGGCGAATCGGCCAAGGGATGAGCGGCCGGGGAGCCGTCCCCGCCGACACGATCGTCATCTCCCACATCTCCGACGGTCGACTGCATCATCCGGCGGTCGCGTGCCGATCGAGACTCTGGCGGGGAGCGGCGCAGGATCACCAGCGGCCGGCGTCGGGCATCCCGCTGTCGGAGGGCGGCCCGCCGGAATGCCGTCGATCGAGCGCGGAACGGCATCATGTGGAAGAGCGTTTTTCTCGCGGCCGGCGTGTTCTCCTGCCTTGTCGGTGCCGAGTTGCTCGTCATCGAATCGGCCTCGATCAAGCCGATCGACGGCACCGGTCCGGTGCGCGAGATCACCGCCCCCGACTGGGCGCCGTGGGCCGTGATTTCCGCCGGCGCCGTGACGATCCTCCACTTCTGCTCCGGTGGTGGGTCGGGGAGCGGCAGTTTCGGCGGGGGGAGCAAGGCCGTCGGGGGGAAGTTTCCCCTCGCGTGATGCCCGCTGATGTGCCTGGCTGATCCCGGGTGTCAGACTCTATGCCGGGCGTCTTGGCGGCCATCGCTCGATCCGCGCGGCGTGGGCAGCGGGGAACGCCTGCGGAGCGGGGTGCCCAAGAGGCTCACGCCGTGGGGGCGTCGTCGCCGATCTCGGCGATGATCCGCGTCATCGTGTTGGGATGAACGCCGAGGAGTTTCGCCGCCCGCGACTTGTGGCCACGGGTCATTTCGAGCGCCTGCTTGACGGCGCATTTACGCAGCATGTTGAGGTCGACGAAGGGGAGCTTCCCGTCGGCCGTCAGCGGCTCCTCGGGCTCTTCGGGCATCACGACCACCGGCCTCGTCCGCGCCGGCAGTTCCGGCTCCATCTGGAGGACGTACGCCTGCTCGATGACGTGCGACAGTTGGCGGACGTTCCCCGGCCAGTCGAACGAAGCGAACTCCGCGGCCGTCTCCGGTGAAGGGATCCATTCCTCCATCCGGTAGCTCGCCGCGTACTGCTTCGCGAAGAACTCGATGAACTCGGGGATGTCCTCGGGGCGTTCCCGGAGGGGGGGAATCCGCAGCTCGATCATGTTGAGGCGGAAGTAGAGATCCTCGCGGAAGGTTCCCTTCATCACCTCGGCTTGGAGATCGCGGTTCGTGGCGGCCACCACCTGTACGTCGATCGGCACCGGCTGAGTGGCCCCGACGGGATGGACCTCGCGCTGCTGGAGGACTCGAAGCAGCTTCGTCTGCAGGTCGGCCGGCATCTCGCCGATTTCGTCGAGAAACACCACGCCCCCCTGGGCAGCGCGGAAGATGCCGATTGCCTTGCCGTCGGCCCCGGTGAAAGCGCCTTTCTCGTGGCCGAACAGCTGGCTCTCGGCGAGCGTCGACGACAGGGCTCCGCAATTGACCGGCACGAAGGGCTTGGAGGAGCGTGGTCCGCTGCGGTGGAGCAGGCGGGCGAGGATTTCCTTGCCGCAGCCGGTTTCGCCGAGGATCAGGACCGTGCAGCCGACTTCGGCCGCTCGTTCGATCGACCGGGCCACGCGGGCCATTGCCGGGTTCCGCCCGAGCACCCATTCGGGACGGGACGGGTCTCCACTGGCATCAGATGACCCGACTCTGGAGGCCGTCTTGCCGCCCTTCTTGGCGGATGCCCCGTGGCCGGCAGCCACCATCACAGGATCGCCACCCTGCTGATCGGACAAGCGGGCAGGCGTGGGCGCACCGACATCGGACGCATCCGTGTCGGGGCGGCTGTACTCGCGGGGCTTGTAGTCCATGCGTGTGCACCGCCGGAGTGCGTCCGGCAGCCCAACCCCATCCCATGGAACCTTGCCGTTCCCATGGGCTCCTGTTTCTCTTCCCATTGGACCCGTTCGGCCCCCGATACGCAAGGTTTCCCTCACAAGCAGCGGCGAGTCGCTCCGGGCGACGAGCGGATCGGCCGATTTTTCCCGGCCGATCCAGCCCCGGAGACCGTTCTTCACCCCGGCCGATGTCAGGCCGCCCCTCCGGCGCGAGTCTGCGGGGCCGCGTCAGTCCGGAGCGGATGAGAAGAAGAGGAGATGCTGCCAGGGGAGCCGGTCGAACTCGCTCGCCACGCGAAATCCGGCCGGTTCGAGCTCGGCCCGCACCTGGGCCTTGGTCATCTTGTGGAGCGGCTTGATCGGCACGGCCGGGTCCTCTCCGCGAAACTCGACGAGCACGAGCTTCCCGTCGCCCGCGAGGCTCTCCCGGATCCGTGCGAGCATCGCCTCGGGGTGGGAGAACTCGTGATACACGTCGACACAGAGCACGAGATCGATCTCCCCGGCAGGAAGGCGGGGATCGATCGGGGAACCGAGGATCAGCCGGATGTTCTCGAGCCCCTCCTGGGCGGCCCGCCGCGACAGCATGCGGAGCATCTCCGGCTGGATATCGACCGCGTAGACGAGCCCCTCTGGCCCCACCATCCGTGCCAGTTCGAGGGTGTAGAAGCCGTTACCCGAGCCCATGTCGCAGACGGTCTGACCGGGCTGGACGCCGAGGGCGTCGAGCATCATCCGGCAATCCTCCTCGCGCTGGCGGCTCTCCCGCACAAGCCAAGGGGCACCGGTGTAGTGCATCGTCTGGGCGATCTCGCGTCCCATGTGGAACGGCGGCGCGGGGGGGATGCGGAGATTCCGGTTGAGCTTCATGTCGATCGGCAACGGGCGGACTCGTGAAGCCGGCGGCCTGACGCGCCGCTTTCCCCCGTCTGCACCCGGCCGATCATCCCCGTCGCCCGAATCACCCTCGGTCGGTTCGTCCCCCTCCTCCATCATTTCATCGGAGTCGTCGGTGCCGAACGGGTCGGCCGCGAAGGGATCCGTTTCCGCAGGGGCATCCTCCACCGCCGGCTCGGGCGTCTGGCGGGCCGCCAGTGGCAGGGGACGCGCCCCGAGCACCAGGGCGATCAACGCCCAGCCGACGAGCGTCGACGGGGCGGAAACACGACGACAGGAGAGGAGATGTGCCATGACCTCGCAGTATACGGCCCGACGCGAAAACGAGACGGCAGCCGTCAGGCCGCCCGGGCCAGGGCGGAGACGCCGCTGAACGCCCCGTCCGGGAAACTGGCGATCGTGATTCCCTGCTTTTCGGCAAAGCTCATGAGGGCATCGGCGTCGACGAGGATCGTCTTTTCCGCCTCGATCGCCAGCACGCGGGCTCCGGCGGCCGCCAACGATTCGAGCGTTCCGATCCCCACCGTCGGCATGTCGAACCGCAGATCCTGCTTCGGCTTGGCGACCTTCACCACCACCAGGCCACCGGAGGGGCAGAGCCTGCCGGCGCGGCGGATGCATTCGTCGGTCCCCTCGATCGCCTCGAGTGCGATCGGCGCCCGGTTGCGGACGACGACCGTCTGGCCGATGTCGTGGGCACCGAGTTCCTTCGCCAAACGCCACCCGAAGGCCACATCGGCCGCTTCCACCGTCGACAGGCCGCGCCCCGCGAGCGTGCCGGCCACGGCGAGGAGCTCTGGGGCGAAGTCGGTGGCGGGGCAGATCCGCACGCCGGCGGCATCGAACGTCGCCGCGATCAGGCCGAGGAGCGCGTCGTCGCGGTTGTCGCGGCGCTTCGTGATGAAGTGGGGCCAGAAGATCTTCAGGGCTGTCCAGTCGGGGAGGTGGTGCCGCCACGCTCCACGGGCAAAGAGCTTCACCTTGTGGATCTTTCCCGCCATCGTCACGCGGCCCACACCATGACGGCGGAAGAAGTCGAGCGCCGTACCGACTCTTGCGAGACCCACCGTGCCGTGGATGTCGGCGAGCGGCTCGAGGTCGGCATCGGCATGCCCGCGGACCTCGAGGATCGCCGTTCGGCCACCATGGCGGCGGATCGCCTCGGCGACCATCACCGGATAGCGTCCCCACCCGGCGAGGATGCCGATCGTCACCCCGCGGAGATCGAGCGCCCCGGCACCGGGGGACGACCGTGGCAATGGCTGATCGTGATGCATGGCGGGATGGGTGGCAGGACGGAACGATCGACCCGAAGGGAGGGAGCGGTCACGCGGCCCGCGTCGTCTCCGCATCACGGCCCCCCTCGAGCGAGGCGACGCGCGACGCGAGATCCTTGAGGGTCTTGCGCATTTCGGGGAGCTTGCTCATCGTCGCCAGTTGGAGCTTGCGGTCGCGGAGTTCGATCGCCGGCTCACCGAGGACGGTGACGCCGGCGGGGATGTCGTTGGAGACGCCCGACCGCGCGCCGAGGATCGCCCGGTCGCCGATGTGGACATGATCGCGCACCCCGACCTGCCCGGCCATGACGACGAAGTCACCGGTCGTCGTGCTCCCCGCCACCCCGACCTGCGAGCAGATCATGGCATGACGGCCGATCCGGCAGTTGTGGGCGATCATCACGAGGTTGTCGACCTTCGTGCCCGAGCCTATCGACGTCGGGCCATAGGTTCCCCGGTCGATCGTCGTGTTGGCCCCGATCTCGACATCGTCGCCGAGTTCGACCCAGCCGAGCTGCGCCGAGAGGGCGTGCCCCGCGGGCCCCGACTTGTAGCCGAAGCCGTAGGCGCCGAGGACGGCGCCGGCATGGACGATGCACCGCGCTCCGACGACGGTCCCGTCGTAGAGGACGGCATTCGGGAAGATCTCACTCCCGGCGCCGATCCGGCAGCCGGCGCCGATCCGTGCGCCCGAGTGGATCGTGCAGCCGGCCGCGATCTCGGCCTCGGGGCCGACCGTCGCGAAGGCGTGCACATCGGCGCCGGCGGCGATCCGCGCCGACGGATCGACCGCCGCCTGCAGGCTCACGCCCGTGCGAACGGCGACCCGCGCCGGACGGAAGTGGAGGATCGTGGCGGCGAAGGCCGCATGGACATCGGCCGCCTCGATCGAGGGGCGATCGAGCGGGCCGGTTCCCTTCGGAACGATCACGGCCCCGGCTCGGCTCTTGGCCAAGAGGGGAAGCTTGTCACTCGAGTCGATGAGCGTGATGTCGGCGGGCCCGGCGGTGTCGAGCGTCGCTGCACCGGAGACAACGCAGGCGCCCGTGTGAACGGCAGCGGCGGACAACGTGCGGGCCAGATCGTCGAGCGTGATCGGCATCGGCAGGCCTCCCTCGGTCTTCCCCGCCCGGCGCACCGGTGGCGGGGCGGAGGGGGCGGGAAGATAGGGAGTTTCAGGCCTCCGCCGCAAGACGGATTCGGGGGGAAGGAGCACAGAGCCAGTACAGAGCCAGCACCCCATAACGCACCGTCAGCGAGGGGTCGCCCGTGCCCCGAGAGCCGGTCTTGCCGGCAAGCGAAGGATAGGAGGGCGAAAGCGCAGGCGGCACGGAGAGAGCGGAGGGCAGGGATGCCCTTTCGGTAGCCCGGCGACGGGGTACGGGCGACCCCGAAGCCACGTTTGACCAAGCCCCCCGCGTCCGCCAGCCCACGCCCTCAGGTGATGTTCGGCGACTCGGTGCCGTGGTCGTCCTTGGCGATGTCGGCGTCGTCGAAACGGCGCGGCGGCCAGAAGGCGAGGAGGAGGAGGCCGGCGGCGGCCACCGCCATGAGCGTCGGCACGAGGAACAGCTTCTGGTAGTCGATGCCGGCGTCGGTCTTGAGGCTGTCTTGGAGCGGGATGAAGAGCCACTTCGCCGCCAAATCCCCGAGGCCGAGGACGAGGAGGTTGAAGAGGCTCTGGGCGCTCGAGCGGACATCCTTCGGGAAGGCGGCGTCGATGAAGATGTAGAGCGTGGCGAAGAAGAATGCGTAACAGATGCCATGGAGCACCTGGACGGCGATGATCACCGCCTGACTCTGCGGGAAGAACGCGAAGACGCCGAACCGGGCGGCGTGGCCGAGGATCCCGAGGATCATCGTCGTCTTCCAACCGAGCTTGGCGAGCACCGAGCCGAGGAACGCCATCGTGACGATCTCCGCCACCTGGCCGATGCTCATCACCGGCATGATCCACTCCGGCTTGATCCCCACGGCCTTGCTGCCGAGGAAGTCGCCGGCCATCACGAAGTAGCCGTTGTGGATCACCGCGTCGATGAACGTCACGATGAAAAGGACGAGCAGGTAGGGCCTGGCGAGGAACTTGGCGGCCTTCAACCAGGCGAAGCCCCCATCACCCGGCGCCGCCGGCTTCGGCGGCGTGTGGGGGAGGAAGAGCGAGTAGCCGGCGAGCACCAGCGAGATCACGCCGGAGATGAGGAAGATGTTGCGGCTGGCGGCGACGGCATCGGCGCCGGTCTTCCCCTGGAGGATGAAATAGAGGGGCCAGGCGACGAGGATCCAGCCGATCGTGCCACCCATACGCACGAATCCGAACTCCTTCTCGGCGTTTTTCATGTGCGAAAACGCGAGCGAGTTCGTCACGGAAATCGTCGGCACGTAGAACAGCGAGTGGACGAGCATCAGGCCGAAGAACGTGGGGAAGTCCTTCACCCAATACATGCCGAGGATCGCCAGGCCGCCGATGAGATGGCTGAAGGCGAGGAACTTCTCCGCCGCGAACGTCCGGTCGGCGAACTGGCTCGAGAAGAAGATGCCAACGATCGACGCGATCGCGAAGGCACTCCCCACCCACGCCTGCTGCGAGGAGGAGAAGTTGAGGCCGTCCTTCCCCATGTAGCCCCAGATGAGCGGGAGCCAGGCGCCCCAGATGGCGAACTCGAGCACCATCATCAGCCAGAGGCGGAACGTCGGGGCTTTGGAAGAACCGACGCCGTCCCCACCGGCGTGGCCATTGGTTGCTGTGTGCATGGGGCGAAGGATACCCTCCCGCCACAGCGAAAAGCAGCCCTCCCCACCACGGCCGAGGGCGTCGAGCGGTGGTTTCGGGAAAGCCGTGCCTGCGAAATCGGCACGATCGGGCCAATTTCAAGGTCCTTTGGCCGTTTCGATCAGGCCCGGCCGCGGATGTCGGCGAGGCCCCCGTCGATACCCAGAACCTGGCCGGTGATCCAGCCCTGGGCGGGATCGAGAAACCAATCGATCGCCGCGGCCACCTCTTCCGGCTCGCCGAGCCGGCCGAGCGGATGCATCCCCACCGAGGCCTTCTCGGCAAGTTCGCTCGACAGCAGACCCTTCGAGAGCGGCGTACGGACGAGCCCCGGGGCAACGGCGTTGAAGCGCACTTTTTGCTTGGCGTAGGTGGCCGCCGCCGACAAGACCAGACCGATGATCCCGGCCTTGGCTGCGGCGATCGCCTCGTGGTTTGCAAGGCCGACCCGTGCAGCAGCACTCGACACGAGCACCACCGAGCCCCCCTCCCCTTTCAAGAGCCGGCCGGCAGCCCGGACGACGCCGAAAGCGGAAGTGAGATTCGTGGCGATCGTCGCCTGCCAGTCGGCCGTCGACGTCAGGTGCGCGGGCTTCAAGAGGATCGAGCCGGCGCAGTTGACGAGCCCATCGAGACGCCCTAGTTCAGCCACGGCCCGGTCGGAGAGCGGGTCGATCGCATCGGGATCGGTGGCATCGACGGTGCCCCAAGGCATCGACAATTCCGCCGCGAGGGACTCGAGTCGGGTGGCATCCCGGCCGGCGAGAAACACTTTTCCCCCACCGGCCACCAATCGACGAGCGAGGGCTGAGCCGATCCCGCCAGCCGCACCGATTACGAGCACGCGTCTGGACATGGCCGGAAGACTCCACCGGGGTGATCGGGTCAGAGCCAGTCGCCGACGGTCTGTTCGAGACGGGCTTCGCTCGCCATGCCCCGGATCTTTTCCATCGCCCGGGTCTGGATCTGGCGGATCCGCTCCTTGCAGACACCCATCTCGGCACCGAGTTCGCGGAACGTGCGCGGTGCGCGGCCATCGAAACCGAACCGGGCGACCACGATCTGCTGCTCGCGCGGCTCGAGTTCTTCGAGGAACTTGGCGAACAGTTCCTTGAGTTGGTCGATCTGCACCGATGTGCAGCCCTGAGCGGGCTCGGCTGCGGGAACCGAGCGGAGAGACTCATCGGCCGGCGTGAACCGACGCCGCTGCTGACGGCCGCGGTGGGAGATCCGGAAGAAGTGCCGCTGAATGGCGTACGTGGCGTAGGTGCTGAAGCGGTTCCCGAGGGCGAAGTTGAACTTGTCGACCGCCCGCATCAG
>Ga0164293_10002692_pt1 | contig 15078 bp, 11 predicted proteins | sample GEODES118metaG_FD_111487 | JGI IMG/M metagenome (GOLD analysis project Ga0164293, IMG submission 111487) | Eutrophic lake water microbial communities from Lake Mendota, Wisconsin, USA - GEODES118 metaG | ecosystem: Environmental > Aquatic > Freshwater > Lake | place: USA: Lake Mendota...
CGCGCCGCAGCAGCACCATCAATCACACGGTGGTCCCAGGTCAGTGACAAGGGCAACATCAAGCGAGGTTCAAATTCTTTGCCGTTCCAAACCGGTTCCATGTTGCTGCGACAGACCCCCAAAATGGCCACTTCAGGCGCATTGATGATGGGCGTGAAATAGCGTCCACCAATGCCGCCCAAGCTGGAGATGGTGAAGGTGGCACCCGACATTTCAGCAGGGCTCAATTTGCCGTCGCGTGCTTTCTTGGCCAGTTCGCCCATTTCGGCGCTGATTTGCAAAATGCCTTTTTTGTCGGCGTCTTTCAACACCGGCACCATCAGGCCATTGGGCGTGTCGGCGGCAAAACCGATGTGCCAATAGTGTTTGAAGACCAGTGCATCGCCATCGAGGGAACTGTTGAACTGCGGAAATTTTTGCAGCGCGGCCACGCAAGCCTTGATGAGGAAGGCCAGCATGGTGACTTTGACGCCGCTTTTTTCATGCTCTTTGTTGGTCAACACGCGGAAGGCTTCGAGCTCGGTGATGTCGGCATCGTCATGGTTGGTGACGGCTGGAATCATCACGGCGTTGCGCAACAAATTGGCGCCGCTGATTTTTTGAATCCGTCCCAACTCTTTGCGCTCGATAGGACCGAACTTGGCGAAATCCACCTTGGGCCAAGGTATCAAGCCCAAGCCTGCACCGTCACCCGCAGGCGCTTTGCTTGACTGCGATTGCGTGCGGGTCTCGCCAGCCATGACGGCACGGCTGAAAGATTGGATGTCTTCCAAACCAATGCGGCCTTTGGGACCGCTGCCTTTGACTTCGTTCAAAGGCACGCCGAGTTCGCGGGCAAATTTGCGCACCGACGGCGAGGCATGGGGCAAGGCACCAGTGGGTGCCACCGTGGGTTGGTGCGCGGGTGCTGTCACTGGGGCCACGGAAGCAACTGCAGCAGCAACAGCAACAGGGACACTGACAACGGGCACGGCAGGGGCTGCGGCCGCAGGCGCGGGCGGTGCAACGGCGGGCTGTGCAGAAGGCGACGCAGGGGCCGCACCAGCCACCTCGGTGGCGTCCAACTTGACAATCAGCGACCCTTGCTTGACCTTGTCGCCCAGCTTGACCATCAATTCGGTCACCACACCAGCGTGGGAGGACGGGATTTCCATCGAGGCTTTGTCTGATTCAACGGTGATCAGGGACTGCTCGGCGCGCACCTTGTCGCCCACTTTCACCAACAGTTCAATCACTGCAACTTCGTCAAAGTCGCCGATGTCGGGGACATTCACTTCCATCATGGCCATTTGTTTCTCCCTGAATCAGGCGTACAGCGGATTGATCTTGTCCGCTTGCAGTTTGTATTTTTGAATCGCTTGCGCCACGGTGGATGCAGGCACGGTGCCGTCTTCGCTCAAGGCTTTGAGGGCAGCGACCACGATGTAGTGGCGGTTCACCTCAAAGTGTTCGCGCAGTTTGCTGCGGAAGTCTGAACGACCAAAACCATCCGTGCCCAAGACCTTGTAGTTGCGCCCTGCTGGCAAGTGGCCACGGATTTGTTCGGCATAGGCTTTCATGTAATCGGTGGACGCGACCACCGGACCTTCATGAGCACCCAGTTGCTGCGCCACGAAGGACATGCGTGGTGCCTCGGTGGGGTGCATCAGATTCCAACGCTCCGCTTCGGCACCATCGCGTGCCAATTCGTTGAAGCTGGGGCAGCTCCACACATTGGCGGCCACGCCCCAATCGGTTGCCAACAATTCACGTGCCGCCATGGATTCACGCAAGATGGTGCCCGAACCCAACAGGTTCACGCGTGGCAACTTCTTCGCGCCTTCTGCGGCTTGCAACAAATACATGCCCTTGATGATGTGTTCTTCCGTGCCGGGTGTGAGGCCGGGCATGGGGTAGTTTTCATTCAGCAAGGTGATGTAATAAAACACGTTGTCTTGCTTTTCCACCATGCGCTTCAAACCGTGGTGCATGATGACCGCCACCTCGTGGGCAAAGGTCGGGTCGTAGCTCACGCAGTTGGGAATGGTGCCCGCCAAGATATGGCTGTGGCCATCTTCATGTTGCAAGCCTTCGCCGTTCAAGGTGGTGCGGCCTGAGGTGCCGCCCAACAAGAAACCGCGTGCTTGCATGTCACCCGCCGCCCAGGCCAAGTCGCCAATGCGCTGGAAGCCAAACATCGAGTAGTACACGTAGAACGGCACCATGATGCGGTTGTTGGTGGAGTAGGACGTGGCAGCGGCAATCCAACTGCTCATACCGCCCGCTTCGTTGATGCCTTCTTGCAGAATTTGGCCGGCCTTGTCTTCTTTGTAATACATCACCTGGTCTTTATCGACAGGTGTGTAGAGCTGACCATCCGGGTTGTAAATGCCCACCTGACGGAACAAGCCTTCCATGCCAAAAGTGCGGGCCTCGTCCACCAAGATGGGCACCACGCGGGGCCCCAAGGCTTGGTCACGCAGCAACTGCGTGAGGAAACGCACATAGGCTTGGGTGGTGGAAATTTCACGCCCCTCAGCCGTGGCTTCAGTGACCGCTTTGAACACCTCCAAAGCGGGCACGGTGAACTGCTCGTCAGCCTTGATGCGGCGGTGCGGCAAATAGCCCCCCAAGGCCTTGCGACGCTCGTGCAGGTATTGCATCTCGGGGGTGTCGTCCGCCGGTTTGTAGAACGGCAACTTGGACAACTCGCTGTCGGGAATGGGAATGTTGAAGCGGTCTCTGAAGGTCTTGATGTCTTCGTCAGTCAACTTTTTGGTTTGGTGCACCGTGTTTTTGCCTTCACCAGCACTGCCCATGCCAAAGCCTTTGACGGTCTTGATCAACAACACCGACGGTTGGCCTTTGTGTTTCACGGCAGCGGCATAAGCGGCATACACCTTTTGCGGATCATGGCCGCCACGGCGCAAGTTCCAAATATCGTCATCGCTCATCTTGGCCACCATCTCCAAGGTGCGCGGATCGCGGCCAAAGAAATGCTTGCGCACATAAGCGCCATCGTTGGCTTTGAAGGCTTGGTAGTCGCCGTCCAAGGTTTCCATCATGATGCGGCGCAAGGCGCCGTCTTTGTCGCGGGCAATCAGCGGATCCCAATTGCTGCCCCAAATGAGCTTGATGACGTTCCACCCGGCACCTCGGAATTCACCTTCCAGTTCTTGGATGATCTTGCCGTTGCCACGCACCGGGCCATCCAAGCGCTGCAAATTGCAATTGATGACAAACACCAGGTTGTCGAGCTTTTCACGCGCGGCCAAACCAATCGCGCCCAAGGATTCCACTTCGTCCATTTCACCGTCACCGCAAAACACCCAGACCTTGCGGTTCTCGGTGTTGGCAATGCCACGCGCATGCAGGTATTTCAAAAAACGCGCTTGGTAAATGGCCATCAAGGGGCCCAGGCCCATGGAGACAGTTGGGAATTGCCAAAACTCGGGCATGAGTTTGGGATGCGGATAGCTGGACAAACCTTTGCCATCCACCTCTTGGCGAAAATTCAGCAACTGCTCTTCAGTCAAGCGGCCTTCCAAATAAGCACGCGCATAAACACCTGGCGACACATGGCCTTGGATGTAGAGCAAGTCGCCGCCGTGGTTTTCGTTTTCGGCGTGCCAAAAATGATTGAAGCCGGCACCAAACATGTGGGCCAGCGACGCGAAGGAGCCAATGTGCCCACCCAAATCGCCGCCATCAGCGGGGTTGTGGCGGTTGGCTTTGACCACCATGGCCATGGCGTTCCAGCGCATGTAGGCGCGCAATCGCTCTTCGATTTCAATATTGCCCGGGCATCTTTCTTCTTGATCGGGTTCGATGGTGTTGACGTAACCCGTGTTGGCCGAGAACGGCATGTCGATGCTGTTTTCGCGGGCGTGTTCTAAAAGTTGTTCCAAGAGAAAGTGGGCACGTTCTGGCCCTTCGGACGCGATGACAGCGGACAAAGCGTCCATCCATTCGCGGGTTTCTTGGCTATCGGAATCGTTGCGGGCAAAGGTTTGTAAATGCTCTGGTGCGACGGACATGCTGGTCTCCTTGTGGAAGCGTTTCATTGTGTTCGATGTTGTGCGTTGATTTTTACATAATTTCAAATGACGCTAGTCAATTTCATAATGCAAAATTTTGTGCCTGGTGGTGATCAAAAAGGCTGCCCTAAACTCGACGCTTATGCAAAACAACTTGCTCATGACCTTGAGCGCCCGATGGCGCAGCTGGTGGAAGCGTTTAAGTCCCAGCCGCCAAGATCGCTTCGCCCTGTTGGCCCCGATTGCAGCGGTTGCCATTTTTTTGATGACGATCATCAGCAGCGTGGGCTATTTGCGCATCGAGGAAATGGAACGTGAACAAGAAAGTGTTCAACGTGATTTGGAGTTCGCCAATCAGAAAATGCGTCTCCATTTGCTGGAACAACAAGAACAAATGTTGCGAATGGCGCGGGACGTCGGCAATGACAAGCTGACAACGATTGACTTTGCCAACACCGCCATGGATTTGGTCAATCAATACCCTGAAGTTGCCAGCATCAGCTGGATTGACAACAACCGGCATGTGCGCTCGAACTACGCTTCGGGGACGGTGGAATTGCTGCCATTCCACCGACAAGGCGCTTGGATTGACCATGCTCAAACTGAAGATACTTTTTTGCTCGCCAAAGAGTTACGCCGATCCATTTATTCCACGCCCATTCTGTTTAAAAAGGGCGATATCGGCAATCAAATTGAAGCGCATCTCCAGTTGCACATACCCATCTTAAGTAACAACGAGTTCAAAGGGGTGGTCATGATCGAATACACCCTCGAGGGCTTGTTGCGCTTTACCGTCCCTGCAGAGGTTGTGGCACGCCATGCTGTTTCATTGGTTGACGCCGACAACAATTTGCTGGCCGGTCAAAGCATCAAGCCGCGCACCGGATTATTTGAGTATTCGCCTTGGGAATCCAAAGCTTATGAATACACCGTGCCCGTTTCAACCGTGGGCAACAGCTTGCAACTGCGCGCACAGGTTTACCGAACCTCACAAGTATTGATTGGCAGTGGCTTGTTTTGGCTGGTCTTGTTGCTCAGTGGCATGACCACTTGGATGCTGATCGGCACCTGGCAACACACGCGGCGGCGCTTACAAGCTCAACAAGCTTTGGTGGCCGAAACCAATTTTCGACGCGCCATGGAAAACTCCATCCTCACTGGCATGCGGGCCATGGACATGAACGGACGCATCACTTATGTGAATGCTGCTTTTTGTCAAATGACAGGCTGGACCGAAAAGGAACTGGTGGGTTTGAGTTCGCCGTTTCCCTACTGGCCCGATGAGGACCGCAATTTGCTCAACACCAAATTGACGGATCAACTCAATGGACGCACCACCATGAGTGGTTTTCAAATTCGGGTCAAGCGCAAAAACGGAACCATGTTTGATGCACGTTTGTATGTCTCCCCGTTGATTGATGCACACGGCGCTCAAACGGGCTGGATGACTTCCATGACAGACATCACCGAGCCCAACCGGATCCGTGAACAACTGTCAGCCTCTTACGAGCGTTTCACGACCGTGCTTGAAGCCTTGGATGCTTCGGTTTCAGTGACGCCTCTTGGGAGTACTGAATTGTTGTTTGCGAACAAGCTCTACCGCCAGTGGTTTGGCAATCAAAGCGATGGTCATCTGGCGTTGGTGACACAAGCTGGCATGTTGAGGACGGATGCGGTTTCTGGTGATGAATCTGTTGACGATATGGTGGGTATGCCCGGTGAAAGCTTGACCCAAGCAGGTTCAGAGAACTCTGAAATCTACCTGCCCGGCTTGAACAAATGGTTAGAAGTCCGCTCGCGCTATTTGAATTGGGTGGATGGACGCTTGGCGCAGATGGTGATTTCCACCGACATCACGGCGCGACGACACGCAGAAGAGCAAGCCGACTTGCAAGCCGAACGAGCGCAGTCCGCCAGCCGCTTGATCACCATGGGTGAAATGGCTTCAAGTGTGGCGCACGAGTTGAACCAACCCTTGACCGCCATTTCCAACTACTGCACCGGCATGGTGTCGCGCATCAAAGGCAAGCAAATCAGTGAAGAAGAGTTGCTCACCGCCCTGGAAAAAACGTCCAGGCAAGCGCAACGTGCGGGCCAAATCATTCAGCGAATTCGCAGTTTTGTGAAACGAAGCGAAACCAACAAGCTCATGTCCCACATCGCACCCATCGTGACCGAGGCGGTGGAATTGGCGGACATCGAATTGCGTCGCCGTCGGGTGCAGTTGAGTTTGTACATGTCCGATCGTCTCTCCAGCATCTTGGTCGATCCCATCTTGATTGAGCAAGTGCTTATCAATTTACTGAAGAATGCCGCAGAAGCCATCGAGCACGCTAACCGACCTTTGGATCAGCGCAAAGTCGAGTTGCAAATCGTGCCCAAGATCATCGAAGCCCAACCGGTGGTGGAGTTTTCTGTCACCGACAGCGGTGTGGGGATGTCGCAAGAAGTGATGTCTCGTGTGTTTGAAGCTTTCTACACCACTAAAAAAGAAGGCATGGGCATTGGCTTGAATCTTTGTCGAACCATCATCGAATCCCACCAGGGACGAATGCAAGCTGAGAACATCTACAATGGAAAAGTGATCATGGGATGTCGGTTTTCATTCTGGCTTCCGGCCTCGCCCGCCCTGGTTTCTGTTTGAATTTGTGCAGATTGCTTGCACGCTGGAGTAAAGATGAGTTTGATCCCGAAAAAAGGCAATGTTTATGTGGTGGATGACGACGAAGCCGTGCGTGATTCTCTGCAATGGTTGCTAGAAGGCAAGGACTACCGAGTACGTTGCTTCGATTCAGCAGAATCATTCCTTAGCCGCTACGATCCCCGCGAGGTGGCTTGCTTGATTGTCGATATTCGAATGCCCGGCGTTACAGGCTTGGAACTCCAAGATCGTTTGCTGGAACGCAAGTCGCCCTTACCCATCGTGTTCATCACGGGTCACGGCGATGTCCCCATGGCCGTCAACACCATGAAAAAAGGCGCCATGGATTTCATCCCCAAGCCCTTCAATGAAGAAGAGCTGCTGAGCGTTGTTGAAAGAATGTTGGATCAAGCCCGTTCAGCTTTTGCGGACTATCAGCATGCGGCCAACCGTGAAGCCTTGATGGGCAAACTCACGGCTAGAGAAGCACAGGTCCTAGAGCGCATCGTGGCAGGCCGCCTGAACAAACAAATTGCCGATGATTTGGGCATCAGCATCAAAACCGTTGAAGCGCACCGCGCCAACATCATGGAAAAACTCAATGCCAACACCGTGGCTGATTTGCTGAAAATCGCCCTTGGACCCACCAATAAATCTTGATCTACCATGACTGCACAACTCATCGATGGAAACGCACTGTCTCAACTGCTTCGGCAACAAGTCAGCGAACGTGTTGAGCAACTCAAATCTCAAGGACTGACAGCAGGTTTGGCGGTCATTTTGGTCGGAGACAACCAGGCCAGCCAAGTCTATGTTCGAAACAAAGTCAAAGCATGTGAGCAAGCGGGCATCCACTCGGTCTTGGAAAAACACGATGCGGCCATGACTGAAGCAGCCTTGCTCGATCGCGTTGCAGCCCTCAACGCCGACCCCAGCATTCACGGCATTTTGGTGCAACTGCCCTTGCCAGCTCATATTGATGCGCAAAAAGTGATTGAAGCCATTGCCCCCGACAAAGATGTCGACGGTTTCCATGTCGCCAGTGCAGGCGCCCTGATGACTGGTTTACCTGGTTACTGGCCTTGCACACCGCATGGCTGCATGAAGATGTTGGAACACATCGGCTACAACTTGCGCGGCAAGCACGCCGTGGTGATTGGCCGAAGCAATATCGTTGGCAAGCCCATGGCGCTCATGCTGCTTCAACAAAATGCCACTGTGACAATTTGCCACAGTGCCACCACCAACCTCAAGGCCCTTACCTTGCAAGCTGATGTGGTGGTCGCAGCGGTTGGCAAACGCAATGTTTTGACCGCCGACATGGTCAAACCAGGTGCCGTGGTGCTCGATGTGGGCATGAACCGTGATGACCAAGGCAAGCTCTGTGGCGACGTTGATTTCGAAGGTGTGAAGCAAGTCGCCAGCTACATCACGCCCGTACCTGGCGGTGTAGGTCCCATGACCATCACGATGCTGCTGGTCAATACCCTGGCTTCGGCTGAAAAGACCGCCTCTGCTCATTCATGACCCATCCCCTGCTCGACTTCTCTGACCTCCCCCTGTTTGATCAGGTTCAACCCGCCTCAATAGCACCCGCGATTGACAGCCTGCTGGCCCAAGCCGATACGGCATTGACGCAAGTCACCGCACACGGCTTTCCTGCCGATTGGACGGCGATTGCCAAAGTACTTGACACCGCCACCGAGCGACTTGGTCGCGCTTGGAGCATGGTCAGCCATCTGCAATCCGTGATGGACTCGCCTGATTTGCGAACCGCCTACAACGCAGAACTGCCGAGGATCACCGAGTTTTGGACCCGCTTGGGTGCCAACGAAGCCCTGTATGCCAAGTACAAAGCCATTGATACCAGCAGCCTCAACCCGGAGCAAACCCATGCGCACCGCTTGGCATTGCGCAATTTTGTGCTTTCAGGTGCCGAATTGAAGGGCACAGCCAAGGAACGATTTGCCGCCATTCAAGAACGCCAAGCTGAGATCAGCCAATTGTTCAGCGAACACGTCCTCGACGCCACCGATGCCTGGTCTTTGCTGGTCGGAGAGAAAGACGTAGCAGGCATTCCAGACGATGTGTTGCAAGCGGCCAAAGCAGCGGCCCAAGCCGATGGCGCACAAGGCTACAAACTCAGCTTGAAAATGCCCTGCTATTTGCCAGTCATGCAATACGCCCACAGCAGCAGCCTGCGTGAAAAACTCTATCGCGCTTATTCAACAAGAGCGTCAGACCAATCAGATCAGCCTGAGTTTGACAACACGGTGTTGCTGCAAGAAATCTTGCAATTGCGACAAGAAGAAGCCGCGTTGCTGAACTACGCCAACCATGCCGAGGTGTCTTTGGCGAGCAAAATGGCTGAGTCCCCCGACCATGTGATGCGCTTTTTGCGCGACTTGGCGCAACGTGCCAAACCTTTTGCCGAAAAAGATTTGGCCGAAATGCGTGCTTTCGCGCGCGATGAACTGCATCTTCAGGATCCGCAAGCTTGGGACTGGACATTTGTGGGCGAAAAACTCAAGGAAGCGCGTTACGCCTTCAGCGAACAGGAAGTCAAGCCCTATTTCACCGCACCCAAAGTCTTGAGTGGCTTGTTCAAAATCGTGGAAACACTGTTTGAGGTGCAGATCCAACAGGACAAGGCGCCAGTTTGGCATCCAAGCGTCCTGTTCTACCGAATCGAGCGTGAAGGGCAACTGGTGGGGCAGTTTTACCTTGATCCCAGCGCTCGCAAAGGCAAACGTGGCGGCGCTTGGATGGACGATGTGCGTGCCCGTTGGTTGCGCCCAGACACCGGCAATCTTCAAACGCCTATCGCGCATTTGGTTTGCAATTTTGCTGAAGGTGTCAACGGTCAACCGGCCTTGCTCACCCATGACGATGTCATCACTTTGTTCCACGAGTGTGGACACGGCTTGCACCACATGCTGACGCAAGTCAATGAACGTGATGTGTCAGGTATCAGTGGTGTGGAATGGGATGCGGTCGAGTTGCCCAGTCAATTCATGGAAAACTTTTGTTGGGAATGGGCCGTGCTCAGACACATGACCGCCCATGTGGACACTGGAGAACCTTTGCCCCGCGCTTTGTTTGACAAAATGCTGGCGGCCAAAAATTTCCAAAGTGGTTTGCAAACCCTGCGTCAAATCGAGTTTTCCTTGTTGGACATGCGCTTGCACACTGAGAAAGCAGCCGCTGACAATGTCATGCAAGTTTTGCAAGAAGTTCGTGATGAGGTGGCGGTGTTGCATCCACCCGCCTTCAACCGCATGCCGCATTCATTCAGCCACATTTTTGCTGGCGGCTACTCGGCAGGCTATTACAGTTACAAATGGGCCGAGGTGCTGAGTGCAGATGCCTATGCCGCCTTTGAAGAAACAGCTGCTGCAGATGGCAGTCCAAGTGTGGCGACTGGACGCCGTTACCGGCAAGCGATTTTGGAAGCTGGCGGCAGCCGTCCTGCCATGGAATCATTCAAAGCGTTTCGAGGACGCGAGCCGAGTTTAGAGGCTTTGCTGCGCCATCAGGGCATGGCGCAAGCTGCCTGATCATTCATAGCGAATGGTTTGCACGCCTGCATTGGTGCCCAGCAAACACACGTGGGCTTTTTGGTGGGCAAAAACGCCCACCGTCACAACACCTGGCCACTGACTCACTCGGTTTTCAAATGACAAGGGCTCACGAATCAGAAGGCCTGTGACGTCAACCAAAAATTGCCCGTTGTCTGTGACCAAGGGCAGTCCATCTTTCAAGCGCACATCCGCATGTCCGCCCATGGACTGGAAGCGACGGATGATTTCAGGTGCAGCCATCGGAATGACTTCGACGGGAAGTGGGAAACGGCCCAACACTTGGACCTGTTTGGATGCGTCTGCAATGCACACAAATTGATCAGCTTGTGCCGCCACAATTTTTTCGCGCGTGAGTGCGGCGCCGCCACCTTTGATCATGAAGCCGTGGCCGTCAATTTCATCTGCGCCATCAATGTAGACCGCTAAACGCGCTACTTGCGCCAAATCAACGACAGGCAGCCCCCCATTTTTCATGCGTTGTGTCGAAGCCTCTGAACTGGAAACTGCGCCTTTGATGGGTATTTGAGCAGCTGCGAGCGCATCAATGAATTTGTTGACGGTGGAGCCGGTGCCAACACCTACCCACTCGTTGGGCCTCACGTAATGCAAGGCGGCCAAGGCCACCTGGGTTTTTAATTCGTCTTGGCTCAGCACAGGTTGGCTCATCGGTGACAATTCCATCATTGATTCAGCGCAGATTATCCATGTCCTTGTTGCCCTACGCCCTTGTTCGCCCCCTGTTGTTTGCATTTGATGCGGAAACTGTGCATGAGCACACCATCGACATCTTGGCGCGCACCCAACACAGTGTCTGGCGGCATGCTTACCTGCAAGCCCGCATTCAGGACCCCGTTTCCTTGGCTGGGCTCAGCTTTCCCAACCGCGTGGGGTTGGCTGCCGGTCTGGACAAGAATGCACGATGCATTGACGCATGGGCCGCCATGGGGTTTGGCTTTGTCGAAGTTGGGACGGTGACTCCGCTGGGCCAAGCCGGCAACCCCAAGCCCAGAATGTTTCGCTTGCCTGCAGCCAATGCACTCATCAATCGCTTGGGTTTCAACAACGATGGTTTGTCTGCTTTTTTAGCCAACGTGCAACAAGCGCGGTTTCGAAACGACTCCCAAGCGCCCATGTTGCTGGGCTTGAATATCGGTAAAAACGCCAACACTCCCATTGAACAAGCGACTGATGATTACCTGACCTGCTTGAATGCGGTCTACCCTTTTGCCGACTATGTGACGGTGAACATTTCCAGTCCCAACACACAAAATTTGCGCAGCTTGCAAACCGATGAGGCTTTCGCTGGCTTGCTCCATGCATTGAATGAACATCGACAGCAGTTGGCGGATCAACACCAAAAACATGTTCCTTTGTTCATCAAAATCGCACCTGATTTGGCCGAGGAACAACTTGCGCAATTGGCCACCACCTTGCGGGCCCATTGCATGCACGGCGAATCGGTCAAAGACCAAGCTTGGGGGCTGATTGCAACCAACACCACCTTGTCACGAGATGCCGTGAAGGGTTTGCCGAATGCGCAAGAAGCAGGCGGCTTATCAGGCACACCGGTGCGTGAGGCCAGTAACCGGGTGATCACGGCCCTGCGTGCGCAACTGGGCGCCAACTTTCCGATCATCGGTGTGGGCGGCATCTTGACGGCGGACGATGCCTTGCAAAAAGTTGGGGCTGGTGCAGATCTGGTGCAAATCTACACCGGCTTGATTTACCAAGGACCCAAGCTGATTCGACAAGTTGGCATGGCTTTGAAAAACAACACGTGATCACAACTGTTTTTTGCAGGTGGACCTGTTGGAGTGGAAAGTACTGCGCTCAATCAGTGATGACTTTGCTTCGAAAGATTCTATGAACAACCAGGACAACAACCCTTTAAGCCCCGAGCAAATGGCCCTAGCTTTAGAGCAACACCCAGATTACAAAGTGTTGCGCCGCTTGGTTCCAAGACATGAATTCAATCCCTCTAGGCCTGGGCAAATTCTTCAAAGAGGCGTTGTGCTTGACACTGAAACAACTGGACTGAACGTCGATGCTGACCAAGTGATTGAATTGGGGATGATCGTGTTCGAGTTTGACCCCGTGCTTGGAACTGTTCACAGAGTGGTCGATATTTTTGACGAGTTGGAGGACCCTTTACGCCCTATCCCGCCAGAAACCACTGCGGTTCATCACATCACTGATGAGATGGTGCGAGGAAAAATCATTGATGATGCCAAGGTCAATGCCATCGTGAATGCTGCGGCGGTGGTGATTGCACACAACGCCTCTTTCGATCGGCCTTTTGTTGAAAAACGATGGCCTGTTTTTCAAGACAAGCATTGGGCTTGTAGCATTCGCGATATCGACTGGAAAGGTGAGGGCATCAGCTCTGCCAAGCTCGAATTTTTGATGCAAACACAAGGTATTTTTTATGAAGCCCACCGGGCTGAAACAGATTGCTGGGCCTTGCTGGAATTATTGACCGCCCTGCTTCCGCAAAGTCAGCAATCGGCCTTGTTGACCCTGTTGGAGTCTTTGAACCAACCGCAAGTGCGTCTGTACGCGACCGGTTCTCCTTTTGATTCAAAAGATACCTTGAAAGCGCGCGGCTACCGTTGGGCCCCGGAGATCAAGTGTTGGCATCGAACCCTGAGCACAGATAAAGCTTTGCAAGAAGAACTCGATTGGCTCAAGCGAAAGGTTTATCAAGGCAAACGAGCCAGTGTTGAGGTTGAGACCTTGGGTGGCACAGTTCGCCATTCGCAACGCCAAGGCGAGAAAACCATCCATCCGCTTTGATGTTCAATAGTTCACCAACTGCCAAGGCACGTTGCATGTTGGCACGTTTGGATAGTATTGCTGGGCAGTTTGGCAGAAATAGGCCACCCGGGCTGGGTCGATCACCACGGGTGGCGAAACAATCACGGTGGCAGGCGCCAGTGTGTAGTTGTTGGCCCAATATAGGGTGGTGCCAACGGCAGCAGCTGCCACCCAAGGAGCCAGTCCCCAGCCGTGCCCATGCGGCCTGTACCCATGGTTGGACCCACCGTATCTGTGGTTGTAGCCGAAACCGCTGTGCCTCGCAGCCCGACCATGGACATGATGGTTGTCGATAGAAATTTGGATACGGGCCCGCGTCCCCACATGGTTGTCCCAGCGCCCGGGGTCGGCCATGGCAGGCCCCATGGAAAGTGTTAGTAACAAGGTGGACAAGACAGGCAGTATTTTCTTCATGGCGAGGTCCTTTGTGTGTATTTCTATCAACCGATTGGGTGATGACTTGATAACGCCTTGGGCCTGAGCCTGGATGACAGTTCTTGGCTTAACATCACTGTTATGCGTCTTATTCATTCTCTGATCACAGCCATTGTGCTGGGCTTTTCGCTCATGGGTTCGGCAATGGCCGAAGCCTATGTCTACCCCGGTGTCCACTTGCATGATCTGCCTAGTGCACTGCAGGAAGCTTTTAAACATGAGCGACCCAACCTTGGCGACATCGGGCGATGTGTTGTCGCCTATGACAGCAACTTGGTGGAGGACAAGATGATTTTCACCTGCTCCATTTACGTCAAGATGTCTGCAGTCGCAGAACGAAAAGCCATGGACCGATGCGAAGGCATGCGCACTGCCAAAGGCATCAAAAATCCTTGTCGTGTTGTGCGTGAATAAACCCTGACGACAGTCCGCGCTCAGGTGGTTTTATGAATCAAGCCTTGCACTGCCAAGGCGTAGCCTTGTATACCCATGCCAATGACGGACCCCAGAGCCACTGGAGCAATGAACGAATGATGGCGAAAGGCCTCACGTGCATGGACATTGGTGATGTGGACTTCAACGACTGGCAGCCCAGTGCCCTTGATGGCGTCGTGTAAAGCGACAGAGGTGTGGGTGAAGCCCCCAGGATTGAAAACCGCACCCAAGGCCTGACCGGCTTGCACCAACTTTGCGAAGCTGTGGATTTTGTCGATCAACTCGCCTTCGTGGTTGCTTTGAAAACACTCAACACCATAGCCCAAGGCCATGGCAGTTTGCGCACAAAGTAGCTCAACATCGGCCAAAGTGGTCTGGCCATATTGCTCGGGTTCGCGGGTGCCAAGCAGGTTGAGATTGGGGCCATTCAAAACAAGGATATTCATTTTTTAAGTATACGATGCACACCAGCCTAGGACCCCGTGGCCGCGGCGATCCCATTTGCATCCTCGACCACATTCTGGAGTTGACATGATTCGATTGGTTGTTTTTGATGCCTACGGCACATTGTTTGATGTCTATTCAATCAGCAGTTTGGCTGAATCCCTGTTTCCTGGGCAGGGGCAGGCGCTTTCAGTTCTTTGGCGTGACAAGCAGATCGAATACAGCCGTCTGATATCACTCAGTGACCCCATGAACCCCATGGGCAGTCGCCACTACCAGTCATTTTGGGATCTGACCCGACTTGGTTTGCAATACGCTTGCCAGCGACTTGAGCTGGCGTTGACGCCTGCCAAACAAAAACTATTGTTGGACCAGTATGCCCAGCTAACGCCATTTCCTGAAAACCTGGCGGTGCTCGAAGCATTGCAAGCCTTGCAGATCCCTGCTGCCATTCTGTCCAACGGTAGCCCAGACATGCTGCAAGCTGCTGTCAGCAGTGCAGGTATGGGCCATGTGATTGACAAGGTCCTGTCGGTGGATGAGGTGCGTCAATTTAAAACATCGCCGCAAAGCTATGGCTTGGTGGCAGATCACTACAAAGTGGATATTCGCGAGGTTTTATTTGTCTCTAGCAACAGTTGGGATGCATTGGGTGCAACCTGGTTTGGTTTCAAGTCGTTTTGGGTCAATCGACAGGGCATGCCCTTTGAAA
>Ga0164293_10002694_pt1 | contig 15076 bp, 9 predicted proteins | sample GEODES118metaG_FD_111487 | JGI IMG/M metagenome (GOLD analysis project Ga0164293, IMG submission 111487) | Eutrophic lake water microbial communities from Lake Mendota, Wisconsin, USA - GEODES118 metaG | ecosystem: Environmental > Aquatic > Freshwater > Lake | place: USA: Lake Mendota, Wisconsin...
CCGGGGATGACCTCCTCGGCGGGCCGGGTGAAATCCCCCTGAACGAACCGGGTCGTCAGCCGGGGCTCCGGGAGTTCTTCGAGCACGAGCGTCGTCGGACCCCCGGTGACTTTCGCCTGGAGGTCGAGATACCGCTCGTTGAGACGGCGGAACTCCTGATCGTTGGCACCGAGGCCGGCGTGAAAGAGCATCCGCCGCTGGTCGGGGGTGCGCTCGGCGGCGGGCGTGGCGAGAGCCTTCGTGCGATCGGCGTCGAGAAGTCTCCTGGCGTCGTCGTTGAGGCCGGCTTCCCAGTCGGCAAGCGCTTCGGCCCGGGCCTCGACGTAGGCATAGACCTCGGTGCGGGCGGCGTCTCTCTCGGCCGTGAGTCGCGGAAGGTCGACCCGTGGATCGCTGACCTTGAGCCTCGGCTCGGACTGGCTGTTGAAGAAGGCGAACAGCCGGTAGTAATCGACCTGGCTGACGGGATCGAACTTGTGGTCGTGACACTGCGCACAGCCGATCGACAGTCCGAGCCACACCGTGCCGGTCGTGGCGACGCGGTCGAAGACGGAATCGATGCGGAATTGCTCCTTGTCGATGCCCCCCTCCTCGTTCATCGGCGTGTTGCGGTGGAAGCCGGTGGCGATCCGCTGCGCTTCGGTAGCCCCAGGAAGCAGATCCCCGGCGAGTTGCTCCACCGTGAACCGGTCGAAGGGGAGATCGCCATTGAAGGCTTCGACGACCCAGTCCCGCCACCGCCAGATCTCGCGCGGGGCGTCGATCGAATAGCCGTTGCTGTCGGCATAGCGGGCCAGATCGAGCCAGCCCCGCGCCTGCCGCTCGCCGTAGTGTGGGCTTGCGAGGAGCCGGTCGACTTCCGCAGCCCAGGCCCCTTCGGGATCACGGGCGGCAGCTTCCAGGAACGCCTCGGTCTCCGGGATCGTCGGCGGCAGGCCGGTCAGATCGAGGCTGACACGGCGGAGAAGTGTCTCCGGGGCCGCTGTGGGAGCCGGTTCGAGCCCCGTCCCGGCGAGGTTTGTGAGGAGAAACCGATCGATCGGATGGGCGATGCCTGCGACCTCCGGGACCGGGCTCTCGACGGGCGCCTGAAAGGCCCAGTGGGCCTCGTAGGGAGCGCCCGCGGCGATCCACTCGGCGAGGATCCGGCGATCGCGCGGCGCGAGCACCTTGCCTGACTCCGGGGGCGGCATGGCGATCCCGGCGTCGGCAGTCTCGATGCGGGCAAGCAGCGTGCTTGCCGAAAGATCCCCGGGGACGACCGCCGCGGCCCCGGATTCGAGGATCGCCCGCGAGCCCGCCTCGGTGTCGAGCCGCAATCCGGCCTGCCGGGCGCCGGCATCGAAGCCGTGGCAGGCGAAGCAGTTTGCGGCGAGGATCGGGAGCACGTCGCGGGTGAAGGAGGGAGGATCTACCGCCACGGAGACGCCCTGCCCGGAGGCGAGTCCGGCAAGGACGAACGACACGATCCATTCCGCCCGACGCCCCATCACGCATGCTCCCCCGTGCCGACGATCTCCGCGATCTCCACCGCCCGGTGTTCGCGGGCAGAAACGTACGCGGCGTCGACCAATGCCATCGTCCCGAGGTTCTCCGCGCCGGTCGCGATCGCCGGGGCCGATCCCTCGAGATCGCGGAGGAGTTCCGCCATCGGACCGATGAACGCGTCGGGGAACCAGGCCTCCTCCCAGCGGGGCCGGTGCCAGATGCCGGCACCGTGCTCGACGAGACTCGTCGTCCAGTCGAGCGTCGACGGTGCCCGCTCCGGATACCGCGGCCAACCGACCGTCCCCAGTGCCATACCGCGCGTTCCCTCCACACGGAACCTCACGAAGCAATCCGACTCCGCCCCCTCGCGGGCCGGCCCGGCCCACACGTCCTCGAGTGACGAACACCGTAGCCCCGAGTCGTACTCGAGGACGGACAGACAGATGCCGTCGTCATGGGCGAACTTCGCCGCTGTCCGCGGGTCGCTCCGGACGCTCGCGAACACGCGACGGGGGGAACCGAACCAGCCGCGGAAGGTGTCGAAGTGGTGGATCGACATGATGCGGAGCGTCACCCATCCCTGCCGCTCCTGCCACGGCATCCAGTGGGGGATGGCACGCATTTCGATCGTGGCGAGCACCGGGAGGCCGAGGACGCCCCGCGTCAGGAGGTCCGTGCAGGCCCGCACCGCATGGTCGTAACGCATGTTTTGGTTGACGACCAGCCGCACTCCCGCCTCACGGCAACGGCGGACGAGCCGCGTGGCCGCCGGATAGTCGCAGGCCAGCGGTTTCTGTGCGAGGATCCCGCGCACCCTGCTCCTCCCCTGCCCGACCAGCGTGCAGATCTCCTCGATGATCCCCGGCTGGACATCGGGGGGAACGGCGATGTCGACCACCTCGACCGCCGGATCCTCGACGAGTCGCCGCCAGTCGTCGTGCACACGGGGGATCGAGTGACGGGACGCGACCGCCTCGGCCGCCTCACGCCGCGGGGCGGTGATCGCCACAGGCGTGAGCCCCGCTGCCCGATAGGCGACGAGATGGCAGTCAGCCATGATGAACCCGGCCCCGATGCAACCGATGCCGACCGAGCGGTCACGGGGGAGTGGCGCCAGATGCGAGGGGACGAACGGTGCGGGAGGGCTCATGGAACTCCCCCGTTTTCCGACGGCGAACCTGGGGGGCGGTCGTCGACGGGGCGTGTCGCCGACCGGTCACGGGCTACGTCGAGCCAGTCGACGTCGGCGGTCGACTCGCCGAACCGCCGCGTGCCGACCTCCCGAATGGCTTCGTCCGGAACGACCTCGAGGGGGGTGTAGCGCGGGTGGTGCGAATCCTTGTAGGGGTCGTTGCGGGCCGCGTTGTAGCAGCAGATCATCGACCAGCGCGGCTGGTCGGAGCGATTGGCATCGGAGCGGTGGAGGAGGTTGGCGTGGAAGAAGATCGCGTCGCCGGGATCCATCTCGCAGTGAACGACCGGGAGCCGCGCGAGCACCGCGTCGACCCGCTCCATGTCGGCACCCGCCTGATCACCCGAGAGTTGATGATCGATGCGCCCGAGTTCGTGGGACCGGGGGATCACCTGAAGGCATCCGTTGGCCCGCGTCGACGGATCGACGGCGATCGACACACTCGTCAACAGCGGCCAGATCAGGCCGTTGTTGTACCAGTAGCCGTAATCCTGGTGCCATGTCCACGCTCCGCCGACGCGGGCGTCTTTCATGATCATCTTCGAGTGGTAGTGGTAGACCTCCCCACCGAGGAGCTTTTCCGCCGAGCGGACGATCCGCTCGCACCTCGCGAACATTCCGTAGATCCCGTCCCCCGGATGGTTCCAGAGGGAGAGCCGGACCACTCCCCCCTCACCATCGGCCCGACCGAAGGAGTGCCGGTCGAGTTCCCGATCCTCGCGGGCGGCCCGGCCGAGAAGGTCGATCTCCTCACCGTGAAAGAATCCTCGGGCGATCACGTAGCCCTCGCGATGATATTCGGCGACGTGCTCGGCGGTGAGCGGCTGCGGCATGGTTGCTCCTCTGCCCTTCGATGCGGGGCCCGACGGGCCGATCAGGCCGATGGCGTGGACAAACGCTTCACGAGCACGGCCGTGCAATCGTCGGCCTGCTTCGTCCCCTCGGAGAAATCGACCACCGCCGCGTAGACGAGTCGGATGATCTCGGCAGCGGGAAGATGGCGGTGGCGACGGACGACGTCGGTGAGCCTTTCGGTGCCGAACTGCTCTCCGTCCGGGCGGGACCACTCGAAGAAGCCGTCGGTGAACAGCAGGAGCATGTCGGCGTCCCGCAGCTCCACGCGCGTCGGCGGATCGAACTCCACCTCCGGCATCAGGCCCAGCGGCAGCCCGTGGGTGGGAATCTCGGTGAAACTGTCGTCGGCGGCGCCGTAGACGAGGAGCGGGCCGTGCCCCGCACTCAGATAATCGACCGTCGCTGCGGCCGGATCGAGCAGACCGATGAACGCCGTCACGAACGTCCCCTCGCGGAGGTCCTCGCTGAGGAGATCGTTGATCTGGGGGACGACGCGGGAAAGCTCGCGCGACTGCATGAGCGTGCCCCGCAGCAGGGCCCGTGCTTCGGCAGCGACGAGCGCCGGGCCGATGCCGTGTCCCGTGGCATCGCCGATCGAGATCGCCAGGAGCCCGTCGGGCAGACGGAGCCAATCGTAGCAGTCGCCACCGGTCTCGTCGGCGGAGCGGTTCCAGCCGGCGATGTCGAAGCCGGGCAGCTCCGGAGGCACCTTGGGGAGGAGCCCCTGCTGAATCTCGCGGGCGATGTTGAGGTCGCGCTCGATCCGCTGCTTGACGGCGTATTGCTCGAGGAGCCCTTGCCGTTCGATCGCCACTCCGGCCTGCGCGCCGAGCGCCGAGAGGAGACGCTCGTCGTGCTCGCTGAACGGCCCGCCGCGCTTGTTGAGCACCTGGAGCACCCCGACGATCTTCCCGTCATGCCCACGGAGCGGCAAGGTGAGGAGGCTCTTGGTGACGAAGCCGCTCTTCCGGTCGAAGTCGGGATTGAAACGGGGATCGGCGTAGGGATCGGGAATGTTGATCCCCTTCCCCGTCGTCGCCACCTCACCGGCGATGCCGCGGTCGATCGCGAAGCGGATCTCCTCGATCGGCGCTCCCTCCATGCCGGTGGCGATCCGGCTGTAGAGTTGCTTGTTGGCGTGATCGCAGAGAAACACCGTCGCTCGCTCACAGTCGAGGACGTCGGTCGCCGCGGAGGCGATCAGTGCCAGAAGGGGGTCGAGATCGACCGTCACGCCGAGTGCGCGGGTGATGTCGAGGATCTTCTCCAGGTCGGTGACCCGACGGTCGTCTTGCGTGGTGCGTGTCATGTCATTTCCACCGCCAGGCGGTGATCCCGGAGATGTCGCGGATCCAAAGTTCTGTCACCCCGTCGGGGCCGGCCGTGACGGCCAGGTGCGCCCAGCTCTCGCGCTGCGAGACCTTCGCCTCCCCGAGGAGCTCGAACTTCTCCGGCGTCGCACGGACGAGTCGGAGGTCGCCGGTCTCATCGAGGGCCAAGAGCCGGTCCCCCTGGGCGACGAGGCTCCAGTACTTGCCGAAAGGCTCGGTGATCCAGTCCTCCTTGCCGGTCGCGAGATCGAGACTCGCGAAACGCTGGTTGCGGAGATGCACGTAGGCATGACCGCCACGGATGATCGGGCTCGACATGTAGCCCTGCACCTTGTTGCGCCAGGCCGGTTCAGCCGGCTGGGCGCCGGGCGCCGGGACGTCGAAGAGGAACGATCCGCCGCCGTAGCTCGTCGTGAACACCTTCCCGTCGTGGACCGTCGGTGTGACGATGTTCATGCCACGGAAAGCTTCGACGGGGCGCTTCCACAGCACTTTCCCGGTGTCTGGGTCGACCGAGGCGAGATCGGTGCGGCCCTGGACGAGGATCTGCGGCACGTCGCCGATGGTCGTGAGGATCGGGGAGGAGAACGCGCTGCCGTTCATGCCGCCGCCATCGTCGAGGACGCGCCACAGGAGCTTGCCCGAGGCCTTGTCGAGCTTGCAGAAGCCCCCGCCGGCCTGGACGTAGACCGCATCGGCGATGATCAACGGGCTCGAGACGAAGCCGAATGCGGGAAGCTCGCTCTTCATCTCCTTGACGAAGTCGACACGCCACACCTCGGCGCCGGTGGTGGCATCGAGGCAGACCAGCACGTCACGCATTCCGGCGACGTAGATTCGTCCGTCGTCGATGGCCGGGGTGGCTCTGATCCAAGAGCCGTTGCTTGCGGCAAAGAACGGAACGGTCATCGCGCCGTCCCAGGACGCCTGCCAGAGTTCCTTGCCCGTCGCCCGGTCGAGCGCCCGGACGTGCTCGGACTTGGCCTCGCGTGTCTCGGTGATGTAGACGGCCTTGTCCGTGACGAGGGGGCCGGAGTAGCCGGGGCCGAGGTCGACGTGCCACACCTGCTCGAGCCGCGAAGGCTCGAGATTCTCGGGCCATGTCGGCCCGGCCACGGTGCCGTCACGATCCTTGCCGCGCCATTGGAGCCAGGTCGTGGCCGTGTCCTGCTGCGCGGGCGTGGAACTGCAGACGCCCGTCGCCGCCACGGCGACCACCGTGAACGCGATCGCCCGTGCAACTCTCCATGACTGATTCGCCATTGCCATTCCCCCCGTTTGGATCGGTCCTCGCCCCGGCCCCGGGAACCCCCTCGGCCCCGCCGGCGTTCCGAATCCTTCAATTCGACCCGTTACGCGGGGAAAAATCCATCCGACGATGGTTCCCCGGTCATCCGGCGAGCCACCGGTCGCGGTGGGCGGCGATGAAGGCGTCGTCACCGAACTCGGGCCAGGCACGCCGCACCCGGTCGATTTCCCCGATCTGCCCCGGGCTGAGGGTCTCCCGCTCGTCGAGGCACCAGATCCCGTCGAGGAGCCCCTGACGGCGGAGGACCTCATGGAGCCCGGCGATGCAGCCGCGGAATCCGTGGGCAGCGTCGAAGTAGGCGGCGTTGCAATCGGTGACGGCGACGGCGGTCGAGAGCAACGCGCCGTCCGGCACGCCCCGCCGGCAGCGTTCGAGGATGGCGACGGCGCCGCGCGTGTCGACCGCCCAATGGCCGAGCAGTCCCCCGGCGAAACGGACCTTCTTCCCTTCGACGTCGAAGGTGGTGGCCAGGTCGGTGACGATCGTGTCGTCGTTGCCGGTGTAGAGGCTGATGTCGTCGCGGCCGGAGAGGGCGACCGCGCGGACCACATCGAGCGTCTGATAGCGATTGAAAGGGGCTACCTTGATCGCCACCACCTCGGGGATCTCCAGGAATCGCTGCCAGAAGGCGTGCGAAAGCACCCGCCCGCCGACCGCCGGCTGGAGATAAAAGCCGACGATCGGAATCACGACGGCGACCGCTCGGCAGTGGTCGATGAGCGTGTCGTCATCGCCGCCGTGGCCTGCGAGACTCAACAGTCCGGCGTCGTAGCCGAGTTCTGCAAGCAGCTCCGCCTCCGCAACGGCCTGCGCCGTCGGCCCGCAGATGCCGCCGATCCCGACCACCTGTCGGTCGGCCCGGGCGATCTCCTCGGCGGCGAGTTCGAGGACCGGACGGAAAAGGCCGATGCTCGAGTCGCGGATCGCAAACTGCGTCGTGTGGACACCGACCGCCAGGCCGCCGGCACCGGCGGCGAGGTAGTAGCGCGAGAGGGCCCGCTGGCGCCGCTCGTCGAGCCTCCGCGACGCGGTCAGCGCCAACGGATGGGCCGGGATCACGAGCCCCCGCGCGAGCATCGATCGGAGGCCACCGATGCCGGTCGGTGATTCAGAACGCGCCATCGCGGACCTCGAAATGGGTCGGACGCCCGAGTGTCACTCCTCCGCGGCCGATCCAGTCGCAGACCATGGCCACCGCCTCGTCGGTCGTGGTCTCGGGGGGCCCGAAGTGCCGCTCGCACGCCCGCGCGTCCCACAGCCAGCACTCGGCCCCCTCGACCCCCGTGAAGGTCGGCGTCCTGCCGAGCCGTTCGCCACAGCGCTCGGCGAGCCACCGGATCGACACCCGCTCAACCCCGGTGACATTGAGGGCCACCGGCGGGCTCCCTGCCAGAGCGAGACTTTGAATCGCCCGCGCACTGGCGTCACGCTGCCAGATGAGATGCACGAATCTCATGCCCAGATCGACGGGCCTGCCATCGGCCACGGCCCGGGCGACGTCGTGGATCACGCCATACCGCGGTTCGACGGCGTAGCAGAGGCGGAACTGGAGCACGGGCGTCGAGGATCGCGATGCCTCATAGGCCACGACGCGCTCCCTGGCCACACAGGCATTGGCGTATTCCCCGAGAGGCGTCAGCGGCGTCGATTCGTCGGCTCCGGGCCCGTTCACCGGCACGAGCGGATAGACGCAGCCGGTGGAGAAGAGGACGAACCTTGATCGGCGGTAGCGCCGCGCTGCGAGGCTCGGTGCGAGGGTGTTGACCGCCCAGGTCCGTTCCGGAGCGTCGGTCGTGCCGAACTTCTGCCCCGTCATGTGGAGGACGAGCGCCGCGTCGGGGAGCGCGGCCACGGCGGCTTCGTCCATCAGATCGCAGGCCACCGTGGCGACACCGTGCCGCTCGAGCGACTCGGCCACCCGCCGATCCGAGAACCGCGACACCGCGGTCACCCGCCGATCGCCGCACCCTGCTGCATCGAGCCCGCGACGCACCATCCGCGCGAGCGTCGGGCCCATCTTTCCTCCCGCGCCGAGCACGACGACGTCGCCGGGGAGCCGGCGAAACGTCTCCACGACCCCGGGCGTGGGGCGGGAGAGGTGCTCCTCGAGAGCCCCGACATCGGCGAAGGATTCGAGCATGGGGAGGCTCCCGGCATCGGTCAGGCAAGGAGATCCCGGAGAACCGTCCCGGAAACGTCGGTGAGGCGGAAGTCGCGGCCGGCGTATCGGTAGGTGAGCCGTTCGTGATCGAAGCCGAGGAGCCAGAGCATCGTAGCGTGGAGATCGTGAACGCTGACCGGCTTGTCGACGGCACGGAAGCCGAAATCATCGGTCGCCCCGTAGGTCTGCCCCCCCTTGATGCCGCCGCCGGCGAGCCACACGGAGAAGCCGTAATGGTTGTGGTCGCGTCCGGCCTTCGCAGTGCCGTCGCCGCCGAGTTCCACCGTCGGCGTCCTGCCGAACTCGCCGCCGAACAGCACGAGCGTCTCGTCGAGCATGCCGCGCTCGGCGAGATCGGCGAGCAGAGCGGCCACCGGCTGATCGATCTGGCCGGCGAGCGTGCGGTGGTTCGACTCGATCTGCTCGTGGTTGTCCCACGGTTGCCCGGCGCCGTGCCAGAGTTGCACGTAGCGCACGCCCCGCTCGAGGAGCCGGCGGGCGATGAGTGTCTGCCGGCCATGGACGGTGTCGCCGTACAGGGCCCGCATCGGCATCGACTCCCGCGTCAGATCGAACGCCTCGGAAGCCTCGAGTTGCATCCTGAAGGCCATCTCGAAGGAGTGGATCCGGGCGTCGAGCCGGGCGTCGCCGCGGGTCTCGCGGTGGGCGGCGTTGAGCTTCTGGAGCCAGTCGAGCTGATGCCGCTGCACCGCGGCCGAGGCGTGCGGGCTGCGGATGTTCTCGATGAGCTTCTCGAGTTCGGTGTGCTGCGAGTCGATCGACGTCCCCTGGAGCGTGCCGGGGAGGAATCCCGATTGCCAGTTGTCGGGCCCCTTCACCGGATGGCCGCCGGGGCACATCGCGACGAAGCCGGGGAGATTTTGGTTTTCCGTTCCCAGACCGTAGAGGATCCAGCTTCCGACACTCGGCCGCGGCTGCACCGAATCGCCGCAATTCATCAGCATCAGGCTCGGCTCGTGGTTCGGCACCTGCGCATGCATCGAGCGGATCACTGCCAGCCGGTCGGCGTGGCTCGCGAGCTTCGGAAAGATGTCGCTGATCTCGAGGCCGCTTTGGCCGTGGCGGGCGAAGCCGAAGGGGGACGGCAGCGGCGACCCGGTCTTCCGCTCGGTCGTGAAGCTGATCGGGGCGGGCTGATCGGCATACTTCGCAAGCGCCGGCTTGGGATCGAAGGTGTCGACCTGCGACGGGCCGCCGTTCAAAAAGAAGTGAATCACCCGCTTCGCCCGGGGGGCGAAGTGGGGTGCCTTGACCGCCAACGGTTCGAGGAGCGGATCGCCCGCGGCTCGGGCCCCCCCCGACGCATCCCCGAGCACTCCGGCAAGCCCGAGCATGCCGAGGCCGAGGCCGCTGCGGGAAAGGAGGTCACGTCGGGAGATGGGCACATGTGGGGGGGGCGTCATCGTGACGGCATCCTGAGGAGAGTCAATCGACGAAGAGGAGCTCGTTGGAAAGCAGGAGCGCCTGCACGAGTTGCTCGCGGGGGGAGAGTGGCGGCGGCGGTGCCGGAGGGGCCGGCTTCCCTTCCTCGGCAGGCGGCGGCGGAGCCGGTGGCGCGGGAAGCGGCGCTGAGGCGAGGAAGGCGATCGCCCCCTCACGCTCCGCGCTCGTCGGCGGCCGCTGAAAGACCGCCTGCCAGATCCGCTCGAGAGCGGCACCGTCATCCGCCACGCTTTCAGAAGGCCAAAGCCGCCGCACGAGCGACCGGGCCCGTTCGGCCACGAAGGGATGATTGAGCGCGAAGAGCGACTGTTGCGGGACGGTCGTCTCCAGTCGCTTCGGCATGTGAAGATCGGGGTTGGCGAAGTCGAAGACGCTCATCACGCCCGGCACGAACTGCCGATCGACGACACAGTAGACGCTGCGGCGATGGGGCCCGGCTGGCGCCAGCACGTCGCTTCCCCGTCCGCCGCGGGCCGCCGCATCGAGATCGCCACTGACGGCCAGGAGCGTGTCGCGAAACGGCTCCCACTCCAACCGCCGGACGGGCATCCGCCAGAGGAGCCGAGACTCGGGATCGATCTCGGCGGCGTTCGCCGCACCCGGCACGAGCCCCGACTGCTGCCGGTAGGTGTGGCTCGTCACGATCCGGCGATGGAGCCGCTTCGTGCTCCATCCATCGGCGATGAAGCCGGCGGCGAGCATGTCGAGCAATTCCGGATGCGTGGGCGGCTCCGCCCGGAGACCGAAATCACTCGGCGTCTCCACGAGCCCGCGGCCGAAATGCTGGCGCCACACCCGGTTCACCCACACCCGGGCGGCAAGCGGGTTGGTGGGTGCCACGATCTGCCGGGCGAGTTCCAGCCTGCCGCTGCCATCGACGAAACGTCCCTGATCCCCCCCAGTGGCGGCGGCCGGCAGTCGGCGTGGCACGACAGGCCCCTTGTTGGCCGGGTTGCCCCGCTTGAACACTTGCGCGTCCTGCGGCGTGCCCCGGTCGAGGAGCACGAGCGCCTGCGGCGCGGCCTGTGGCTGCGGCATCAACCAGCGATCGAGTTCGTTTTGGAGATTCCAGACCTGGTTGATCGAGTCGGAATCCATGAGCGTCTCGATGTTGGCGATCGGCTCGTCGGGGATCGTGCATGGCGACGTGGGGCCGTACAGCGCTTGCCGGAGTTGCTCGTCGGCGGCATCGGGAAGCGCCGTCGGGAGCGCCGCGCTTGCCGCCACGGCCTGCGTGCAGCGCTGCTTCCAGGCGGCATCGATCTCGGTAAAGACTTTGCCATACCGGTCGGCCACCTCACGGAAACTCCCCGGCGGCGTCTCGAAGGCCGCCGCGATCCGCGGATGGATCGGCACGCCGGAGGCCTTGAACGTGGCGATCTTCGCGGCAGCCGCTTCCGGGAATCCTTCGGAGGGGAGCGGGAGAAGGGCGACGAGGAGCCCGAAGACGGGGTCGCGCCCGGCTCGATCGGGACTCAAAAACGCCTGCCAGCGGCGCACGATCGCGGCGATCAGATCGTCCTTGGCGATGATCTGATCGAAGCCGAGCTCCGGGTATTTCCCCAGCTCGGTCTGGGCGAAGAGATAGTCGGCGATCCGCGCTCGGAAGCGATCGGAGCTCGCGGCGCGGAGCCGCAGCGATCCCTCCTCGAGCGCACGCCTGCGTTTCTCGAGCTCGGTGGTGAACTCAGGGCCAGGCGGCGCGGTGCCCGCTGCAGCCTGCACCGGCAGGAGCTTCTCGTACGAGCTCGTGAACACGCCGTACAGGCCATAGTAATCGGCCGTGGCGACAGGATCGTACTTGTGATCATGGCAGCGGGCGCAGCTGACGGTGAGCCCGAGCAGCCCGCGGGTGAGGACGTCGATCCGGTCGTCGACGATGTCGGGGGTGACGCCGAGGAACCGGCGGCCGGTGGTCAGGAATCCGAGGGCGGCGAGGTGCGGATCGCCCTCCCCGCAGATCCGATCGGCCGCGACCTGGAGCGTCACGAAGCGGTCGTAGGGGAGATCGTCGTTGAAGGCTCCGATCACCCAGTCTCGGTAGACAGGGGCATGAACGAAGAACCGCTCCTCGCGGCCGTAGACATAGCCCTTGGTGTCGGAATAGCGCGCGACGTCGAGCCAGTGCCGCCCCTGCTGCTCGCCGTAGCGGGGTGTCGTCAGGAGCCGGTCGACGAGGCGTTCATAGGCGTCGGGGGCAGGGTCGGTGAGGAAGGCGGCCACCTCCTCCGGCTCGGGCGGCAAGCCCGTCAGATCGTAGGAAAGGCGACGGATGAGCGTCCGGCGGTCGGCCTCGGGCGCGCGGGCCAAGCGCGCGTCGGCGAGTTTCGCGTCGATGAGCCGATCGATGGCGGCAGGCTCGAGGGCGTCGGGCGGTGCGGGAGCGAGAGGCTGGAAGGCCCAGTGGGTCTTTTGTTTCTCGAGCTTCTCCGTGCCGACCGGCGGCGCGTCCGGCCAGACTGCCCCGGACACGATCCAGGCCTCGATCGCCGCGATCTGCTCGGCGGTCAGCCGTGCGCCGGACTCCGGCGGCGGCATCCGCACCTCCTCGTCGGCATGCCGGATTCGCGTCAGAAGCTCGGAATCGTTCGGATGCCCGGGGCTGACCGTGGGGCCGGAGTCCCCGCCGGCCAGGAGTCCGGCACGTGAGTCGAGCCGCAGGCCGGCCCATTGCTTTCCCTCGCCATGGCACCCCTGACAGTGCTCGACGAGGATCGGCCGGACATGCCGCTCGAAGTGTTCGAGGTGCTCGGCCTCCGGGGAGGCGGCGGTCAAGCACGACGGGCCCCAAATCGCTCCGAGGAGGGCGAGGGGCACGGCGAACAGGGGCGGCGGACGGCGGCTGAATACCATCCCTGGATTCTACCCAGCCTCGGTCCCGCTCACCCAACCAGAACGGGGGGGAGCGGGGTCCAGTGCGCGAACGTCGCGGCCTGCCCGTGGTCCTCTCCCTCGGCATCGACGACGTTCCAGACGATCGCCTGTTCGATCCGGAAGCGCTTGCCTGTGCGGGAGATACGAACACCCGCGTAGTCGTCGACAAACCCCACTTGGCGGGTTCGTTCGAGGAGCCGGGCACGCTCGTCGCGATGGACCGCTTCGGCAGTGAGCCGGGATGGTGTGCCGACGAGCGCTTCCCACGGCATCTCCCAAAGTTCGAGCGCCGCTCGATTGCCGTAGTTGAGTCGGGGATCGGCTTCGGTGCCATGCGAAACGACGACGAAGGGCGCGTCGTGGAGCCTTCGGGCCTCGGCTTCGGCCGAGCCTCCCCGCGGCAGCAGCTCGCGCCCCACCACGCGGGCGAACGAATCGAGGAGGAGCCGGGCATGCGCGACGGCCGCCGGAACCCGCCACGCCGGCTCTTCCCCCCAGCCTTGCACCTCTCCGACGCCGACGACCGCCTTGAGCTCCTCGAACGTCAGCCGCCCGGCGGTCTCGGCCCCCGGTGTGCCGCCTTCGAGCCAGGCGCGGGCAAAAGCCCGGACGGCAAACCCTGTGAGGGCAAGGGTGGATGTCGGATCGACCGCCACCTTGAATCCCATCCGCTCCAGATCGACAAGGGGCACCAGGGGGGTGACACCACCGGGAAGCATGTTGGCCAACTGCGGCAGCGGCACCTCGCGGGCGATCCGCGCGAGCTCCTCCACCGACCGCGGCGCCTCGATGAAGCCCAGATCGACCCCCGTCTCGGCATACCGGCACGATCGGTCGATCGCGGCATCGAGACCTTCGATCGCCCGGGCATCGGTGCGGGCGAGGATCACGAAGGCGGGATCGCGGCGGGCATCGAGGGCGGCGTGGAGCCGATCGAGCATCGTGGCCACCGGCACGACCCCCTTGCCGGCAAAGTGCCCGCAGCGCTTCGGATCGACTTGATCCTCGAGGAGGATCCCCGCAGCGCCTGCCTGTTCGAACTGCCGCACCGTCCAGGCGACACTCGCGCCGTTGCCGTGGCCGGTGTCGCCGTCGGCGATCAGCGGGATCGACACCCGCGCCGTGATCCGCCGCACGCATTCCGCCATCTCCGCTGACGACAGCAGCCCGAGATCGGGAAGACCATGGGCACTCGCCGCGGCGCCAAATCCCCCGACAAAGAGCATCTCGGCGCCGGCCTGCTCGACGACGCGGGCCGTGAACGCGTCATGGGGCACGAGCGCCCTGACGAGGCCGGGGCGGGCGAGGAGGGCGCGGAGGCGGGAAGCGGGTGTCGGAGGCATGGCGTGGGCTCCGTGGGGAGGCGTCGGTTCGCTCACTCCCCGGGAGACATCCGGCATGCGTTCTCGACGAGCTTCAGAACCGTGGCGTCGTGGAAGATCGGATAGGTCTCGTGCCCGGGGCGGATGTAGATCACCTTGCCACGGCCGAGGTTCCAGACCATCACACTGCGGAACCATGAACCGTCCTCGAAGCGTTCCTCGGCGACGACCTCGTCCGGCTCCGGCACATGGAACGGCTCGTCATACATCTCCGTTCGTTCAAGCGCGAAGGAGTCGGGGAGGCCGGCGGCGAGGGGATGGCTGCGATCGAGAACGCGCAGCAGGCTCGGCTTGCCGTCGGTGCGGTAGGCGGGGAAGCAGCAGTTGGGGAGATGGAGCGTGACGTCGACGCGGCCGTCGGGGAAGCGCCGCTCGTCGCTGGCCGGCGTCAGCCGGGCCTCGCGGGCCGGCACCTTGTAATGCTGCGCCGGTACCTCGCGGATGGAGAGTTTTTCTTTTGGCACATCGGCAAACCGACGGTGGACGTCGGCCCGGGCCCGTTCGTTCATTGCCTCGATGAACGGCGTCGCCCAGTGGGCCGAGTGGAGGGCGACGAGGACGAGCCCGCGGTCGCGGATCCGTTCCACGATCCGCTGCCCCGCCTCCGGCTTCACCTCGGCCTGCCGGACATGCCCCCACCAGACGAGGACATCGGCGTTGTCGAGGAGCGGCGCGCCGATCCCCTGCTCGGCATCGTCGAGCTTCACCGAGCGGACGGCGAGCCCCGGTTGCTTCTCGAGATGGGCGGCGATCGCATTCCCGAGGAAGTTGTCGTAGGCCTCTTTCTGCGCCGGCTGCTGCTCATCCCACACAAGCACGCGCCGCGGGCCAGCAGCCGCGGCCGTCGGCCCGAGATCGAGCGCCGCAAGCCAGGCGAGGACGCCGCTTTGCCAGGCGTCCCAGTTCGGCCCCTTGTAGCCATCGAGGCCGTGGCCGCCGGAGGGAAGCTCGAGGAGCCGGCTCTTCACCCCTTCCCGCTTGCAGGCTTCATGGAACAGCCGGCTGTTGGCGATCGGCACC
>Ga0164293_10002695_pt1 | contig 15074 bp, 17 predicted proteins | sample GEODES118metaG_FD_111487 | JGI IMG/M metagenome (GOLD analysis project Ga0164293, IMG submission 111487) | Eutrophic lake water microbial communities from Lake Mendota, Wisconsin, USA - GEODES118 metaG | ecosystem: Environmental > Aquatic > Freshwater > Lake | place: USA: Lake Mendota...
ACATAACAAGGTCTTCTTCACCAATGGTGGCGCCGATGCAGTCGAGAACGCGATCAAGATGGCACGTATCCACACTGGTCGTCACAAGATCCTCAGCTTCTATCGTTCCTATCACGGCAACACCACGAGTGCGATCACTGCGACCGGGGATCCACGTCGTTGGCCGAATGAATTTGCCTATGGGCACGTCCACTTCTTCGGTCCCTATCTCTATCGCACTGCCTTCTGGTCGAAGAGTGAAGAGGAAGAGTGTGAGCGCGCACTCAAGCATCTCGAGGATGTCATCATCTTCGAAGGAGCGAAGACAGTCGCTGCGATCCTCATCGAGTCGGTCGTAGGGACCGCAGGAGTATTGATCCCACCGAAGGGATATTTGGAAGGTGTCCGAGCGCTCTGCGACAAGTACGGGATCCTTTGGATCGCCGATGAGGTGATGAGTGGATTCGGTAGGACTGGGAATTGGTTCGGGTATCAACTCTCCTCGGTAGAGCCTGATCTCATCACCTTCGCAAAGGGCGTCAACTCCGGTTACGTGCCACTCGGTGGCGTGGTGATCTCTGATGCGATCGCAAAGACCTTCGACGATCGCGTCTTCCCAGGTGGGCTCACCTACTCTGGACATCCGCTTGCATGTGCTTCCGCTGTCGCGACGATCGATGTCATGCGCGAGGAGCGAGTGGTCGAGAATGCACGTGAGATCGGGGAGAACGTGATCGGACCTGCGTTGCGAGCACTTGCCGAGAAGCACCCTGTGATCGGTGAGGTCCGTGGCGTTGGAGTCTTCTGGGCGCTTGATCTCGTCAAGGACCGCGCGACCCGTGAACCGTTGGCACCATACGGTGGTACGAGCGAGGCGATGTCTCTCTTCGTCTCCGAATGTAAGAAGAACGGCTTGATGCCATTTAGTAACTTCAATCGCGTCCATGTCGTCCCACCCTGCAACGTCTCTGCAGATGAATTCGCAGAGGGCCTAGCGATCATGGATGAGGCATTCACAGCGATCGGCAAGTACTACGAGGGGAAGTCATGAAGCAGGTCACTCACTACATCGATGGCGCTTTCACCTCTCCGGACAAATCTGCCCGCAAGGGAGAGATCTTCGATCCGGCTACTGGCGAGGTAAGTGGTTTCGTCGATTTCGCATCGGTAGAAGTAGTCGATGCAGCGGTTGCTGCGGCGGTGAAGGGATTCAACGAGTGGCGCAACACTTCGTTGGCAAAGCGCGTCCAAACGCTCTTTTCATTCCGCGAATTACTCAATGCGAGGAAGGAGGATCTCGCTGCGATCATAACTGCCGAACACGGCAAGGTCCTCTCAGATGCTCTGGGTGAAGTGACGCGCGGTCTCGAGGTCGTCGAATTCGCCTGCGGTATCCCACACCTTCTCAAAGGTGGTTATAGCGAAGGTGTCTCCACCGGAATCGATTCCTATTCGATCAGGCAACCACTCGGAGTCGTCGGAATCATCTCTCCCTTCAACTTCCCAGCGATGGTGCCGATGTGGTTCTTCCCGCTTGCAATCGCAAGTGGAAACGCTGTCGTCATCAAGCCGAGCGAGAAGGATCCATCTGCTACCAACTTCGTCGCATCTCTCTGGCAGGAGGCGGGCCTTCCTAAGGGCGTATTCAATGTCGTCCATGGCGACAAGGTCGCAGTCGATCGCTTGATCGAGCATCCGGATGTGAAGTCACTTTCCTTCGTGGGTTCGACTCCAATCGCGAAGTACATCTACGAGAATGGCACGAAGAGCGGCAAGCGGGTCCAGGCCCTCGGTGGTGCGAAGAACCACATGCTCGTCCTTCCTGATGCTGATCTCGAGCTCGCGGCAGATGCAGCGGTCAATGCCGGTTTCGGTTCGGCAGGAGAGCGTTGCATGGCGATCTCGGTAGTCGTCGCTGTCGAGCCAGTCGCTGATTCATTGATCGAGAAGATTAGTTCGCGCATGTCGACGCTCACTACTGGTGATGGACGCGAGGGCTCCGATATGGGTCCACTTGTCACACGAGTGCATCGTGACAAGGTCGCCTCATATGTCGATGCCGGCGAGAAAGAGGGCGCGCGACTCGTCGTCGATGGTCGCAACCCAACCGTCAAGGGCGGACCGCAAGGATTCTGGCTCGGTCCAACTCTCTTTGATCGAGTGACGCCTTCGATGTCGATCTATAAGGAAGAGATCTTCGGACCGGTCTTGAGCATCGTGCGGGTGAAGAGTTACGAGGAAGGATTGGCACTGATCAACTCACATCAATATGGAAATGGCACTGCGATCTTCACCAATGATGGTGGCGCTGCACGAAGGTTCCAGAACGAGGTACAGGTAGGAATGATCGGTATCAATGTCCCGATCCCAGTCCCCACTGCCTATTACTCCTTCGGCGGCTGGAAGGCATCACTCTTCGGTGACACTCATGCGCATGGAACTGAGGGCGTTCACTTCTTCACTCGAGGGAAAGTGGTCACTTCACGATGGTTGGATCCAAGCCACGGAGGAATCAATCTCGGATTCCCGCAGAACAAGTGATGGCTAGGAACTAGTTCGCAGACTTCGGAATCGCGAACCAAGTCGTGACGAGCGCAGGGATCGCGATCAATCCCAAGATGATTCCTAGGAAGATGCGATCACTTGTGACCAAGTAATAGGCCACCGGAACGGCGATGAGATTGGCGAGAACGACAGGCGCGCGTCCCCAATTACGCTGCCTACGGAGTCCGATGCTGGCGACGATCAATCCTGCTGATCCCAGTGTTGCGAAGGCGATTTCAGCAAGCCACGCACTCTGGGCTTCTACTTCACTAAAGAAGGAGTTTCCGATGAGGAAGAGCGCGAGGGCGGCGACGATAACTCCTTCGAGGAGTGCAAGGTTCGCGGCGACGCGATAGACCCAGTCGGGGGATTTCACAAGGAGAGGTTATTGCTTCGGCCTTCATCGGGCATGACCATGGATTCGATAAGTTGAGCACGTTATGAGTAGCTCGCCAGCAGTGTCAGTGATGATCCCCGTCTTGAACGAGGCAGATCATCTCGTCGCTGCTGTGCGGTCGGTGCTGCAGCAGGAGTATCGAGGAGAGATCGAAGTCATTCTCGCCGTAGGCCCTTCGCGCGATGGCACAGAGGCGATCGCCAAACGGATCGCGCACGAGGACGCACGTGTTGTCCTGGTGGAGAACCCTTCCGGGCGGACGGCGAACGCTCTCAATCTTGCGATCAAGAAGTCCCGTCATGAGTACATCGTCCGATTGGATGGACATAGTGAGATCGATCGCAACTACATAAGTAATGCCATTGAGACACTCCTTGCGACCGGTGCAGTCAATGTCGGCGGTGTCATGGCTGCAGAAGGGATCACAAGATTCCAACGCGCTGTTGCGCGAGCGATGCGCTCCGTCCTTGGCGTCGGAAGTTCGCGGTTTCATACCGGTGGGGAAGCAGGCGAGAGCGACACCGTCTATCTCGGGGTCTTCAAGAAGTCTGCGTTAGAGGCGATCGATGGTTTCGACGAGCGCTTCACGAGAGCACAGGATTGGGAGTTGAACTATCGCCTGCGTTCCAATGGCGGCAAGGTCTGGTTTGATCCACGATTACATGTCACATACCGACCACGGAAGAACTTGCGACTCCTTGCGAAGCAATATTTCGAATATGGGCGTTGGCGTCGCGCAGTCTCACGGCAACACCTCGGCACCGTGAATCTCCGTTACCTTGCCGCTCCCATCGCGGTCTCGATCAATTTCCTTTCCATCATCCTTGCCCTCACCTCACACCCGCTCTTCATTGCGCCGCTCCTTGGCTATCTCGCGATCATTCTTGTAGGTTCATTGGTGATAGGTAAGGATCTGGTCGAACGCCTACTCCTTCCATTCGTCATCGCAACGATGCATATGTCATGGGGAGTTGGCTTCCTCACCTCGCCGAAACGCCTCATCGCCAAGTGATGCCAGTAACCTTGCGCCAGTGAGCACTCCCACGCGCCCAGTCCAAGAGGTCTTCGAACCTTTTCAGCGTGGACTTCCTTCTTTGCGAGACTATGCCGCATCGCTCTGGAAACGCAGGCATTTCATGTTGGAGTACGCACGCGCCGATCTTCACCAGAGGCAATATGGAACAGCGCTCGGACAACTCTGGTTGATCATCACTCCACTGGCGCTTGCGGGTGTCTACTACCTACTTCTCATCATCATCGGTGCTAAGGGGGGCCCTGAACGCTTCGGCCATCTCACTGGGACGCTCTTCCTCTTCTATCTCATCACCAACTCGATCACCTCGGGTGCGAAGTCGATCACTTCTGGTAACAGGTTGATCCTCAACTCCGCCTTTCCTCGACTCGTCCTGCCGATTGCTGAGGTCTTGATCGCATTGATGCGCTTCTTGCCGACGCTCCTTGTCTATCTCGCGATCCATATCATCCTTGGCCTTCCATTCACGGTGCAGATGCTCTGGGCGCCACTTCTGATCGCACTCTCACTCTTCTTCGCTGTTAGCGGCGCGATATTGGCTTCGCTGATCAATGTCTACTTCCGTGACGCGCAGAATCTCCTTCCGTATTTCACGCGCACTGTCCTCTATCTCTCTCCGGTCCTCTACACCTCCGCTGACCTCGACGATCGACTCCGGTTCCTGGAAGTCATCAATCCCATCTTCCCGATCCTTGATTCTTGGTCTGCAGTGATGGTGCGAGGTGAAGCTCCTGATCTCTCCACAGTGTTGCTTGCGCTCGGTTGGTCGTTGGCTTTCTTTGCAGTCGGTACTTATCTCTTTCTGACGAGGGAGCGTGAGTTCGCTGTCCGCATCTAAGGTTTCGTCCGCTCCTGCGCTGGATGTCGCTGTCCGAGTCAAAGACCTTGGACTCGTCTATCGCACCACTTTGGATAAGCGCCCAACTCTGAAGAATCGTCTTCATCGCATCACAAAACGTCGTCGTCAGACACGGATCGTCCATGCCATCCAAGGACTCAATCTCGATATCCATTACGGAAAGGTCCTTGGAGTCATCGGCACCAATGGCGCAGGAAAGACCTCCTTGATGCGGATGATCTCCGGGATCATCCCGCCGACCTCCGGTCGTGTTGAGGTCTATGGCAAGGTCTCCACGATGCTCTCATTGGGAGTCGGTTTCAATGCAAAACTCACTGGTCGGGACAACGTCTATCTCGGTGGCTTGGCTGCCGGTATGAGTCGCGATGAGATCGATGAGAAGTTCGATGAGATCGTGGAGTTCGCAGGGCTCGGCGATGTGATCGATGCTCCGATGCGGACCTATTCCTCCGGGATGTATTCCCGGCTCGCATTTGCGGTCGCAGTCTCACTCGATCCCGATATCTTGATCATCGACGAGGCGCTCAGTACAGGTGATGCACGATACAAAGTGAAGTCTTTGCAACGACTCCAGGAGATGCGTGGTGAGAACCGAGCGCTGATCGTGGTCTCGCATGCTATGAAAACGCTGAAGACCATCTGTGATGAGGTGCTTTGGTTGGATCATGGCAAGGTGATGATGCGTGGCGAGCCGACGGAAGTGATCAAGGCCTATAGAGAATTCCTCCATGTGGGCACCACACCTGAGACCGATGAGGATCTTTAGGGATCTGATCTTCGCGATCATCATCGCGATGGTCTCGACTCTTATTCTCCCCACCAACGCCTACGCGAATATCCCGGCCTCCTTCGTCTTTACCGGCTCTGGCTATGGCCACGGTGTTGGAATGAGTCAGATCGGTGCGCGTGGAATGGCTCTTGAGAGCGCCACTGCGACAGAGATCCTCACTCACTTCTACCCAGGCACGGCCGTGCTTCCAATCAGCGATAGCCAGATCATCCGAATCAATATCGGACATCGACAGCGCGATGCGTTGATCACGTTACGGCCGCTTGATCCAAAGCAGAGCACGCCGCCTCAACTCACGCTCTTCAATGGGCGCCTCGCCTTCGGTCAAGTCGCGACAGAGACAGAGACGATCGGCACCTATCTCTCGGATATCACTCTCAATCTTGCTTCAAGGTCGGATTCGATCGAAGTGAGTCGTTCCTCCAAGCTCGCCAAGTACGCAGCGCTCGCTCCAGCGAAGCAATGGACCATTCGTTGGGATAGCGCCACCATCGTCTCGGTGCGCACCAAAGAGCGCACCTATTTGATCCGTTATGGACAGATCAACCTCGCCCATGTGGGAAGTACTGGATCCGATGGCCAGATGGAGATCACTGCCTCGATGAGGTTAGGGGACGAGTACCTCTATGGACTTGGAGAGGTGCCCTCCTCGTGGCCATCCGCGGCATTGGATACACAAGCGATTGCTGCAAGGACTTTCGCGTTGACGAAGATGAAGTCGATACGGAAGAGCTGTGATTGCAATATCTACAGCACCACCAAGGATCAGAACTTCGTCGGGTTCAGTAAGGAGAGTGAACCGATCTATGGCATCAGGTGGAAGCGCGCAGTCGATCGGACAAGAGGTTTAGTGGTCCTCTTCGGTGGTCAACCGATCCAAGCTTTCTATTTCAGTAGTAGCGGTGGAATGACACAGAACATCAAGGATGTATGGGGAAGTGAATTCCCATATCTCGTCAATCGCCCTGATACCTGGAGCGTCAACGTTGCGCTCAATCCCCGTTACGCCAACTGGACGAGGTCGGTCACACAGGCTCTGATGGCGAGGGCATTTCAACTCGATGATGTGGAGAGATATCAGATCATCTCTCGCACGAGTACTGGAAGCATCCGCCAAATCCGCGCATTTTCCTCATTGGGTGCTGAGCGGATCCTCACCGGCGAAGTCTTCCGCTCGAGAGTGGGCCTACCTTCGACCTGGATCAATCTCCCGAAGATCGATGAGCCACTACCTGTGATCGCGCAAGGCTCAGCGATCTGTCTGGAGATCTTTGGATCACTCTTCGGAAGCTCAGGAGAGTGTCAGCCGTTACCGGAGTGAGTCGGGGTCGCTCAATCAGTCGTTGTTATGAAGGATCGAGTTGAGTCCGCCCCAACTTCCAGAGGTAGGGACTGCTTCAACGAGACCAGAGATGGAGTTTCGACGGAAGAGAAGTCCCTTCGCTCCTGAGATCTCTCGCGCCTTGACGCTACTTCCGTCGGGGAGTGAGACCTTCGTCCCTGCTGTGATGTAGAGACCTGCTTCGACGACACAGTCATCACCGAGTGAGATGCCGACGCCGGAATTCGCACCAAGGAGTGTCTTCTTCCCGATCGAGATCACTTCCTTACCGCCACCGGAGAGAGTTCCCATGATCGATGCGCTTCCTCCGATGTCGCTACCGTCATCGACGACGACTCCTGCTGAGATACGCCCCTCGACCATCGAAGCGCCAAGCGTGCCGGCATTGAAATTGACGAAACCTTCATGCATGACGGTCGTACCCTGTGAGAGGTATGCACCGAGGCGGACACGATCACCATCAGCGATTCGAACTCCTTCAGGAATGACGTAGTCGACCATCCGTGGGAACTTGTCGACACCGAAGACGGTGAGATGTCCAAATCGCGCGCGCAACCGCTCCTTCACCTGGGCGAAATCACTGATCGCACAAGGACCTTGCGATGTCCAGACCACATTGGAGAGCGCTGCGAACAATCCATCGAGCGATTGACCATGTGGTTTGACGAGCCTATGAGAGAGGAGATGAAGTCTGAGATATGCGTCCTTGGCATCCTTGATCGGTTGATCGAGGTCGATCTCGATCGCGATCTCTTCACGAGTGATGCCACGAATCTGATCCGAATCGCTTCGAACTAGAAGAGCAAGATCGATCTCTGGTCGCTTTGCGCTCGAAATCGCACCAAGACCGAGTGAGATGAACGATGTGTCGAGGATTCCAGATGAATGCACGGTGGCGATACCGAATCCATATGCTTTTCTCAGGTCCACGTGCCAACGCTATCAATGGAAAGCACTCGCAGTGATTTACCCTCTCCTCGTGGCACAACCTCGTGTGGCTGTCTATTGCTCCTCGTCGCAGAGCATCGATGAGAAGTACCTCGATCTCGCATTCCGTCTCGGTGCTGCCATCGCATCCCATGGTTGGGAGTTGGTCTGGGGTGGTGGGAAGGTCTCGATGATGGGCGCTGTCGCTCGTGGTGCGAGATCACGTGGCGGTGCCTGTCTCGGCGTCATCCCAACGAAGTTGCTCAAGCTTGAGTTCGCCGATGATGAGGCGACGGAATTGATCGAAGTGAAGGATATGAGGGAGCGTAAAGGCAAGATCGAGGAGTTGGCCGATGCCTTCATCGCACTCCCGGGAAGCCTCGGAACCCTGGAGGAGCTCTTCGAGATCTGGGTCGGGGGATACCTTGGATTCCACTCCAAACCAGTTGTGATCCTTGATCCTTTCGACACCTATCGATCACTCAAGAGTCTCCTTGATGATCTCGATCGAGAACATCTCATCAAACCTGGACAACGTGAAGTGGTGCAGTGGAGTGAGGGGATCGAAGAGACGCTCGCCTACTTGGACTCGAGAGTTTCGAGAGGATGAGAAGTTGATGGCGAGACCATTGAAAGAATTCGCACTTGCCATCGACATCGACGCTCCGATAACAAAGGTGTGGGCAGAGATGGTCGATTGGGAAGGCCAGTCGGAGTGGATGTTGTCGACTCGCGTCTATGACGATCGTAGATCCCCAGATGGAGTCGGCCACACCCTCCGTGCATTCACCGGACCCTTCGCTCGGTGGAATCGAGTGCTGGGTGTGATGGACGAGATGGTCGTCTCTGCGTGGGAGCCGCCACGATTCTGTCGCGTAGAACATGTCGGAAGGATCATCCGTGGCTACGGAACCTTCACTCTCACTCCTGACTCGAGGGATCCGTCGCGGACTCGATTCGATTGGTTCGAAGAGATCGAGGCGCCGAGTTGGATCCTCGCCGCGATGAAGCCCGGGATCCTGATCGGAGTCTGGATCTCGCTACAGAGATTCAAGCGAAGGGTAGAACGCAGAGAAGTGAGAGATGTCGAATAAGGAGAATCATCTGCACGATCTCCTCTCATCCTTGCCAGAGGAAGAACGCATCATCCTCACGCTCTTCTATGTCAAGTCCCAAACTGCTGAGGAGATCGCATCTCTTCTTGGCGTACCCATGAGAGCCGTGGAGAGCGTTCTTCAGGTGGGGCGCCAGCGCCTCCTTGCCGCGCTCGGGATAGAGGGCAGTTAGCTTCGATTTCACACCCGGGGCGATATCGGGGATAATTCCGCTCTTGCTTTACGAATTCCTCCCCACTCTCTTGGGGATTGCGACGGGAGTCACAGCATGGCAGCGATGAAACCTCGAACTGGTGATGGCCCGATGGAGGTCACGAAAGAGGCACGCAGTCTCGTCATGCGAATCCCGCTTGAGGGTGGCGGAAGACTCGTCGTCGAGCTCAATCAAGAAGAGGCACGCAGCCTGGCCGACTGTCTCCATGCGGCAGTCAATCTGATCAAGAAGTAATCGGCTTCCGATCGAGCGGATCAACATGAACCGTTCACTACCCTCCCTCGAGCTACTCGCTTCCGGGAAGAAGAACTCAATCCAAGGACTCGACGCGATCGCGTTTGCATATAGATCGACCAAGCAAGGTCCAGAGCTTCTCGTAAAGAAGGAATTCATCCGAGAGACCAACAAGCGTCTCGGGATCGATCTCAGCACACTCCTTACCCTCCACACTCGCGAGTTCCAGAACAAGGATGGTCTCGTCGAAGCGAAGGCTGGCGAGATCACATCCGTCCCACTTTCGCTCGCACGAGGAAGCGCTAAGGGCGCTCCGAGCGAGATCGTCTTCTTTGCACTCGATAGCGAGAAGATCGCTGATGTCAGAAAAGTCGGCGCACTCCTCGGTCGGCGCTTCAAAGGTAAGAAGAAGAAGGTATTGATCGCGCTCGGAGGGAATCGTCCAACTCGCTACTTCTACGAGTCGCTCCTGCTTGCAAACTATCAATGGAGCGAGAAGAGCTCGCAGAGTTCGGATCGCCCCTCCTTCTTAGTCTTGAGTGGAAAGCAAGAAGAGCTCGACTCGATCCGGGTGGTCATCTCGCATCTTTGGAACGCTCGAGACTTGATCCACACCCCGTCCAACACGAAGACCCCGGCATGGGTGGCAGCGAAGATTGCTTCCTTCGCCAAGGATCTCGGTAAGCAGTCGAGCAAAGTGAAAGTCGTATCGCGAGGCGGTAAGGAGATCGCAAAGTTCGGCGGACTTTTGGCAGTCGGCGGTTCTTCGAAAGTCCATCCACCACGTTTCGTCACTGTCACCTACTCGCCACCGAAGGCAAAGGCACATGTCGTCTTCGTTGGTAAAGGCATAACTTTCGATACCGGTGGCGTATCGCTCAAGCGCCCCTACGACATGATGATGGCGATGAAGACCGATATGAGCGGTGCAGCAGTGGTGGCAGCTACGACTCTTGCTGCTGCGGAGTTGCGGCTTCCAGTCAAAGTGACGGCGCTCTTGATGCTCGCAGAGAACACACTCTCTGCAACTGCACAACGTCCCTCCGATGTCATCACCCACTACGGCGGCACCACTGTCGAAGTGATCAACACCGATGCTGAGGGTCGTCTCGTTCTGGCCGATGGCCTCGCCTATGCCGACCTTCATCTGGATCCTGATTACTTGGTCGATGTCGCGACATTGACCGGCGCTGCATCGCTAGGACTTGGCAAGCAGTATGCAGCGATGTACTCACGCGATGAGCGACTTGCTGCCCGCCTCAATCAGATCGGCGAGGAGGCCGGCGATCGTCTCTGGCATATGCCATTGATCGATGATTATCAGATAGCGCTGAAGAGCGAGATCGCAGATTTCAATCACACCGCCGACAAGCCGAAGTTCGGTGCCGGATCAGTCACCGCTGCGCTCTTCTTGGAGAAGTTCGTCGGAAAGCGACGTTGGGTCCACCTAGATATCGCAGGACCTGCACGGTCAGAGGTCGATGCTGGTGAATATGTGAAGGGCGGGACTGGCTTCGGAGTTCGAACGCTCACAGCCTGGCTTGCGACGCTCTGATGTCATCGCTTCCCTTCATCCCGCAACGCGGGGATATGAACGCCTTCAGCGAGAGTCTTCTACCAGAGTCCGAAGTGATCATTGCCGCGCGGGCGCGCGGTGAGGAACTTGGGATAACGAACCCACCTCGACTAACCGCTGCTCTTACTCGCTTCCTGGTCGAGTTGATCGGCGCATCCTCGATCGTGGAGGTCGGAACAGGAACCGGTGTGGGTGGTCTCTACCTTCTCGATCTTGCCGAAGTGAACCTCACCTCGATAGATGCCGAGATGGCGCAAGCGAAAGCGGCGCGACGCGCCTTCGAGGATGCTGGGATACCAGCGACTCGCTATCGACTGATCACAGGTACGACTAAGGAAGTGATCGGGAAATTGGCAGATGAGTCATATGACATATTCATCATGCGCCAGACCTCAGAGTCGAAGGACTCCGACTATCTCGTCGACGCGCTCGATCAGATCCATCGATCGTTACGTCCCGGGGGACTTGTTTTCCTCGATGGCATCCTCGGCGGTGGCAAGGTTGCCGATCCCACACAACGCGATGACCTGAGCCTCTCAAGACGCGAGGCGATCCGATCGATCAGAACCGGGCAGAAGTGGCGTCCGCTCCTACTTCCTATCGATGAGGGCGTGATGGTCGCCATCAAGATGAGCGAAGCGACCAAGGATTAGGAAGAATGCGGATATGAGTGAACATGTGACCTGGTGGAGCGCTGGTCAGAGCGACGATCACAAGCGTTTCACTACGCCGACCGATCGCAAGGTACGCCGAATCAGCACAGGTGTCACTGTCATTATCGCACTCGTCGTTGGACTCCTTGGTGGAGTTGGCGGTGCATATCTTGCCGACCGAGAGTTGATCTCAACCAATGCCAACCTGGTATCGGTCGGAAGTACCATCGAGCGTGCTCCGGATTCCATCGCCGGGATCGCGCAACGAGTCTTGCCATCGGTCGTATCTATCGCGACGACAAGTCGAAGTGGGAGTGGTACTGGCAGTGGCTTCTTCATTCGCAGTGACGGTTTCATTCTGACCAACAACCACGTGATCAGCGATGCTGCTTCAGGCAACGGACGGATATCGGTCAAACTCAACAATGGCAAACGATTCACAGCGCGAGTGGTCGGACGCAATGCCTCCTATGACCTCGCAGTTTTGAAGATCGCAGTGAACTCCGCGCCTGCACTCCAATTTGGCGATAGTGATGCGATCCAAGTCGGTGACAACGTCATCGCAATCGGCTCCCCGCTGGGTTTGAGCGGGACGGTTACGACTGGGATCATCAGTGCTAAGAATCGAGCGGTGACCGTCGGTGGCGACGATGAGACCTCTTTCATCAACGCTCTTCAGACCGATGCCGCGATCAATCCGGGAAACTCCGGTGGCCCATTGGTCGATCGAAGCGGAGCAGTGGTCGGCGTCAACTCTGCGATCGCAACCCTGGGTAATTCGTTCAGCACGAGTGGTTCGATCGGACTTGGTTTCGCGATCCCCATCAACCAAGCGCGAAAGACCGCTGAACAGTTGATCGCTACCGGTCGTTCGGTCTATCCGATCATGGGCGTCTCGATCGACTCTAGGTTCACAGGAAACGGTGCGCTCGTCGCCGATCAACCTGAAGCAATCATCGCCGACGGCCCGGCTGCAAAGGCCGGCATCAAGCGCGGTGATGTGATCGTCGAGTTCGAAGGCGTCGAGATCACCACCTCCGATGAGTTGATCGTGGCTATCCGGTCACGTGATGTCGGTGACCGTGTGAGCCTGGTCATCCTGAGAGATGGCAAGCGGATCTCGCTCTCACTGACCTTGGCTGCGAGCCAGAACTAGTCCAGAACTAGTATTCACTCCATGTTCGATATCGGCGGCGGCGAAATCATCGGTCTAGCCATCCTTGGCATGATCCTTGTCGGACCTGATCGACTTCCGAAAGCTGCAGCTGATGCCGCGCGATTCATCAAAAAGGTTCGGGATTTCACCTCCGGTGCCGGCGATGAGTTGAAGAAGAACCTCGGGCCAGGCTTCGAGGATCTCAATGTCCGCGACCTCAATCCGAAGACCTTGCTACAGAAGCATGTCCTTGATGCGATCGATGAGAAGCCGAAGGTGACGAATAGTACGAAGGCGGTCAAGCGCACTCCGCCGGCTAAGTTCGATCCCGAGATGCCATAGAAGAGGATCCAGGCTTACAACAGATGAGTTCACAAGAGGAGCTGATCCGAAGCGCGCTCGCTCGCGTCAATGATCCTGAGTTGCGCAAACCCATCACTGAACTTGGGATGGTCGATTCGCTCCAGATCGATGGAGCACGCGTCTCGATCAAGATCCTCCTTACCATCGCAGGTTGCCCGATGCGTGAACGATTGCAAAGCGATGTCACATCTGCCGTTAGAAGTGTCGACGGGATCGAGACGGTCGAGCTTGAGTTCGGGGTCATGAGTGAGGAGCAGCGCAACGAGGTCAAGCGGATCGTCCGTGGTGGGCGAGAGAAGGAGATTCCCTTCGCGCGGCCCGACTCGTTGACCCGCGTGATCGGCATCGCCTCCGGAAAAGGTGGCGTCGGAAAGTCCTCGGTCACAGTCAATCTCGCCATCGCACTTGCCAACTCCGGATTCTCCGTAGGAATCCTCGATGCGGATGTCTACGGCCATTCCATTCCAAGACTTGCTGGCGTCGCGGGAGTACGCCCGACCGTGATCGACCAACTCTTCATCCCCGTAGAGGGATATGGCGTCAAGGTCGTGTCGATGGAGATGTTCAAGCCAGATCGTGCTGACCCGATCGCATATCGCGGTCCACTCTTGCATCGCGTCCTCGAACAACTCCTCACCGACGCTTATTGGGGCGATCTCGACTTCCTCTTGCTCGACCTACCGCCAGGCACGGGTGATATCGCGATCTCACTCGCACAATTGATCCCTAACTCCGAACTCTTGGTCGTCACCACTCCTCAAGTCGCAGCCTCCGAGGTAGCAGAACGCGCCGGTCGCATCGCGCATCAACTCAAGCAACGGATCCTGGGCGTCATCGAGAACATGTCAGCTGCTCCCTGCCCTCATTGCGGCGAGGCAATAGATCTCTTCGGCCGAGGTGGTGGTGAAGAGAGTGCGCGACGACTCTCAGACCTTGTCGGCGCAGATGTTCCATTGATCGCACAGGTCCCATTTGATATCGAACTGCGCTCTGGAGGAGATGAGGGAAAGCCCATCGTCATCACGTCGCCAGATTCCCCAGCAGCCAAGGCCTTCACCGCGCTCGCTTCACACCTTGCGCAACGCAACGATTCACTCGTCGGAAGACGCTTAGGAATCCTTACCTGATCGCTCGTCCCTCTTGAGTTGATCGAGTAACTCCTCGAGTTGTTCTTTGATCTCGCTTCGAACGAACTCTCTCGTGGCGACTTGTTGGACTTGAGCTCGCAGCGATGCGATCTCTCTCGTAATGAACTCTGCGTCTGCCTGAGTCCGCTCATCGCGTATCCGATCCTCTTGGAACTGCACGCGATCACGGTCGGTCTGACGATTCTGAGCCAAGAGGATCAAAGGTGCGGCATAGGAAGCCTGCAGCGAGAGCATCAGAGTGAGGAAGATGAAGGGGAACTCATCAATCCGCAGCGACGGATGCATCAGATGGTTCCAAGCCATCCAACCGAGCACGAAACTTGTCATGTAGACCAGAAATCTCGCCGTGCCGATGAAACGCGCGATTCTTTCGGCAATCTCTCCGAAGCGCTCGGCATCGTAAGGTTGGCGTCTAGACCTTCGTGAGGTGAGAGGCACCTCGAGAAGGTCTCGATCACGATCCGGATCGGACTTGAACTTATTCATGGGCAGCCTCCTTCATCTCCGACGCCTTCTTGCGCCAATCTTGAGGTAGCAGATGATCCAAGAGATCATCGACAGCGATGGCACCGATCAGGCGATGGTTCGCATCGATGATCGGCACTGAGAGTAAGTTGTAGTTCGCAAGATAAGAGGCGGTCTCTTCCAACTGCCAATCTGCGGTGATGGGAGTGGTCTCAGCATCGATGATGCCACCGAGGAGAGTTCCAGGTCGTTCGCGCAGGAGTCGTTGTAAGTGGACGG
>Ga0164293_10002698_pt1 | contig 15068 bp, 15 predicted proteins | sample GEODES118metaG_FD_111487 | JGI IMG/M metagenome (GOLD analysis project Ga0164293, IMG submission 111487) | Eutrophic lake water microbial communities from Lake Mendota, Wisconsin, USA - GEODES118 metaG | ecosystem: Environmental > Aquatic > Freshwater > Lake | place: USA: Lake Mendota...
AGGCGGCTGTGAAGCCTGCCGTCACACCGGCTACCGCGGCCGAATGTCGATCTACGAACTCGTCCGCATCACCCCAGCGATGGGCGAACTCGTCACCGCCCGCGCCGGCGCTAAAGCCCTCGCCGAACAGGCCGTCAAAGACGGCTACCGGCCCATGCGCGAATACGGCATCCGCAAGGTCCTCGAAGGCATCACCACCGTCGAGGAAGTCATCAGCGTCACCGTCGCCGACTGATCCTAAAACGAAAGCCCTCACCACCGGCGTTACTCCCCCAGCACCCATTCGTCGCTTCCCCTCATGCCCGCCTTCACTTACCAGGCCACAGACCCCACCGGACGCACGGTGAACGGCACCCTGGAAGCGACCGACCGCGGCACCGCCGTTCGCCTCCTCAGCGGCAAAGGCCTGCAACCCTTCCAAGTCAAAGAACACGGCACCCCGGCCACCGCAGCCAAAACTGCCCCGACTCCCACCAAAACCCCTCCTACCAGCAGCAAAAAAACCACCGCCAAGGACAAAGAAAGCACCGCCCACACGGGCGCCGACGGCCGCGTCAAACTCAGCACGGGCCAGGTTCAAACCTTCGTCGAAGAACTCGCCGAACTGCTCGGCGCCGGCATGCGCCTCGAACCCGCCTTAAAACTCATGGAAGGCCGTGGCGAAGCCGTCACCGCCCACCGCCAGGCAGCCCGCCGCATCGGCAACCTCGTCCGTGAAGGTCACCCCTTCAGCAATGCCCTGCGCCAAGCCTCCCCCTCATTCGGCGAACTCTTCTGCGCTGTTGCCGCCGCAGGTGAAGCCGGCGGCTCCCTCGCCGAGTCCATGCAACGCCAGGCCGCCTACCTCGCCAGCGCCCGCGAAATCCGCGCCCGCGTCAGCGTCGCCCTCATCTACCCCAGCTTCCTCCTCTTCGCCGCCCTCGCCGTCTCCATCCTCTTCGGCACCTTTTTGATCCCCCAGCTCACCCAGATGGTTCAATCCATCAGCGGTAGCCTGCCAAAAGGCATCCAGGTCATCCTCTCCGTCACCAACTTCCTCAAAGCCTGGTGGCCCGCCCTCATTCTTGGCTTTATCGGCATCGTCATCTTGTTCACCCTCTGGGCTCGCAGCACCGCAGGCAAGCCCGTCTGGGACCGTGTTCAACTCCGCCTCCCCCTCGCAGGCCCCGTCCTCCAGGCCAGCTTCCACAGCCAGTTCCTCGAAACCCTCGCCAGCCTCACCCTCGGCGGTCTTCCTCTCCTCAAAGGCCTCGACCTCGCCGCCGGTGTCAGCAGCAATCTCTACATCCGTCGCGAAGTCAAACGCGCCGTCGACCTCGTCCGCGACGGCGGCTCCCTCTCCCGCGCCCTCGAACGCACCAACCTCTTCCCCACCAACCTCCTCGAAATGGTCCGCATCGGCGAACACACCGGCGAACTCGGCGATGCCCTCCGCCGCTCCGCCGACCGCTGCGCCCGCGACCTCGGCAAAAAACTCGAAACCGCCGTCGCCATGATGCAGCCATTGATCATCCTCCTCATGGCAGGCCTCGTCGGCGTCATGGCCTACACCATGATCTCCGTCGTCTTCGAAACCATGAACGCCGTCCGCGCTAGGTAGTCGCTGTCTCACTCGCGCACGGACTCAGGCGCGCAACGATGCCGGGTCACTTGCTCAAACGCATACGCAAACGCCAGCAACTTGGCATCCCCTCCCGCCTTCCCGATGAAGGTCACCCCATTCGGCGCGCCTTCCCCGTTCAAACCCAGCGGCACCGTGATCGCCGGATACCCTGCCGTCGCATACAAAGTCGAGTGCACATTGCTCAAACTCACCAGCACCTCCACGCCACTCCCCGCAAAAGCCTTGTCCAGCAGTGCCCTCGCCTCACTCCTCGCCTCCATCGCCGCCTCTTCATACACCCCCTTCAAATCGCCCTCAGCCACTCCGGTCTGTTTTTCAATCGCCGCCAACACCTGAGTAGCCGCCTCAAGAATGTTCTGTCCCCGTGGCGCCCGCGTCTCCCGTCGCGCCTCATTGTAAGCCTTCAACTCCCCTACCGTCCGAACCTCCGCCCCAGTCCCCGCGATGTAACCCAGCGTATCCACCGAAAGCCCCAAACAAATCACCGGAAACAGCTCGGGCTTCCCTTCAAAAGTTTCACCCACATCCCGGCTAACCGCCTTCGCACGACTCAGCCCCTCATCGATCCGCCTCAACCACTCCGCCACTTCCCCACCCTCCCCTTTCGCCAGAATCCCCGCCCGCAACACCCCCACCGCAACCCCCTCCAAAGCATTCGCCTTCAACCCCTCCACATAATCTTCCTCCCCACCATCCATCGCCCCCAGCAGCACCGCCGCATCCGCCACCCATCGCCCCACCGGTCCCGCCGAATCCTGAAACCGAATCAACGGCACGACCCCCTCCCCACTCACCACTCCCAAACTCGGCTTCATCGCCACCACCCCATTCATCGATGCCGGAGAAATCAGCGACCCCGACGTCTCCGTCCCCACACTCATCATCGCCAACCCCGCACTCGTCGCAATCGTCGAACCACTGCTCGACCCAAACACGGGAAATCCTTCCCCATAAGGATTCACTCCGATCCCGCTCACCGCATTATAACCCGCAGGTTCCGTCGTCAAAACGCCTGCCAACTCCGACAACGCCGCCTTGCCCAGCAACACCACACCAGCCTCCTTCAGCTTCGTCACCAAAACCGCATCCTTCGCCGGTGAATGATCCAACAAAATCTCCGCCCCCGCCGTCGTGTGCATCGGCGCCACCGTTCCGATGTTGTCCTTCAAACTCAGTGGAATCCCGTGCAAAGGCCCTAGCCAGCGATCCTCCGCCCTCTCTCGATCCGATGCCCGCGCCTCCTCCAAACACCCCGGATTCAACTCAATGTAGCTGCGCAACCGACCCTCATACCTCCGGATCCGATCCAGCAAAACCAGCGTCAACTCCTCCGAAGTCACCTCCTCCGCCTGCAAAGCCGCCTGCACTTGCAGCACCGTCGAAGCCTCAATCAACTTCGTCACCCGCCTCACACTCTCCGAACTCAGCCTCCCCAAAGCCGCCTCAAACGGCGTAAAATCCAACTCCCTCAACCTCGGCACCTTTCCCTCCACCACCTCGCTCAAAACCTCCCCTCCCTGACGCCGGCACCCGCTACCCACCACCAAAAACATCCCCACCCAAAAAAGGGGCATGCAAAAGGCCGCTTTGAATTTCATCTGTGGCAAAATTAGGATTCCCATCGCCGCCCGTTTGCGTTTCAATCAATCGGTCGTTTCCCCAATGGAAACACCCCGCACCCCAAATCAATCCTCAATCATGAAAAAAAGAACACTCCCGCTCGCCCTCCTCGCCTTGACCAGTGCCGTGCTCCCCAGTTGCGTCATCGACCCCCAAGCCCTCGATGCCCTCGCCAACTCCAGTCGCCCCACCTACTACCCACCTCCCCAAGTCCATCCTTATCGCTCCTCTTCCGACTACTACAGCTCCGGCTACTACCCCTACTCAACGCCCCCAAAAACAGCCTCCACTTCCAGCCAAAAAGCACACACCTATGACGTCGCCTACCGCGTTGGACAGGACGACTTCCATCACAACCGCCCCAAACACATGGATCAGCACAAAAACCTGTTCGACGCCACCACCCACGACTCCTTCCGCAGCGGTTACGAAGCCGGCTACGACGCCGCCCGCAGAAACGCCAAACGCTAAACCGCCTCTCCTCTAACGCCTCCACACCCCCACCCCGACTCCGCTCTGGGTGGGGGTTTTTCATGAATCCGCCCCCCACCCCTCCACTCCCCTTTTGCAAACACCCCCAAACGGCGCTAAACACCCCTCAAACAAAAATCCTTCCCTGCGGCGTTGACCTCATGAACACTTGATTGTTGTTACCCACGTTCCACCCGCCAACCTTCCCCCCCCATGAAACACACCCGCCCCCTCCTCGCCCCCCGCCAAGCGGGCTTCACCCTCATGGAAATGATGCTCGTCCTCGGCATCATCGGCATCCTCGTCGGCATCTCCGCCGTCGCCCTCAGCGGCACCATGGGTGACGCCGAAGAAACCAAGGCCAAAACCCAGGTCCGCAATATCCAAATGCACCTGCTCCGCTTCAAAACCCACTCCGGCGGCCTCCTCCCCACCAAACTCGACGGCCTCGTCACCAAACCCTCCGGCATGCAGGGCAAACCCTGGAAAAAATTCGCTGACGAAAAAGACATCATCGATCCCTGGGGCAGCCCCTTCGTCTTCCGCAACCCCGGCAAAAAAAATGCCGCCGGTTACGATGTCTTCTCGGTAGGGCCGGACAAAAAGGAAGGCACCGACGATGACATCTGGATCGACTAACCGACTCCGCCCGACTCCAGCCGGATTCACCATCCTCGAAGTCATCGTCGTCATGGCGATCATGATCATGATGATCGGCGTCGCCGCCTTCGCCATTCGCCAGGACGACCCCGAACCCTCCGTCCGCAAACCTGCCGACGACCTCATCCGCCTCGCCAAAACCGCCGTTCGCGGTTCCGCCGTCCAGGGCCGCAGCTTCTCCGTCCTTTTCGAAAAAAAAGGCTTCGCCCTATTCGGCTCCGACGACGGCCAGCGCGACCACATCTCCCTCCCCACCGGCATGAAAATGTTCGTCAAACGCTGGGGCGCGCGCTCCTGGGAACCCGCTGAAGGCTTCCGCTGGACCTTCGGCATGCAGGGCCTTTGCGAGCCCATCGCCGTTCGCCTCGCCGCCAAAGACGCTGTCCTCGAAATGAAGTTCAACCCCCTCACCGGCAGCCCCAGCGACGAACTCATCGAAACCTTCTGATGCACCCGCCCCGCCACACGCCCAGAAACCGCGGCATGAGCCTCTTTGAGGTCATCATCGCCCTCGGCGTGTTCGGCATCGCTGCCCTCGCCCTGGTCAAAACCATGCACGTCATGGGCGAGACCACCCTCGAAGCTCGCACCATCCGGGAAGTCACCCAGGGCCTCGAATCCATCATCGACGAATACGGCAAAGTCCCCGCACTCCAGGAACTCGATGAGGAAGTCAAAGCCGAAAAAACCGGCGTCACCTACCAGGTCCTCATTCGCCCCCTCGAAGGCCTCCGCAACAAAGAAGGCCGTGAACTCCAGGGCTTCTTCACCATCCGCGCCATCGCCAAATGGAAAAGCAACGGCCAGCCCATGGAACTCCAGGCCGAAACCATCCGCTTCGTCAACGCCTTCGTCCCCATCGGCGGCTAGCCGCGTCCCCATGTCCCCTCCCCGCCCATCACAACCCAACTTCCATCGCAGCGCCTTCACGCTCATGGAAATGGTCATCGCCATGGGCGTCCTCGGCCTCCTCATGGCCGGCATCTTCGGCGTCGCCAAAAGCACCATGGAACTCAGCAGCGACCTCGCCTCCAGTCAGGAGCGCGCCATGCTGCGCCAAAACCTCATCGACTACCTCCGCCGCTCCTTCCGCAGCCTCCCGGGCAACGCCGAAATCCGCCTCCAAAACCGCTCCGTCAGCGGCACCTACATCCCCAGCCTCACCATCGTCAACGGCGGCAACAGCTTCTCCCCCGGCGACGCCCTCCCTCCCGAAACCGGCCTCGAACTCACCGCCGAACAGCGCCCCGGTGGCTACCTCCGCGTCCTCCTCCGCTTCCTCGACGACCAGCAAACCCTCGCCCTTCGCTCCGGCCAAAACATGCGCGCCTCCAAAAACGATTCCCCGCTCACGCTCATGGATCAAGTCAGCCAGTTCGAATGGAAGTTTTACGATCCAAACACCCAGCGCTGGGAAAACACCTGGAAAGACGCCCGCCGCCCCCTCATGGCCGAAATGGTCGTGCAACTCGACGACGGCAAATCCATGCGCGCCGTCTTCTGGATCCCCCCCGTCGTTCCCATTCAAAATCCTGTCACCCCCGCCCCCAATCCCGCAGGAGCCCCACCCGACGGCACACCACCCCCCGGCACGCCCCCCCCACCCCCTCCGGCCAATCCATAAGCCCAACCCCCATGCTTCCCCCCGCTCAACCCTCTCAGAACCAAGGCGCTGCCCTCATGGCCGTGCTCTGGATCATCGGGTTGCTCATCGCCCTCGTCACCACCACCGCCCTCCTCGTCCTCCAGGACTCAGAGTTCGACGCCACCCGCTCCCAAATCTTCCGTGCCCGCCTCCTCGCCGAAACCGGCGTCTCCCTGGCCATGCACCCCGACATCCGACCCGACGATCCCCTCCTCCATCAAATCCTCTCCGGCGATGAAGAATTCAAAGTCGAAGTCACCGGCGAAGACGGCCTCATCAATCCCAACGTCCTCCTCCAGCGCGAAGATCGCGACACCTGGCGCCGCATCCTCAGCTTCTGGGGCATCAAAGACCTCCAAGCCTCCGACGCCATCATCAACGCCCTCATGGACTGGGTCGACCCCGACGTCTTCGAACGCAGCCCCGGCGCCGAAGCCCGCGCCTACGGCCGCCCCGGCTTCCCCTTCAATCGCCCCTTCCGCTCCGTCGAAGAAATGTCCATGGTCAAAGGCATGCAACTCGTCGAACAAGCCTTCCCCGCATGGCGCACCTGGTTCAGCACCCACGCCAGCGGTGTCCTCGATGTCAACGAAGCCCAACCCGAATTGATCAGCGCCCTCACCGGAGCCGACATCACCCTCGCCCGCCAGTTCCGCACCCGCCGCCTCGGCCCCGACGGCATCGCCAACACCAAAGACGACCTCCCCGCCCCCGACCTCGCCATCGCCATCAGTCGCCTCGGCATCAACGGCAACCCCCAACAACTCGCCACCCTCCTCTCCGTCTCCAGCGGCACCCGCCGCATCATCTCCTCCGCCCGCGTCGGCAACCTCACCCGCCAACTCGGCATCGTCGTCCAGGGCGCCCCCGGCCAAACCGGCGTCGGCGCCATCCTCTGGATGGCCGAGCAATAACACCCGCCACCCTGACTCCCGGTGAACCCCGGTGCACTACAGCCTACCCGGTTCCTCCTCGTCCTCGTCCTCGTCCTCCTCCTCGCCCTCACTCCCCCTGAAACCCAAGCTAAAAGCCCGAGCCCAGGCACAAAAAAGCCGCGCCCTCTTCCAAGGACACGGCTCAGATTGCTTCAAAAAGCGACCGCTGAATTACAGCGAGCCTTTAAGCGCCGAAGAGGCGACGAAACGCACGGACTTGGAAGCCTTGATCTTCAATGCTTCGCCAGTCTTTGGGTTACGGCCAGTGCGGGCTGCGCGCTTGGCGACTTTGAACGTACCGAATCCGATCAGTTGAACCACGCCGTCTTTTTTGACTGCTTTGGCGATGGAGTCGAGCACGGCTTCAAGAGCTTCACCAGCGGAACGCTTGGTGGCTTCTGCGCCGAGGCTTTTTTGGACGAGTTCGAGGAGTTCTGCTTTGTTTGCCATAATGTTGGATGTGTTGTTGGTTGTTCGTTGTGGTGTTGAGACCTTCCGCAACAGTGAAACCGCGGAATTACGCTGGATTTAGAAGCCATACGCCGACATACGTCAAACCAAAAAACGCCGAAACCCTCGTAAACATTGGATTTTATGATCGCCGATTCACTAATTAATTTCTTGCTTCCAGAGAAAACCCCCTCCGTAGGAAGCCAAGTATTCATCGCTCAAGGTGCCGTGGTCGTCGGTGATGTGACCCTTCACACCCAATCCAGCATCTGGTATGGCGCCGTTCTTCGTGGCGATATCAACTCCATCCATGTCGGCTCCCGCAGCAACATTCAAGACGGCGCTGTCGTCCATGTCAGTGACGACCACGCCGCCATCATTGGCGACGACGTCACCGTCGGCCACCGCGCCATCGTGCATGCCTGCAAAGTCGAAAATAAAGTCCTCGTCGGCATGGGCGCCATCCTCCTCGATGGCTGTCATATCGGCCCGCGCAGCATCATCGCTGCAGGAGCCCTCGTGCCCAAAGGCATGATCGTCCCCGAAGGCTCCCTCGTCGTCGGAACCCCCGGCCGCATCATCCGCTCTCTCACCGAAGACGAACGCGCTGCCAACCTCAAGCTCGCCGCCAAATACGTCGCAGTCGCCCGCCGCTTCACCGCCGCAGGCTACCATTCCGGCCCCATTGTCCCCGTCTCCGCCCCCTGACGAAACGCGCGCGTGTTGAAAAACTCGATACGCTCTTGCTGTTGCCATTCCTTCAGCCCCGTTTTAACTCCCGTCATGAACAATGACGTCATCGAAGTCCGGGTGCGCGCCGTCCTTCCTCTCGAAGGCAGCTTCGCCGTGTTCCTCGGCACTGAAGAAAAGATCTTCGTCATTTACGTCGACGAAAGCGTCGGCACCGCCATCTCCATGTTCATGCGCGGCGTTTCCAAAGAACGCCCCCTCACTCACGACCTCATCGGCCACCTGCTCCTCGCTTTCGGAGCCAAAGTCGACCGCGTCGTCATCAACTACCTCGAAAGCGGCGTCTTCCATGCCCGCCTCATCCTCTCCGCCGAAAATCAATTGCACGCTCGCAAGCTGATCGAAATCGACGCCCGCCCCAGCGACAGCATCGCCCTCGCCACCCACGCCGCCGCCCCCATCCTCGTCGCCCGCGAAGTCTGGGACGCCGTCGAAGATGTCTCCCATACCCTCGCCAAAATCGAAGCCCAAGGCGCCCTCCAACCCTCCGACCTTGCTCACACCTCTCCTGACAGCGACGAGGACGACGAAGACGATCTGGATGATGACGAGGAGGATGAGGACGATCTCGACGCCGAACTCTTCCCTGATGACGATGAAGACGACGATCTCTTCTCCGATGAGGACGACGATGACGACTTCGACGAGGATGATGATGAGGACGAAGACGACGACTCCGACAATCCCTTCAACTTCGGTCCCGATGACGACGAAGGTGAGGAGTGGAAAAAGCAGTAGCCCCTCTCCAGTTGCCAGCACGCCCCCGCTCGCTATCCATTGCCACATGGACCGCCGCCACTTCCTCGCCACCTCCCTCGTCTCCGCCATTGCAGGCTCACTCAGCGCCGCCGGTGGCCCCCGCCGCTTGATCCTGCGTTCCTCCTGGCAGACCGTCAACATAGGCGACATCGCCCATACCCCGGGAGTCCTCGCCCTCCTCGAAAAACACCTCCCGGACGTCGAAGTCCGCCTCTGGCCCAGCAAAATCAACAACGGCGTCGAAGAGATGCTCCGCGCTCGCTTCCCCAAGCTCATCATCATCCAATCCGCCGCTGACCTCAAAGCCGCCTTCGCCGAGTGCCCCTTCCTCCTCCACGGCTCAGGCCCCTCCCTTGTCGCCCAAAAAGACGTCGAACGCTGGCACACCGAAACCGGCAAACCCTACGGCATCTACGGCATCACCTTCTCTTCCCAAGGCTCCACCTCCACCCAATCCGCCTCAGACGCCTCCATCGCCCAAACCATCCAAGTCCTCAGCGGCGCCAAGTTCGCCTTCTTCCGCGACTCTCATTCCCTCGCCCTCGCCAAAGAACGCGGCTGCACCAGCCCCCTCATGGCTTTCGGCCCGGACGGTGCCTTCGCCACCGACCTTCGCGATGACGCCGCCGCAACCGCCTTCCTCTCCCAGCACGGCCTCACCGAAGGTCAATTCCTCTGCTGCATCCCCCGCCTGCGCTACACGCCCTACTGGGTCATCCCCGAAAAAAAAGCCGCCGTCGACCCTGTCAAACACGCCCGCAACGAGGCCATGAAAGAGCACGACCACGCTCCCCTTCGTGAAGCCATCATCCGCATCACCCGCGAGACCAGCATGAAAGTCCTCGTCTGCCCGGAGGACCAAACCCAAATGGCCGTCGGCAAGGAACTCCTCATCGACACCCTCCCCGATGACGTCAAAAAGAAGGTCGTCTGGCGCCCCAACTACTGGCTCACCGGCGAAGCCCTCAGCACCTACGTCCGCAGCGCCGGCCTCTTCGGCAACGAAATGCACAGCCCCATCATGTGCATCGGCAACGGCATCCCCGCCATCGTCTGCCGCTGGAAGGAACAAACCACCAAAGGCTACATGTGGGATGACATCGGCCTCAGCGACTGGCTCTTCGACATGGATGACGAAAACCAAATCAAACGCATCGTCCCCACCGTCCTCGCCCTCGCCACCGATCCCGCCGCCGCCCGCGCCAAAGCCGCCCAAGGCCGCGCCAACGTCGAAAAATTCCAGCGCGAAACCATGGCCGTCGTCGGACAAAACGTCTGATTTCTTCGCACGTTCCGCATGTCCATCGGCGTTCCCTAGCCCATGAGAATCCTGCTCGCGCTCATCGCCTGCCTCACCACCTGCCTCCAGGCCGCCCCACCCAACATCATCTTCATCATCGCCGATGACCTCGGCTGGGCCGACGTCGCCTTCCACGGCGGCAACGCCCCCACCCCCAACCTCGACAAACTCGCCGCCGAAGGCCTCGAACTCACCCACCACTACGTCGCCCCCGTCTGCACCCCCACCCGCGCCGGCCTCATGACCGGCCGCTACTGGAGCCGCTTCGGCATCACCTCCCCCCAGTCCGAACGCGGCCTCCCCATCGACACCGTCACCCTCCCAAGAGCCCTCAAACAAATCGGCTACGACACCTGCCTCACCGGCAAATGGCACCTCGGCTCCAAACCCGAATGGGGCCCCAACCACTACGGCTTCGACCACGCCTACGGCTCCCTCGGCGGCGGCGTCGGCCCCTACAACCATCGCTACAAAGAAGGCCCCTACACCCACACCTGGCATCGCAACGGCGAGTTGATCGAAGAACAAGGCCACGTCACCGACCTCATCACCACCGAAGCCATCCAATGGATCGAAGGCCGCAAAAAAGACACCCCCTTCTTCCTCTACCTCCCCTTCACCGCCATCCACCTCCCACTCAAAGAACCCCAACCCTGGCTCGACCAAGTCCCCGCCTCCATCCAGGGAAACGTCGCCCGCCACTACGCCGCCAGCATCATACATCTCGACGACAGCATCGGACGCCTCCTCACCACGCTCGAAAAAGCCAAGCTCCGCCAAAACACCCTCATCCTCTTCACCAGCGACAACGGCGGCAGCACTGCCGAAAACAACGACACCAAATACCCCGCCGACGACTACCCCACCGGCAAACTCACCGCCAGCAATCACCCCCTCAGAGGCCAGAAAGGCCAACTCTACGAAGGCGGCATCCGCGTCCCCACCCTCCTCAGTTGGCCCGCCGAACTCAAGCCCGGCCAAATCGACACCCCCGCCCACATCACCGACTGGATGCCCACCCTCACCGCCATCGCCGGCTGGGCACCCCCAAAGGACAAACCCCTCAAATGGGATGGCCGCAACATTCTCCCCGTCCTCACCCGCAAAATCCAAGCCGGCCCCCGCCCCCTCTACTGGGCCGCCCCCGGCTTCCGCGCCCGCGCCCTCCGCTTTGGCGACCACAAACTCATCGTCTCAGGCCAAAACCCCACCTTCACCACCGAACTCTTCAACCTCAAAGACGACCCCTCCGAAACCCAAGACCTCGCCCCCACCCAGCCCGAAAAAGTCAAAAGCCTCCGCGCCCTCCTCGACAAAATCGCCCGCTCCGACCGCGACGCCCTCCCCCCCAAAGACCCCTGAACCACCTGGAGCCGACCGCCTCAGAGTTTGCCTCTACCAAAGTCTTCCAGATAGAATCGACAGATCTGAGTTCATGAGGTATATCGCACGCATCATGGCTCCGCTCGTCCCCCTTTCGCTGCAAGCCATGGCTGAAGAAGCATCCCTCAACTCGGAGCCAAGGTCAGGCTTTCCAGACGGTTCGAAACCAGCGGGACCGTTCCCGACATCCCGTTTTACAACACCGCGAAGGACATCGCCGCCGGTCGCGATTGACAACCGATACTCCCCATGAAACTTCCCGAAGATCCCCATCGCGATTTCCCCTTCTATCAGGGCAACCCCGTCTCCTTGACCACCGCGCACTGGTGCTGGCTCATCATCATGACGGGACTTGCCTTCGCACTGCTCATCGTGCCCATCCCCTGGCCCGGTGGCGAGCTGGGAACCTTCATACCAGCCATCCTCTTTCCCGTCATCCCCCTGGCCGCCCTCTCATGGGTCAGCAAAGGACAGGCGGCGAGTTTGTTTGGGCGCGTCGGCTTTCGTGAAGTCAAACTCATGATTCTCTTCGCCCTGCTGAACATCGCTGTGACCTTTGTCGTCGGGGGCATCGTCCAGGCCACCCTCGGTGCGCACGCGAATCCCGCCATCGCCGCCGCCAACCAGCTTTCCCCCGGCGGCTTGGCGATCTTCCTCAGCAAAACCGCCGTGCAGTTGGTGGGCGAGGAAGTGCTCACCATCATTCCCCTGCTGGCCCTCATGCACTGGCTCGTCGCCCGTTCCGGTATGAACCGCTCGCGTGCCCTCCTCATCTCCTGGCTAGCCACCGCAGTCATCTTCGGATTGCTCCACCTGCCCACCTACAACTGGGACTTCGTGCAGTGCGTCGTCATCATCGGCACCGCCCGCCTCGTGCTCTCACTGGCTTACATCAAAACCAAAAACCTCTGGGTCAGCTCCGGCGCCCACATCCTCAACGACACGTTTCTTATCCTCATCAACGTGCTTTTATCCAGCCTCGTCCCACCATGAAAACCTCCCTCCTCCTCTTGCTCGCCCTCGCCAGCCTCACCCACGCCGCGCCTCCAGCTCTCCCCCTCACTCAAGCCGCCCTCCAGAAAATCGATCCCGAAATCAAACCGGACCACTACGACATCGCGAGCACCGATCTCAACAACGACGGCACGGACGACGTCCTCGCCCTGATGAATGGCAGGAGCGCCTACTACGGCTCGGGTGGTGCCACAATGTTCATCTTGAAAGGCACCTCCAACGGCTTCGAATCCCTCGGCTCCATCAAGGTCGTCACCGAGCCCATCTACGCCCGCAAATCGGTTAAGAACGGCTTCCGCGACCTGCTCGTCTCCGTCAGGGGCGGCGGAGCCACTCCAGGCTTCGCCGCACTTGCCTTCGATGGAAAAACCTATCCCGCTTCCCCCGGCGATGTAGGAGCTAAAGTCGAAGACAGTGATGAGCTTCTCTTTGCCGAACCAACCCCGCCCTTCGATCAAAAAGAAACGCTGCAAGGCATCACCTTCCAAGCCTTCAGTCCGAACAACCGCAGCGGCAACACGCTCACCGTCACCCCGTCCGGACTTGAGTTGGACAACCAACCCATCGAAATGAACGTGCCCGGCATCATGACCCGCATCGAAGTGGACGACATCAACGCCGACGGCTCCCCGGAACTCTACGCCTACGGCTTCGACGGCACCTCGCAAACCCTCCTCGCATGGAGCGCCAACAAAAAGAAATCGCTCAGCCAGATCAGCCTGCCGGACCTCGACGCCGCGCAGTCGAAAGGCCATCGCGGCGGCGACGAATTCGCCGTCGTCGAAGGCATCCTCGCCAGACGTTTCCCCATCTACCCAGAAGACGCAGCCAAAACCAAGCCCACAGGCAAAACCCGCCAAATCCAATACAAGCTCCACCCCGGCGAGGCCACCTGGCTGCTCAAACCCGACAAAGTCCTGGAGTTCTGAGACTCGCACACAATCAGCCAATCAAACCGCTCCGCCGCGGAGCAACGGGACAGGAAAATCGATGCCGTTTTAAGAGCAGTCCCTCCGCACTCATTCGCCCCCACCCCACACCCTAACCCGGTGTCGAACTCCTCACCTCCAGCTTCCGCAAAATCCGCTCCTGCCCATCGTCCATCACCCGCAAAAAGCCCGACCGAAAAGTCTCCACCACCCGCGCCCGATCCGTCCCAGGAACCGTGTCCACGACCGCGATCCTCCGCCTCAGCTCCACATCAATTGCCGTCCCCGGCTCCACATCAAACTCCACCACCCCGTGCTGCAACAGCACATCCTCAATCGAGGCCCGCAGCGTGTAAAGTTGCTCCGCCACATCCGCACCCGCATACCGCTGCCTCAAGGAATCGATCAAGTCCAGCCGCTTGATCAAATCACCCGCAAACATCAAAACCGTTGCCTCTTCCACCTTCAATCCGGCTCGCATCACCTCATGCTTCTCCTCTAACTCCTCCAACTGCCCGCGTAGCCTCGCCTCAACCTGCCCCCACTGCTTCATCTGCTCCTCCGCTTCCGCAAACGCCGCCTTCTGTCCCTTCAATTGCTCCACCTCCTTCGCCAAAGCCGCACGCTGCTCCCTCATCTTCTGCGCCTCCTCCTGCATCTTCTCGGCAAACACCCGAAACTCCTCCTCAATCTCCGCCCGATTCCTCCCCGCCTGCTCGACCCGGGCCGACTCCCGATTCACCGCCTCCTGCAACGCCCCCAGCCGAACCTGGAGTTCCAGTTCCGTCTCGCCAGCCTCTTTGATCGACTTTTGAGTCTCTTCTTTGCGGGCCTTCATCGCCATCAGGGCTTCTCCCACAGAAATCAGCTCTCCGCCACTACGAGTAAACTCAGAAACCTGACTTTCCATCTCCGCCATCTTCTGCCTCAACCGCTCCACAGCCACCCCGGCCGCGTGCAAATCATTCCGCTGCGCATCCACCTGCCCAGCCAGCTTCCGCTCCTCCACGCGCATCCCCTCCACAACCTCCCGCAATCCCGAAAGCTCCAAATCCAACTTCTCCTTCTCCACCCGCGCCGCCTCACCCCGCTCCCTCGCCTCCTCCACGGCACGCGCCGCCTCCGCCAAACCCTTCTCCATCTCCTCCCTTCGCGCCGTCAAAACATCAAGCCCCTGCACCTCCTCTTCCGCTCTCTTCTTCGCTTCAATCAACCGGTCCATCTCCTCCTTCAGACCCTGCAACTGCTCCTCCTCCAAACGCAACGCCGTCACCGATTCACGCAGCACCTTCAGTTCCTCATCCAGCGCCTCCTTCTCAGCTCGCGCCTCTCCCCCCCTCACCTTCGCCTCATCCTCTTGCCCAATCGCCAACGCCACAGCCGCCTCCAACTCATCCCGTCGCAAGGTCAATCGCTCAATATCCACTGAGACCGCCTCTGCGCGTTCCTTAGCCTCACTCAGCATCGCCAACTCCGTCTCGATCTGGCGCAACCGCTCTTCCTTCTGCTTCAACTCCCCAGCCACTCG
>Ga0164293_10002700_pt1 | contig 15058 bp, 12 predicted proteins | sample GEODES118metaG_FD_111487 | JGI IMG/M metagenome (GOLD analysis project Ga0164293, IMG submission 111487) | Eutrophic lake water microbial communities from Lake Mendota, Wisconsin, USA - GEODES118 metaG | ecosystem: Environmental > Aquatic > Freshwater > Lake | place: USA: Lake Mendota...
ATTTTGGCGCAACACCCCGAGGGGATCAAAGGTGCGATGGTCAAACCGCTCCTTCGTCGGGTCTTCTCCCCGACCTTTGACGAGCGTCATTACGGGGCGGCTAGGCTCGCCGATCTCCTTCGCGGGCTGCCGGATATCTGTGTCGTCGGGAAGCACGAGACCGATGGGGATGTGACGATCCGGTTGGCGGAAAACCTTCGCGGGTCGGACGGGCGCCATCCGCGGCAAGAGTCCCATGCCGATTGTAAGATTCGCGAGTCGAATCTCGGTTTTTATCGTTACGAGCGGGACCCTGGCCGGCGCCGAGATCTGCTTCGACGGCTCTATCAAGCGATGAGCCGCGAGGAATACTTTACCTGGACCGATGTCGAACGGGAGCTGATCGATACGCCAGAGCTTCGCGAGCCGATGCTCACAGCGACGATCTTGGCCCGTTACCGAACCGTGATCTTTCAGAATCGCGGTTTCGAGTTCGCCCCCGATCAGGAGACCGTTCCCCAAAGGGATCGGTTAACAAGGCTTCGCGACCATGTCCGATCCGCGGACGATCTGATCCGACTCTATGAGCTCGGGGTGGCCTACAAGGTCATCAAGGTGAGTGCTGACGAAGATCTTCCGACCCCGCCCCAGTTGGCGGAGATTCTCGGTTTGGTCACCGATGACCCGAGCCAGCTCGGTTATGCGGCCGAACTTTTGGACCAGGCCGTCAGGATCGATGATTCGGACGAGTGATCCGGCGGGGAGGCTTATCCGGCGATCCGTCTCGATCCGTCGTCACGACCGATGCCATTTGGGAGGGTGCGAAGCCCCAGGTCGGTCGATGCCGCCTGGGAAACCGATTGCGGAATCCGCCGCCGTTGGGGAAACTGGTGTCGGTGAACCTGCTTAGCGATGCCCGCTAGGAGATGCCCACCAAGGGGGTTCCGTGTGCTGATCGGCCAATCCCTGTCCTTATCCCCTTATCGAGGTCGGATGTCATGAGTGTTCTGAGGCATGTTTCGCGTCGCCACTTCATGGCGGGGGGGGTGACGGCGACGGCGGCGATCTCGGCCTTTCGCGGTCCCTTTGCGCTGGGCGACACCGGGGCTAACCCCGCGGCGTCGAAGCCTAGTGCGAACGACAAGATCTCATTGGGCGTGATCGGGATCGGCCCGCGATGCACCTATGACCTGAAGGCGATGCTCCCTTTCCCAGACGTTCGCTGTGTGGCGATCGCTGACGTGCAGGCGTCTCGCCGCGAGGCGGGAAAGCAGCTTGTCGACCAGCACTACGGCAACGGCGATTGCAAACTGTATCGTGACTTTCGCGAATTGCTCGAGCGTCCAGATATTGATGCCGTCTTGATCGCGACCGGTGACCGTTGGCACGCGGCGGCTTCGATTCTGGCGGCGAAGGCGGGGAAGGATGTGTACAGCGAAAAGCCGTGTGGGATCACGATCGCCGATTGCCAGGAGCTCGCCGACACGATGCATGCCGAGCGTCGTGTGTTTCAGGCCGGGACCCAGCGTCGCAGCGTGCCGAACTTTCGCAAGGCCGTCGAGTGGGTCCATGCCGGAAAGCTCGGCAAGCTGCACACGATGCACGCCTCGGTCTATGTCCCGACGCTCGACAACACCTGGTTGCCCGGCCAACCCACCCCGCCTCGGGAGGTTGTCGATTGGAACCTCTGGTTAGGGCCTGCCCCTTGGAGGCCCTTCAACCAGCAATACGTCGATGGCAAATGGCGAGGCCAATGGGATTTCGATTCGGGGGCTCGACTGCTCGATTGGGGCGCTCATACCGTCGACCTGTGCCAGTGGGCAAACCGAGCGGACGACACGATGCCGATCGAGTATGAGCCGACGGAGACGAATATCGTTTGTCGATACGCCAACGGTGTGAAGCTCGTGATCGACTTCTTGCCAACCCCCTTTGGGGTGCGGGAGCCGCATTACGTGACCCGTCTTGGGACCTGTCCGGTGAGGTTCATCGGGGATGAGGGGTCGGTCGAGACGGGGGACGAAGGGGAGATCATCGTCACCCCGGAATCGCTCCGCCAGGAGGTGACCGAAGAGACCAAGCGGGTTCGCGGTTTGGACGTTTCCGCCCATGCCAGGGATTTTTTTGACTGCATCCGATCGCGTGGCATGACCCGGGCCAATCAAGACAACATGCGTCGTTCGCACATCGCTTGCCATGCGGCGGCGGCGGCATGGATTTTGAAGAGGAAATTGAGGATCGATCCTCGGCAAGAGACCTTTATCGATGACCCCGACGCGAACCTGCTCCGCAGTCGGCCTGCTCGGGATTGGGTGTTGGCTTGATGGGGTCATCGGGCTATCGAGGGCTTGGCGACAGGTTCGGGCGGCCTCGGTTTCGGGGGCCGCGTCTCAATGCGGGGTGGCTGGTATCGACGTGGCTCGCCCTCGCGTCGGTGGCCGGTGCGGGGGAGCGGCCCAACATCCTGTTGATCTTGGCTGATAACTGGCGATGGCCGCACGCGTCGGTGCTGGGCGATCCCTTGGCCCGGACGCCGGCATTCGATCGCGTCGCCCGCGAGGGTGTTTTATTCACCCACGCTTTCAACCCCGTCCCGTCCTGTTCGCCGACCCGTTCGTGCATCCTGACCGGTAAGGCGGCGCATCAGCTCGGTTCACGGGCTAACCTGTGGAGCGATTTTCCGCGCGACACACCGGTCGTGACGGAGCTCCTGCGACAGGCCGGTTACGAGACGGGGTACAGCGGCAAGGGGTGGGGACCGGGAAATCATCAAGTCTCGGGTTGGGCGGAGAACCCGGTCGGCCGCAAGTACATCGGCTTTGGAGATTTCGCGACCCGACGTGATCGTTCGAAACCGTTCTTCTTTTGGCTCGGTAACACCGACACGGCGACCCGCGGTGGGCTGTTGCCTCATTTCGATCAGGCCAGAACATGGATCGACCCCCGACAAGTTGCCGTCCCTCCGGAGTTGCCGGATTGCGAGGAGGTCCGCAAAGACCTGATCAACTATTACGGTGGGGTGGCAAAGATGGATGCCGAAGCTGCCGATGCGATCGAGACTTTGCGAAGCTCCGGACTGCTGGAAAATACCGTGGTCATCTACACCAGCGACAACGGGTGGCAAATGCCGCGTGGGTTGGCGAATTGCTACGATTCGGGCTCACGCGTCCCGCTGGCGGTCCGATGGGGTGCATGCCTCGAGGGGGGCCGAAAGGTCGAGCCGTTTGTGAATATCGGCGATATCGGCCCGACGATTCTCGAACTCGCGGGAGTCGAAATTCCCGCCGAAATGACGATGCGAAGTTTCGTCGGGCTGCTGAAGGGGGAAGGTCAGGTCCCCGATCGTGATGCCGTCTTTATCGAGCGCGAACGGCACGCGAATGTCCGACAAGGTAATCTGTCTTACCCCGTCCGAGCGGTCCGCACCGCGAATTTTCTTTATCTCCGTAACTACCGCCCGTTGCGTTGGCCCGCCGGTGACCCGGACGTTTTCTTCGTGCACGAACGGCCTTTCGGCGATGTCGATACGACGCTGGTCAAGGATTACCTGCTGGCTCATCGCGATGATCCCGCACAAGCGGAGAGGTTTTCCTTGATCTTCGGCAAACGCCCTGCCGAGGAGTTCTATGACCTTCGCGTCGACCCCGAGCAGCTCGATAACGTAGCTCAAGAACCTAAATATGCGGCCGAGTTGGAGCGGCATCGGAAGCGTTTGGAGGCTTGGATGCGGGCGACCGATGACCCGCGGCTCGACCCGAATGACGACCGTTGGGACCGCTACGAGTACTACGGGCAGCCGAGCAAATCTCGGAACTGACCCGATCGGGTCGGGCCTGTCCCATTGCTGGACTTTCTTACGATCCGAGCGGTCAGACCCCGAGTTCGTGGATCGGTGCCCCGTGGTCGACCACGTTGCGTGGTCGTCCTTTCGGGTCGATGTATTGGGTACCCAGAGGCATTCCGAAAAATTTGTAGATCGTCGCGGCGAGGTCACCGGGGGTGACGGGTCGATTGAGGATCGTGCCGCCATCCTTTTCGGTTGATCCGATCACCTGGCCATGACGCAGTCCCCCGCCGGCCATCGCCATCGACATTACCAGGGGCCAATGGTTACGGCCGTCGGTGCTCCCTTGTGTCCCGAGTTGCGGGGTGCGTCCGAATTCGCCCATCGAGATCACGAGCACCTGATCGAGGAGACCCCGCTGTTCGAGATCGCTGACGAGGGTCGTGACGAGGTGGTCGTAAAGCGGCAGCAGCGGTTTGAGACCACGGCTGATCCCGCCGTAGGGAGGGATGTTGTCGCCGTGGTTGTCCCAGGTACCGCTCGCCGTGTGATAGCTCAAGTCGAGGGTGACGAAGGCGACGCCGGCTTCGACCAGTCGTCGCGCCAGCAGGGCCTGTTGGCACCAGAGGTGGTCCCCGTACCGCTGTCGCATCGGCTCGGGTTCTCGCGACAGGTCAAACGCTTCGCGCGCCCTTTCTCCGATCAGCATTTCGACGGCTTGCTGTTGGAATTGATCCATCGCCTCCATCGTCCCGCTGGAGTCGATGTCGCGACGCATATGGTCGAGGTCGTTGAGGAGTTTGCGGCGCTGCGAAAGCCGATCGAAGTCGAGGCCTCGCGACAGTTGGAACATTTGCGCGGCGGAGATCTTGCCGGTGTTGTTGCCCACAAGGTCGTAAATGGGGAGTTTCGACGCGTCATTCCCCTGAACGGGGTTGAAGGCTTGACCCAAGGCACCGGCGAAGGCGATGTGTGACGGGCTGCGATAGAAGCCGACGTATGGGGGAATGCCTGGGGCGTTGGACCCATGATGTTTGGCGACGATGGACGCGATCGCCGGGTAGGTTTTCGCTTCCGGGTTGACCCGCGGTTCGGCTTCCAGGTTAGCCGTTTGGAAGACCATGTTCGGTTCGTGGTTGCTCTTGCGGCAATCGACCGAACGGATCAACGTGAACTTGTCGAGCATCGCCGCCTGTTTGGGGAGATGCTCGCAGACTTGCACGCCGGGGATTTTTGTGGAGATGACACCGAAGGGGCCGCGGTTCTCCGGGGGACGGGTCGGTTTGGGATCCCAAGTGTCGATTTGGCTCGGGCCGCCCGTCATCCACAGCAAGATCACGCTTTTGGCCGGTCGGTCATGGGCCGGTCCGGCGATCGCCCGGGCTTGCAGCAGGTCTGGCAAGGTCAGGCCTGCGATCCCCGCCATCCCGGCTTTGATCGCGTTGCGCCGCGATCGGACCATCAATCCTTCGGGGGTCAGCGCGTTGAAGTGCGTGAACGCGTGCTGGTGGGAATGGCCGCTGGTAACGTTCGACTGGTGAAGCGGTTGCGGGTTGGTGCTATCGCGAAATGGCTTAGGCATCGAACGGCTCCGTAACGGGGCGAGGTACTGATGATCGAATGCTTGCCCGAGGTCTGATCAACTGCGTTTTGAAGCCCTTGATCGAACCGCCTCTTTGTCACCCCGTTACGTGACGGATCGCCGACCCGTCACCCGCGAGCTGCCCCGAGCGTCCTCATTCTAGTATCGTCGTCACCGCGGCGGGGCATCGATTTTTCGATCCGCGTCGGAAAAGCCCCATCGGTCGGTGCTACGGAGTTCGTCGTATCGAAAAAAGGGGGCGAAGCATGCCTGAATTCATAAGTTAATCAGAGAAAACGGCCCCTTAAGGATAGCTCCCCCGATGGGGCGCGGAAGGAAGATTTGTTGCCGTTGACCGCTATGAAATGCGAAGCTCTATTCGCGATACTACCTAGAGGGGGCCCTTGTTCGTGCCTTCTCGGGGAGGGAAAGATATTCGCTTGAGAGGCATCGTGAACGGTTCGCGGTTGTCGGTCTTGAGCTCTGTTCGTGGCGTGGAGTCACTATTCGATGAGATTGTTTATCTCGATGCCTTGGATGGCAGCAGTTTGTTTGGTCGGCAGCTTTTTGGGGGTGATGGCGACTTGCGAAGCCGGTTTGGTCACCACCTACACCGCGTCGGGAGGTCCGACGGGTGGATTGATCGGGGCGACCGGATTCATTAGCCAGAAGTGGTCGATTACTGGGACCGCGGACCTCGATGATTTGCAAGCGGGGCAGTCTGTCCCGGGCGGCACGGGTGATCGTGTGAAGTTGACAAATCCGATCCTGATGTTGGAAGGTTTCGGCAGCTACAACATCACCGATGATGTCTTTGTCTTTTCGAGGTTCAGCGGGGCTTCGGGGCTGGTCGGCGTTTTCGCACCGTCTCAGGCCGACTCCGGGATCCGTATCGACACGACATCTTCGACCGACTTATCGATAAGTCAGGTTGTCAATGGCCTGACGAGTTTCTTCGCCGGTTCGGGGTTGAATACGAGCGGTGGTCTTTTCACCGCCAGCTCGACGAGCAACGCGGGGAGCCTGTCGATTCAGAACGCCAGCGGGGTACCGGAGCCGGCGTCGTTTGCGTTCGCCGGGGTTGCGGTTGCTGGGATGTCTTGGTATCGACGCCGCAAGGGATTGCGTGCCAAATCGCGAAGCGAGCGCTGATCAGTCGATCCAGCGTTTGACCAAATCTTGGTATGCGTCGATCCGTCGGTCGCGCAAGAACGGCCAGTGCGTGCGGACTTCGTTGCTTAGCGACAGGTCGCAATCGGCAATGACGATTTCCTCGTCCGCACTGGTCGCTTCCGCGACGATTTCTCCGCGCGGGGAGACGACGAATGAGCGGCCCCAAAACTCGAGTTCCTGTTCGACACCGACGCGGTTGGGGGCCCCGAGCCAAATCCCGTTGGCGACGGCGTGGGACCGCATCATTGTCTGCCAGGCTTCGAGTTGGCCCTGCCCGAATTCGGCCTTGTCGGCGTGAATCCATCCGATGGCGGTGGGGTAGAGAAGGATTTCGGCGCCGGCCAACGCGAAGAGCCTCGCAGCCTCCGGGTACCACTGGTCCCAGCAGATCCCGACCCCTAATTTCGCGAAGCGTGTGGGGATGACGCGGAAGCCCAGGTCCCCTGGCGTGAAATAGAACTTTTCGTAGAAGAGCGGGTCATCGGGGATGTGCATTTTACGGTAGATCCCGGCCAATGACCCGTCGTCATCGATCACGGCTACCGTATTGTGGTAGAGCCCGGGGGCACGGCGTTCGAAGAGCGGGACGACGATCACGATCCCTCTCGCCTTGGCGATTTTTGCCATTTCCTCGGTGGTCGGACCTGGGATCGTTTCGGCCCAGTCGAACATCCGGTAATCTTCGGACTGGCAGGGGTAAGGCCCGGTGAAGAGTTCCTGTAGGCAGACGATTTGTGCCCCGTCATCTGCCGCTTTTTCGATTTGGGCGATGGTGCGACGGACGTTGGTGTCACGGGATTCGCTCCCGCGCATTTGTAGGATCGCCAAACGGATGCGGGGCATGATGGGTTGGGCCTCTTAAGTGGGGTCGGAGGTGGTTTCGGTATGACTTTGATGAGCCGCGATAAAAACGGACGGTTTGGGACGCAAGGTAATGGCGATCGGCCGCGGGTCTTGTTTTTTACGGGGACCGATACCGACGTCGGGAAGACCTATGTCGCGGGGTTGACGATCGCCGAGCTTCGACATTCTGGCAGGTGTGTCGCGGCCTACAAGCCGGTCGCCAGTGGTTGTCACGAAGAGTCGGGCGAACTGGTGAGCGGTGATGCGTTGGCGTTGTGGGAGGCGACGGGTCGGCGCGACGACCTTCAGGATGTCTGCCCGCAGCGATTCCGCGCGCCTTTGGCGCCACCTGCGGCGGCGGCACTTGAGGGTCAGCGTGTGTGCGAAGAGCGGATGACGCTGGGATTCGCGAAGGTCGCTCGGGGGGCGGACTGCGTGGTGGTCGAAGGTGCCGGTGGGCTCTTTTCGCCGTTATCGGAGGAGATGTTCAATGCCGACCTGGCCCGCCGGTTGGGAGGCGACTTGGTGATTGTCGCCCCGAACCGTTTGGGCGTCATTCATCAGGTACTGGTGACCTCGATCGCCGCGGCAACGGTCGGTCTCCGTGTGTTGGGCGTGATCCTCAGTTCGCCCCACCCGAAGGGTGACTTGTCGGTAGGCTCCAACGGTGAGGCGATCCGTCAGTGGGGTGGGGTGCGACTGTTGGCGGAGGTCGGGCACGGCGCGTCATCGACCGGGATCGACTGGAAGGCTCTCCTGTCGAACCCTTAGCCAATTTTTCGGTCGACATTAGCGGCCAGGCCGAACGGACGCCTCAAGGCATCGGACCCTCTCGACCCGATCGGGGAACGAGGGATAATCAGGGGCCCTGATCAGCATCGCATTCCGACCGTGAACCATCGACCGTGACCCTACTGAGTTATTCCGACGAGCCTGACCGCCGGCTGCTAGGCGGGGCGATTTCGATCGGAAACTTTGACGGGGTTCATCGAGGGCATGCGGAGCTGTTGCGGCGGCTTTGCCGGTTGGCGACGCGACTTGGCGGCCCCGCGGTGGCGGTGACTTTTGACCCTCCCCCGGCGGCGATCTTACGCCCCGAGTCGCAACCACCCCCGTTGACGACCTTGGGGCATCGGGCCGAGTTGCTGCGTGGTTTCGGGGTTGATGGGGTTGTCGTGATTCGCACGACGCGCGACTTGCTCGCGGAGTCCGCCGAGAATTTTTTCGCCTCGTTGGTCGTCGATACTTTGCAGGCCAAAGGGATTGTCGAGGGGCCTAATTTTTTCTTCGGCCGCGGCCGGGCGGGCGATCCTCCTTTGCTGCGGAGGCTTTGCGGCGAGGCGGGGATCGAGTGCCAAATCGTCGAGCCGACGACATCGGATGGCGCTTGGATCAGTAGCACCCGGATCCGCGAGGCGATCCTTGCGGGAGAGGTCGACTCGGCGGCCGCGATGCTGTCCAGGCCGTACCGGATCTCCGGCGTGGTGACGGGCGGGGCCGGCCGGGGGCGATTGCTCGGGTTCCCGACGGCTAACTTGAGCGACATCCAGACACTCATCCCGGCGGCGGGGGTCTATGCGGGGTGGGCCGCTGTGGACGGGGAGACGCTGCCGGCGGCGATCCATATCGGTCCCAACCCGACGTTCGCCGAGACCCTTCCCAAGGTCGAGGTCCATTTGCTCGATCAAAGTCGACAGCTTTACGGCCTCAACCTCGACGTCGACTTCGTGCGTCGGATCCGGGGGATCGTCAAGTTCGACTCGGCAGAAGGGCTGAAACGGCAGATCGAGGTTGACCTAGGGGGCGTGCGAGAGGCGCTCGGTCGGGGATGACCGATGTCGGTCGAGGCCCCCCCTTCCCTGGGCGACCCGTTTCGTCCCCTCTGATCGAACCGCAAGGGTCAGATTATACTGGAAGACCCGTCCAATATCGGGGTTGACGGCCTTCAGGCCCTAACGGCCGACCCGCCATCATCCCACCCATCCCCTGAATTTTGCTTATCGGGACCGAGCATGAGCGTCGATTGGAGAGCCTTTGTCCGTCAGATCGCGCATTACGATCGGTTTGTGCTGACCAGCCACATCCGCCCCGACTGCGATGCCTTGGGGAGCGAGCTCGGGATGGCCGAGGTCTTGCGTTCGGTCGGTAAGCAGGTTCGGATCATCAACGCCCATCGCACCCCCCCCTCGCTCGAATTTCTCGATCCTTCAGGGAGCATTGAGGTCCTGGGGGATCACGTCAAACCGGAAGCGATCAGCACGGATTGCATCATGATCCTCGACACCAGCGCTTGGGCCCAGCTCGGGGACATGGGTGATGTGATTCGTGGGTCTCGGGTCGACAAGGTGGTGATCGACCACCATGTCGGTGAAGACAACCTGGGCGCTATGATGTACAAGGATTACACGGCTGAGGCGACCGGGCACTTGGTGGTTCAGGCGGCGGACGCGTTGGGCGTGCCGCTCACCCGGAAGATGGCCGTCCCCTTGTTCGGCGCCATCGCGATGGATACCGGTTGGTTCCGTTTCGGGAGCGTGACTTCGGCGACGTACCATGTGATCGGCCGATTGGTCGAGGCGGGTGCGGTCCCTGCCGAGCTCTATGCCGACTTATTCGAGCGGGACACTTTGGGCCGGCTGAAGCTTCGCGGGCTGATCCTGTCGCGAACCCAAGTCGAGCTCGACGGGGCGTTGGTCTACACCTACGTCAAAAGCGAAGACTTCGCCGCGGTCGGTGCCGTCCCTAGCGATACCGAGGATGCTATCAATCTGACCCTGACGATTAACGGGACGAAGGTTGCCGTGATCTTCGTCGAGCAGCCCCGGGGGGGCTTCAAGCTCAGTTTCCGCAGCCGTTGCGGGCTCGATTGCAATGAGGTCGCACGGTTTTTCGGAGGCGGCGGTCATAAGGCAGCGGCCGGGGCGTTCCAGGAAGGGACACTCGAAGATGTCCAAAAAAGGGTGCTCAACCACGTGCGCGAGAAGTACTTGGCGTTGCACGCGTGAGCCACCAAAAAAAGGGATTGGCCTCCATGCGTTCGACCGGAATGGTTCGATTCGGGCTTGTCACCAAGGGTCGCAAAGTCGTACAGGCGGCTGATCTCGACGTGACATCGCGGCAAGAACCCTTCAAGGAAGGCTCGGATGAACTCTCCTCATCAACCTCGCCATTTGGGCGGCGGCCACCCCCAGGCGCCGGTGTTGTTTCGCTTACCCAAGCTCGATCCGCTTCGGCCGCAAGTGCGGTCTGAGATCGTCGAAATACCGATCGACCGCCTTACTGATCGACCGTCGTCGGCCCCGGCGGCCGGGCCGTCCGTGACGGCCGAAAATTCGCCCGAAAAAAAACCTAACGCCTGGCCATTCGCTTCCAAGCTATCGGCCGCCGTGCTGGGTTCTGCAGCCCTATTTTGGCTCGGGTGGGTGATCGCACAAAACAGCGGATCCGAAGGGGACAGGGCGGCACCGAGTGTCGTCGTTTCCATGCCGAATAGCGAACATCCGGCGGCCGTCGCTGATCCGGGGATGATCGAAGAGATGCCCGAAAACGGCGGCGGGGCAGGCTCCTTGGCCCGGTCGGATCTTCGCGTGACCGAGGGCACGGCGCCGGCAGGCGAGGCGTTTTGGGGTGACAAAGTCGCGGCAAAAGCTTCCGAACACGGCCCTGTCGGTAAGGGCGAAGTCTCGCCGGCCGTCAACGGTTGGCAAGGGGCATCGGGACAAATCACATCGGGCCAGCGTGCGGCCGGAACGGGATGGCTGACACCCGCCAGTTCACGTCAAGAGGCCGCCGCGGTCCCGGATCGTTTCAAAGCGTCGGATACGCCTCACCCACCAACCTTTGACCCGGAACAAGCCGTATCGGTCGGCTTGGCTACGCCCCAAAACGAGGGGCCGGTCAATTCGTCGACCCCGAACGCCGTCGCCGATTGGTCGAGGTACTTGCAGTCCTCGGAGGGGCAGTTGAGGCCCGTTTCGGCGACCGATGCGTCTTCGCAGACGCCGCCCCAAACCGAGTCGGCCGTCTTCGTCGACGGGGGGGCAACCGGCCCGTCGCCGGCCCCGGCAGAGACGCCTTTTTACGAATGAATCCGGATTTCATTACCACCCGAATCGAGTTCGAGTTGACATCGGAAGGAACCATGCGAGTCACTGAACAGGGCGCGGCGAGCGAGCCGACATCACGCATCCGCCGCAAGCCGGCGACGGATCCCCTATTTCACGGCGACCGGCCATCGCCCCTGCAGGACGGTTTCGCGGCCGTTTCCGGCTCTCAGGCCTGGGCCGCAGCGGAACCGGACGTGACGCTCCACCCTTCGGCGGTCGGTTCGGCCGCGTTGTGGGTCGATTCCCAATGGGGGGCGCCGGTCTTGGTGATGCCGCAGCCACAGGAGGTTGCTAGCGATTTCAGGACGAGCCGTCCCGGTTTTGACCGCGCCAGTGGCGACCGCCCCGTTGATTTGCCCCGGGATACCTATGCCGGGGCAAAATCGGTCGCCCCCCCTGCGACGACCGCCGCCGCGATGTGGGAGGTCGATTCGTTCGAATTTCCAACGACGATCGCACGCTTCATCGCCGACCCCGCCGTCATGCGTCTGGTAGGTCAACCCCTGGATCTGGCGATCGGAATGGGGGTCAAGTCGCTTCTGGTAACCAGTGATCGACCGGGGGCGGGGCGGACGTCGGTCGCGACCTGTTTCGCGGTTGCCGCCGCGAGGGCCGGGTTGGGTGTCGTCTTGATCGATGCCACCATCCCAGGGACCGCTTCGAAATCGCCGACCTTGACCGAATCGCTGCAACTCGAAATCAGCCACGGGTGGCTCGATGCCGTACGTGGCGGCGTGTCGATCGCGGAGACCGCGATCCGCTCGATCGAGGACCAACTGACGCTCCTCCCTTGGGTCGGTCCCCGCACGGGGGGGGGGTGGAATGCAAACGAATTTGCCCTGTTGATCGATTCGCTCCGATCCCGGTTCGATCTGATCGTGATCGACGGGCCGTCCTCAAACGGTGCCGGTTGGGACACGGTCCTTGCCCCGATGCCGACCGGACGCCTTTCGAGCCTGTCGGCCAATCGCGGCAGGTCGGCCTCCGGTTCCCTCGGGATTGTCGATGCGGCGATCGTCGTGCGCGATGCCCGGGACGGTCATCCGACCCGCGGACCCGAGGTGTTGGAGGCGGTCCGCCAGCGAGGGATCATCACGCTGGGGATGGTCGACAACTTCGTCTGATCCGCGGCGACTGGCCGTGGCGAACACGTGGCCTAGTGAAGGCCTTCCCAACGCAAGTTTGAATTCGTCGGATGTAACCCGTGACCCTGATCTCCCAACGAATCCCAGTAGGAACCCTTGCCGCGGCGATGTTGCTGGCGGGGGTTGCCGGTTGCCATGACGGGCCGCTGTACGGCCTCAAGGTGGCTAACCCCTACTACTCGATGCACCAGTGGAAACACGACGAAGACATCGGCCCGACCGATCATCAGCGGCTCAAAGAGATGCGTCGGTTGGTGGCGGTGATGCCGAGGCTGCCGGAGGATCGCCAGGCCGCGTGGTTTACCCACCTTCGCGGGATCATGGATCACGATTCCAGCCCCGAGATGCGTCGATTGGCGGTCATCGCCGCCGGGAATACCCAGCTTTCGGGGTCGTCCGAACTGATCGGCCGCGGATTGAAGGATGACAGCTTGAAGGTGCGGTTGGCGGCCTGTCAGGTTTTGGGTGAGCGGGGCGATGAGGCATCGGCCAGGGTCTTGGCGGAAACGGCCGGGAGCACCTCCGATCCGGATGTCCGCAACGCGGCCCTCGCGGCGCTCGGGAAGCATTCGGGGAAGATCGCGGTCGACGCCCTCAAGCTCGCTTTGGACACACGAGATCCGGCCACGCGGGGCCTCGCGATTGCTAGCCTTCGAGGGGCGACCGGTAAGGATTATGGCGACGATCCGGAGGTCTGGATCGCTGCCTTAGACGGGAAGGACGTCCCGGCAAAGCCGACGCAGATCGCCGACCGCCTGCGAGAGCTTTGGCGATAACCGTTCCTTCCTGCGGACGCATGGCGGCAAAACCGCGTCCTCACCCCTAGCTTAATGAGCGGTGTTGGGGGGCTTCGTTTTCTGCCGGCCAATTTCCTGGCGACATCGGTTGGTCAAGAAGCCGTTTTTGCTTGGTCTTGATGCGGGTCGCGCGTCCCCCTTCGGATTCGCGTCCGGCTTCGGCGCGTGTGAGCGAAGCGGGACGCGGGATGTGGGGATCGGGCGTCGGTAGCTGGGCCCGGAGACGCACCGCATCGCAAGTTTAACCCGCGATGCGGCGTTCCTCGGCCGAATTGAGCTTGTTGTAAAGCGTCTTGAGGCTTACCCCGAGCTCCTCCGCGGCGGCCGGTTTGTTCCCATCGTGTCGTACGAGCGCCTGTTCGATTGCCATCATTTCGATCTCGCGAAGGCTCATCGGGGCCGCGGCGCGGAGTTCTTTCCGCAATTGCCGCCTCCCGAAGTGTTGGGGCAGATGCTCCGCTCCGATCGGGAATCGGTCGCACAGGATGGTCGCGTGTTCGAGGACATTGGCGAGTTCTCGGACGTTTCCTGGCCACGGGTAGGCCTTTAGGATCGCCATCGCTTCGTCATCGATCAGCGGTTGGCCAGCCGGCAAATCCTTGCGGTGGCGTCGAAGCAGGCAGGTGGCCAGCTCTGGGAGATCGACCAGGCGTTCTCTCAGTGGTGGTACGGTGATCTCGAACGTGTTGATACGGAACATGAGGTCTTCGCGGAAGGTCCCTTCTTCGACCATCGCTTCGAGGTCGCGGTGGGTGGCGCACACGACGCGCACGTCGACCCGTTTGACCTGGTTGTCACCGATGCGGCGGATTTCTCCCGTTTCCAGGACCCGCAAAAGTTTCGCTTGGATCGGCAGTGGCAATTCACCGATTTCGTCCAGGAAGACGGTCCCGCCGTGGGCGACTTCGAAGAGCCCGGTGCGTGCGGAGTCGGCCCCGGTAAAAGCGCCGCGGCAGTGACCGAAGAGTTCGCTTTCGATGAGGTTTTCGGGGAGTGCCCCGCAGTTGATCGGGACGAAGGCTTGTCCGGCGCGTTGGCTTTGGTTGTGCACCGCTTGGGCGACCAATTCCTTGCCGCATCCGGTTTCGCCGCGGATCAAGACGGTGCTGTCCGTGGGGGCAACTTTTTCGATCAATTTGCGGACCTGTCGCATCCCCGGGGCTTCGCCGACGAGTCGGCTTTCCCCTTCGGCCCTGCGGACGCGGTGTTCCAGCGCCGCAAGTTTGCGAAGGTTGTTGCGGCGTTCGGCGACCCGGCCCAAACGTTGGGCGATTTCGGAGAGTCGGGTCGGTTTCATCAGGTAGTCGACGACCTGGTGTCGGAACGCGTCGATCGCGGAATCCTGGCTCGGGTTGCCGGTCATCACAATCGCCTGCATTTCGGGGTGCATCGATTTCGCTCGTTTGATCACCTCCATCCCTCCCATCCCTGGCATGTGCAGGTCGATCAGGAGGCAATCGTAGGGCTCTTTCTCTAGCGCGGCCAACGCGGTCAACCCGTCGGGACAGACGGTGACCGAGTGCCCGAGGCGGGTCAATTCCCCGCGGATCAGTTCCTGCAAGTTGGGCTCGTCATCCGCGAACAGGATGTGCAGCTTGGAAGACTCAGGCGACTCGACGGCGCTCATCGCGGGGATCCTTCTGGTTGAC
>Ga0164293_10002701_pt1 | contig 15057 bp, 13 predicted proteins | sample GEODES118metaG_FD_111487 | JGI IMG/M metagenome (GOLD analysis project Ga0164293, IMG submission 111487) | Eutrophic lake water microbial communities from Lake Mendota, Wisconsin, USA - GEODES118 metaG | ecosystem: Environmental > Aquatic > Freshwater > Lake | place: USA: Lake Mendota...
AAGCTAAAATTAATAATGAAAAAAATGTTATAGTCTGGGGAGATGGCACTCCTAAAAGAGAATTCTTGCATGTCGATGATTTGGCTAATGCAATATATTTTTGCTTAAAAAAAAATATAAAACATACCTACATGAATGTAGGTGGAAAGGATTATTTATCAATTTCAAAGCTATCTCATATAATTAAAAAAATTACTAAATTTAAAGGTGAAGTTTCTTTTGATAAATCTTATCCAAATGGAGTTAATAAAAGAAATTTAGATAGTTCGAAAATATATAAATTGGGATGGAGACCAAAAATAAATTTAGAAAAAGGACTCAGAACTTACTATAATTATTTTATGAAATTATAATGAATAACCACACATAATATTTAATTTTGTAATTTTTTTCTTAAAATTAAAGAAGACAAAATGTATAAAATAAAATCTAAACTAAATAATGAAAAAGAATTTTCAAAGAAAATTCTAATACTAAAAAATATTATTATACAAAATGATAATAAACTTATGTAATCATGAGACTGTTTATTTGCAATTTTAGAATGGTAGTTAAAAATAAATTTTAAGTTAATGAAAAAAATTATTATTAGGATAAAAAAAGAAAAATATCCCCCGCATATAAATGCATAAATAAATCCATTAGAAGCATTGGTGTATGTTGGGTCAAATGATTTTAAAAGATATCGGTCAGCTTGACCACCATATCCAAAGAAATTTGTAAAGTTATAATTTTCATATAAACTGTTCCAAACTAGTAATCTACCACTAGATATATTTTCATTTGTTAAGATTCTGCTTTTTTTGAAAAAATTAGGATTTTGATCATAAATAACTTTAATATCAGTATCATAAATAACTTTAATATCAGTATTAAGTTGAGTGGTATTAATATTTAATATTTTAGCAATAAATAATTTATTTTTTGAAAATTGATCAAAGACGTACATTGCCATTGCAATTGTAAGCACAATAAGAAGATATTTTTTAATTTTATTTTTATAATAAATAAAAAAAAGTAAAATCATAGTTATTGATAAACATAAAAAAGTACCTCGTGATTGCATCCCCCAGATCAAAATAAAAATAACGAATAATGAAATTAAAATAAAAAAAGAATAAATATTTTTTAAATTAAATTTTATGAAATAAATTGATAGAGCTAAAAATATTATAGACAGTGAACGAGAGGTTCCAGTTACTCTAGGCGTAGATACGTCTAGAAAAATATCATTAAGTTTATATGAGTATAGCCAGTAAAAATCGTTTTTGAAGAAGTCTTTGATTATTAAATATGCATAAAATAGGTAAATTATAGTCATCATTATCAAGAGTATGCCCAAATAATATTTAAGATTTTTTTCAAAGTCTTTTGTAATTAAAAATAATACGATGGTGCAAAAAGAGTAAAAAATAAAAGAGGTTTCAGGCTTAATTAATTGTTTAAAATATAAAAATTGTCCTAATAAATAAAAAATATTTAATAAAAAAAAAAGATTTAAAGTGATATTTTTATATAAATTTAAATATATTTGTTTGTAAAAAAAAAATAAAGTTATTAGCAAAAAAAAAAATGGGGCTAAAGATCTCACTTGATTATATTTAGGGGTATCATTTTCAAAAGATATAAAAGGTGCGCCAATGGAAGAAATAATAGAAATCCAAAAAATTAAAAAAAAAATAAATTTAAAGTTATCTTTATTAAAAAAAGTTAGTTTCATAAAATTTCTTAGAGATTATTATAGTATATAATCTTTACTTTATAGGTTTTAAATAAATAATGTTATTTTTATCTTTAAAATATAAACAAATTTTAAATTAGTTGTTTATGTGTTTTTTTTAAATACTATAATATTTTTTTATTAAACAAAAATATATGATAGCTGTAGTTAGTATTATATTATTATCTAATTTTTTTATTGTATTTTACTTTAAAAGAATATCAAAATTTATAAATATATTTGATATTCCAAACGATAACAGAAAAATTCACAATGTTAAAGTAGCTAATGTTGGTGGTTTTATTTTTTTTTTTAATATTATTATCATTATTATATTTCACTACTTGGGCATTGTTAATTTAGTTAATAATGTTTTGTTTTTAAATAATTTCCAATTAATTGTATTTTTTATAATATCTGGTTTATTTTTTTTTATTGGTTTGTATGATGATAAATTTGGTATTTCACCAATGAAAAAATTATTTTTAATAATTTTTTTAACATTTTTATATTCGATTTTTGATAACTCTATTTTAATACAAAGATTAATTTTTACTAATTCCTTTTCAATTTTTTTGAATAGTTTTTCTATTTTTTTTACTATACTTTGTTTTTGTCTTTTTATTAATGCATTTAATATGTTTGATGGAATTAATTTACAAAGTGTATTTTATTATTTATTTTTTTTAATATTTTTATCATATTTATTTGATCTTAATTTAATATTTTTAATACTAATTATTTCTAGTATATTTTTTTTATATCTTAATTATAAAAATTTATCATTTCTTGGAAATAATGGTTCCATGTATCTATCATTTATTTTGTGTGTATTTGTCACCAAGTACAATTCTAATGTTAATTTTATTTTATTCGCAGATCAAATTTTTTTACTTATGGCAATTCCGGGATTGGAACTTTTAAGATTGGCTATTTTTAGAATTTTGAATAAAAAACATCCATTTATGCCAGACAATAATCATTTGCATCATTTATTGTTAAATAAATTTGGCTACACATTTACATTCATATTCATTCAATCAATTATAATTTTCCCAAATATTTTAGGTTTTCATTTTAATTTAGTTTTTCTGTTTTGTTTTCTGATAATTATTATTTATTTTTGGTTGGTATATTTCTTCAGAAGGACTACTAGATTTTAAATTTTAACTTGTTTATAAACAGAACTAAGTAAACTAAATAAAAACCAGTAGTTTGAAAAATTACTCTATCCAAAGTTTGTTTAATATATTTAAAACCTTCCGGAATAAGGTATATGATCATAATCAAAAAAATTGATAGCGTAAAAAAAATTATTTCTTTATTTACTTTTTTTTCTCTAAAAATTCCAAATAATAAAAAAATAAAAGATAGCACAAATAAAGGATATTTAATCGATGCTTTTATTGTTTCGTAAATTATCATTATTATTCTATAAAAAGTAAGTTTTAAATTTACAATGTCTCGAAATAGAAATTCTATATTTTTTTTAGTATTAAAATCTATATCAAAATTTGAATTGTAATATTTTCGAATAAGAAAAAAAAATATTAAAGTTCCAATACAGGAAATTAAAATTATAAATATCTCTTTTTTAAATAATTTATCAGAAAAAATAATACTTATTAATATTAAAATATTAAAAACCAGACCTTCTCGTTTTATCCATGGCAATAAAGATAAAGCTATTATAATTAATGCAATTATTATCTTATTATTTTTGTCATTTTTTAGGTTTAAAAGTATTGGAATAGAAGCTATCATAAAAAACATAAAATATTCTTGGTATCCTGAAAATAGAAATAAATCATAATGAAGAAAGATGATTATAAGCAGTAGAAGTATTTTTATTTCCTCTGATTTTTTTATTCTTGAGAATGTTGCAAATATAGGAACTAAATAAGCTAGAACATAAAAAAATCTGCCAGAATATTCATATTCTGAGGGACCAACGAACCAAAAAAAATTCCAAATATAAGGACCCAGATGAGGATATATATTAAAATTAAGTTTATATAAATTTTCATACCCAAATCCTTGATTAAAATTTAAGACTTTATAATACCAATGGGCAACTCCATCCCATCCCAGAATAGCGTTTGATGATATGTTGAAAGATATAGTTAATAAACTAATTAAAAAAAATATAACTATTTTTTTTTCTTTGCTGAAGTATTTATAATAAGATTGTAATGAAGAAAAATTTATTTTTATTAGAATTAAAATTACAAGCCAAAAATAGTATAAAAAATTTATTTTAAAAAAAGAAATTATTAAAAACAAAAAAGAATTTATAATTATATTAATCATGTAATTTTCAAATATATTTATTTTTTCGCTAATGGTATTTTTTGCTAATTTTAGAGAGATTGGAAATGTGAAAAAAAATAATAAAATAAATAAGCTTACAAAAATTTGAACAGTTTCAATCATATTTTTTTTAAAAAGAAACAATCTTTCATGTTTTCAATTATTAAGTACTGATTTTTATAAAGATTTATTTTTTGTTTATCAGCTCCTATTAAGATTATGCCATTTTCATAGGAGTTACTAATTTTGTAAAATAAAGATTCGTAACCTGGAAAATTGTTAAAATTTTCAATTTTTATGTTTTTACTTATATTATATTTTTCTTTGATAAATTTTATAAATCCATATCCTCCTTTTTCACAAAAACCGCCATTATTAATTAATCTAGTTTCGTAGCTGTTTTTAGAAATTATAAAAATATTTAAAAAAAAGTTAAATACATAAATATTAAGTAATATTACAGTAATAAAAAAAAAGTTTTTTTGTAAAAAATTTTTTAAAATCTTTTTTTTCATTAGCTTTTTTTTGCAATAGAATTGATTTGTTTTTTAAGTAAATTTACAATAGAAGATATTTAAATCCTATAGAATTTAATAAAGTTTATGAAATTAGTGATACTTGCAGGCGGAAGAGGCACAAGGATAAGTGAAGAAACTTTAATTAAACCAAAACCTTTAGTTGAAATTGGAGGATTGCCAATTATTTGGCATATAATGAAAATCTATTCATCTTATGGTTTTAATGAATTTATAATTTGCTGCGGTTACAAAGGCTACATGATTAAAGAATATTTTTCTAACTATGCGCTTCATACTTCCGATACCACAATTGATTTGAAAAATAAAAAAATAAAAGTTCACAAAAAAACAACTGAAAATTGGAAAATCACACTTATAGATACTGGCGAGGAGACTATGACTGGAGGAAGAATTTTGAGAATTAAAGATTATGTAGGCGAAAATTTTTGTCTTACTTATGGAGACGGTCTGTCAAATATAAATATAAAGAAATTAATTAATTATCATCATACAAAAAAAAAGTTAGCAACTTTGACAGTCGTTAGACCTTCAGCAAGATTTGGAACTGTTAAATTAGACAAAGATATGATGGTTTCAAATTTTTTAGAGAAAGCAGAAGGGGAATCAAGTTGGGTTAATGGAGGTTTTTTTGTTTTAAATAAAAAAATATTTAAATATTTAAAGAATGATCAAACGATATGGGAAAGAGAGCCGATGGAGTCTTTAGCCAAAGACAATCAACTTTCTGCTTTTAAACATGAAGGTTTTTGGCAGCCTATGGATACAATCCGAGAAAAAGAGTTGTTAGATGAGATGTGGTATTCGAATAAAGCTCTTTGGAAATTGTGGTAAAAAAATCTTTTTATAATTTTTGGAAAGGTAAAAAAGTATTTATAACCGGTCATACTGGTTTTAAGGGATCTTGGTTGATTTTCTTACTAAAAAACCTTGGAGCAACTGTCTCTGGATATTCTTTAAAACCAAGAAAAAAAGATTTAATTTTTTTAAAATCTAATCTTAAAAAGACATGTTTAAATTTTTATGGAGATATTAGAGATATTAGAAAATTAGAAAAAGCAATATTAAGATCAAAACCTGAAATTTTAATTCATATGGCTGCCCAATCATTGGTTTTACCCAGCTATGAAAAATCTTTAGAAACTTTTGAAGTAAATTTTAACGGGACATTAAATATTCTTGAGTTGATTAAAAAATTAAAAATTAAATCATCAGTTATAGTTACAACTGATAAAGTTTATCATAATAAAAATAAAAAAAAAAAACATTTTCAAGAAAAAGATCCTTTAGGAGGTTCAGATCCATATAGCGTTTCAAAAGTTAGTGCAGAACATCTTGTTGAGTGTTATAATAAAAATTTTTTTATTAATAAAAAGATTAATGTTGTTTCGGCAAGAGCAGGAAATGTTATTGGAGGCGGAGATAGGTCAGAATTTAGAGTAATTCCAGATTATTTTCGTTCAATAGAAAAAAATAAACCAATGATTATTAGATTTCCTAACGCAATTAGACCATGGCAACATGTTTTAGATCCTTTGTTTGGTTATTTATTGCTAGCCAAGATGTGTTACGAAAAAAAAAGAATACCCTCTTATTCTTGGAATTTTTCTCAAAATGATAATAACAGCGTAACTGTAAAACAGTTAGTCTCTAGATTGAATAAATTTTTTAGAATTAAATTAAAAATTAATTCGTCAAAAAATAATTTAAAAGAAAAAAAATTTTTGAATTTATCAAGTAAAATTTCAAAGAAGTATTTAAAATGGTCTGCTGCCTACAATACAGAAAAAACGATAATAAAAATATTTGAATGGGAAAATTTTTTCAAAAAAAATAAATCAGCTAATTTTATTTGTGATAAACAAGTTGCTGATTATCTTTCTATAATAAAATAATGGATGAATTTAAAAAAAAATTAATTGATCAAGAATTTAAAGAAATAAATTACAAAAAATTTATTCCTGGCCAAGACTTTGTTCCAGTCTCAGGCAAAATTATTGATAAAGAGGAAGTATCGATGATGATTGATGCTGCTCTAGATGGTTGGTTGACTACTGGAAAATTCAATTCTTTATTTGAGAATAAACTTGCAAAATTTTTAGGCGTTAAACTTTTAATGACAGTAAACTCAGGGTCATCTGCAAATCTTGTGGCTTTTTCTTGTCTTACTTCACCCAAACTTAAAGAGAGAGCTATTTTACAAGGTGATGAGGTAATTACGGCTGCAGCAGGATTTCCAACAACTGTAAATCCAATTATTCAAAATGGAGCAATTCCTGTTTTTATAGATTCTAAAATAGGCAATTATAATATTGATGAAAATAAAATTGAAAATGCTATTACTAAAAAAACCAAAGCCATTATGGTTGCGCACACTTTAGGCAATCCTTTCGAACTGAATGCAATAAACGCTTTATGCAAAAAATATAATTTATGGTTAATCGAAGACAACTGCGACTCCTTAGGATCTAAATATGATAATAAGTTTACAGGAACGTTTGGGGATATAGCGACCTTAAGTTTTTATCCAGCACATCATATAACAATGGGTGAGGGCGGCGCTATTTTTACTAATAATATGCGCTTAAAAAGAATTGCAGAATCTTTTAGGGACTGGGGCAGAGATTGTTACTGTGAGCCAGGAAAAGACAATACTTGCAATAAAAGATTTGGATGGAAACTAGGAGATTTGCCTTTTGGATATGACCATAAATATACATATTCGCATATGGGATATAATTTAAAAATTACAGATATGCAGGCAGCATGTGGTTTGGCACAGTTAAATAAGTTAGAACTTTTTATAAATAAGAGAAAAGAAAATTTTAATTTTTTATACTCTTTACTAAAAGAATTTGAGGATTATTTTATTTTACCTGAAGCAACAACTAACTCAGAACCATCTTGGTTTGGATTCCCACTTACTGTTAGAGATTGCAATTTAATAAATCGAGAAAGCCTTTTAAAATTTTTAAATGAAAAAAAAATTGGAACTAGATTACTATTTGCTGGAAATTTAACTAAACAACCTTATATGAAAAATATTAAATATAAGATTGCAGATGATCTAAATGTAGCTGATAAAATTATGAAGAATACTTTTTGGATTGGTGTTTTTCCAGGACTACACAAGGAGCATTTTCAATATATTTATGAAGCATTTAAAGTTTTTTTAAAAAAATAAGAAATTTGAATTTTAAAATTTGATAAATACCAGGAAACATATGGTAAAATTTAACATTTTTTTCTTCGTTATTTTTTCTTGGCCAGTATTTTGTATAAACCTCCCCAATTTTAAAGTCTCCTGAAATAAGTCTATTTTTTAAAATAAAATCAAAGTTAAAGTAATTTTCATTTGTATTTATAATTTTTTTTAAACTCGATACTTTGTAAAATTTAGATCCTATTACATCAGTAAATTTTTTTTTGTAAAATAAATTATATAAAGTTGTAAATATAATAGTAGCAACAAAAGCTGGTTTAGTTTTTATTGCTTTAAATTTTTGTTTAAAATTCATTTTTTTTAGACGGGAACCAAAGATTGCATCAAAATTATTCTTTTCCGCCAATGCAAACATTTTAATACTTGTCTTATGATCATACTCAAGGTCTGAAAAATGAATGTACATATACTTCGATTTTGACATTTTAATTGCTTTTTTTACAGATGCTCCATAGCCTAAGTTTTTAGATCTTAAAATGATTTTTACATTTTTATAATTTGTGAATTTTTTAATTATTTCTTGGGTTTTATCTTTTGATCCGTTGTCAATTATAATAATTTCTTTATTTTTGAATTTTAAACTTAGTATAACCCTAATAGATTTTTCTATAGTCTTCTCTTCATTAAATGATGGAATAAAAAAAGTTATTTTTTTCACAAGTTTTTATTAAGTATTATTTTTTAAAATAATAATATAATTAACATATTATCATATACTAAAAGTTATATTAAAATATTGTAATATTTTGCTTAAAAAAATAACCAAAAAAAAATTATAATGAGAGTTGCCGATTATATATTTGAGTCTTTATATAAAAAAAAAGTTGATACATGTTTTCTTGTTACAGGTGGTGGTTCAATGTTTTTGAATGATGCCTTACAAAAAAATAAAAAAATAAAAAAAATTTTTTGCCACAATGAGCAGTCTTGTGCAATGGCAGCGGATGCTTATTACAGATTGTCAAAAAAGCCGGCAATAGTTCAAGTTACAACTGGTCCTGGATCAATAAATGCTTTAAATGGAATTTTTGGCGCTTATGTAGATTCTTTGGCGATGATTGTGATTTGCGGACAAGTCAAAACTTCAGATATGATAAGCGCTAACAATTCAATTAAAGGCTTGAGGCAATTTGGTGATCAAGAAGTTGATATTATTTCAGTTACTAAAAAGATAACAAAAAAAAATTATAGTATTAGGAAGGTAAGCCAAGTCATTAAAACAATTGATGATGCTTATTTCACCTCAACTTCGGGTAGACCGGGCCCAGTTTTGATCGAAGTTCCTCTAAATATACAAAGTCAAAACATAACTGTTAAAAAAATAAATAAAAAATTTTTTTCTTTTAAAAATAAAGTTAATTTTTTGCAGAAGAAAAAAATTGAATTAATTTATAAAAAAATTGCCAATGCGAAAAGACCAATTATAATTGTTGGAAATGGAGTTAGATTCTCTAATTCAGAAAACTTATTAAATATTTTTTTAATGAAAACAAAAATTCCATGCCTTACTGTTTGGAATTCGCATGATATAGTAAAAAACGATAATAAAAATTATGCAGGAAGACCAGGACTGGACGGTGAAAGAGCTGGAAATTTTAATTTACAAAATTGTGATTTTTTATTAATTTTAGGAGCAAGAATGCATGTGAGGCAAATTGGCTTTAATTTCAAATCTTTTGCTAGAGAAGCATTTAAAGTCATGGTTGATGTAGATAAATTTGAATTAAAGAAAAAAAATTTAAATTTAGACATGCAATTGAATATAAATTTACATTCTTTCTTAAAAGAATATCTAAAATTGATTAAAATCTACAAGACAAATCCAAATCATTTAAAATATTTGGAACTATGTAGATCTAATGTTTCATTATTTAAAGTTGTTGGTAAAAAACACTATAAATATAATAAGAATTTTATTAATCCTTATGCATTTTTAAATGAATTGTTCAAAAAAATAAAATCTAGATCAGCTATCGTAACTGGAGATGGAAGCGCAGCTGTAATGACTTTTAAAATTGCTAACTTAAAAGGTGAACAGAGAATTTTTACCAACAAAGGTTGCGCATCCATGGGTTATGATTTACCAGCTGCGATAGGTGCCTACTTTTCTTCAAATTTTAAAAATAAATTTGATGATTTAATTTGCATAACAGGAGATGGTAGCATCATGATGAATTTACAGGAACTTCAAACAATTCATGGTTATAAAATCCCCATAAAGATATTTGTCTTAAATAATGGCGGATATCAATCGATTAGACAAACACAAAAAAACTATTTTGAAAATCGTGAGATCGGCTGTGGTAAAGAAAGCGGTCTGTCTTTTCCTGAATTTAAGAAAGTTTCTAAATGTTTTGGTTTTAAATATTTTTCTATAAAAAACTTAAAGCAAAATAAAAAAGTTATCAATGATGTTATTTCTTATAACAAAGCATGTATTTGCGAAGTATTCGTAGATAAGAATCAATCTTTTGAACCACGTATTGTTTCGTATAGAAATAGCAAAGGACAATTAATTTCCCCGCCACTAGAGGAAATGATGCCCAGAATTAGCAAAAAATTATTTGAAAAAAGCATGATTATTAAAAAATGGACACATTAAAAAAAACTTTGCTTATTGGAGGATCTAGCGATATTGGCAAAGAAATAAAATTGCAGCTAATAGACCATAGTATTATGGAAATAAATTCAAAAGATTTAGATTTAGCTGATTTGCCCAAGGTAAAAAAATTCACAACAAATTTTATTCCTGACAATATAGTTTTTTTAGCTGCATTGAATAAACCCAAGAGATTTATAGAAAATACGAATAGAGAAATTTCTAATGCTTTTAATGTTAATTTTTTTTCATTAGTATTTATATTAAAGTACTTTTTAAAAAAAATTTTAAAGAAAAAAAAAAGTTGTAATATTGTTTTAATAACATCCCTTTATTCTCAAAAAGGAAGAGAAAATAGATTTTTATATTCCGTAAGTAAGCATGCATTACTTGGTATTGTTAGAAATTTAGCTGTGGAATATGGTAGATTTGGAATAAAGGTAAATGCAATTTCTCCAGGATTTGTTTCTACTAAAATGACAAATAAAAATCTATCTAAAAATCAAATCTCTAAAATAAAAAAGACATCACCTAACCGATCCCTTGTTGAAAAAAAAGAAGTCGCAGAAATTTTAAAATTTATATTAGATTCAAAGTCTAAAAATCTAAATGGTCAAGAAATTGTTGTTGACGCTGGGATTTCTATTGATGGGTCGTTTGGTTTATGAGTTATAAAATTCATTTTCAAATAGACAAAACAAAACTAGTATTTAAAAAAATATTCAAAAATAATTTTTTAGTTAAATCATTTCCCAAGAATTATGAAGTTAAATTTAATAATTCAGTTCTGGATTTAAAAAATCAATTAAAAAAAAAAAGAACATTTCTAATAGTAGATTTAAATATTTTCAAAAAATATAATTCGATTTTTAAAATATTAGATAAAAAAAATATCTTTCTAATCAATTCAGTAGAAAAAAATAAAACAGATAAATTTTCAAAAAAATTAATAAATTTTTTTATAAAAAACAAAATTACCAAAAATGATTTTATTTTTTCAGTGGGTGGTGGAATTGTTCAGGATATATCTGGTTATGCTTGTCTTATTTATAAAAGAGGCATTCCATGGGTTTATTATCCAACCACTTTTTTAGGTATGACTGATAGTTGTATTGGAGGAAAAGTTGGAATTAATTATAAAAACGCTAAAAATTTATTAGCCCTATTCTCCGCACCAAGTAAAGTTGTTATAAACACTGCTTTTTTGAAAACATTGACTAATAAAGATTTAATCTCTGGATTAGGAGAATCTTTAAGACTGCATGTAACTGGTGGCCAATTTTTTGTTAAAAAGTTTACGGAAAATTTGGAAAAATGTCTCATTAGAAACCAAATGGCACTTTTAAGTATGATTAAAAATTCTCTTAACGTAAAAAAACTAGTTGTAGAGAAAGACGAGTATGAAATTAACATAAGAAGATCGATGAATTTTGGGCATAGTTTTGGTCACGCACTAGAAATTCTTTGCAAACATAGTATTCCACATGGAGCATGTGTAGTTATTGGAATGTGCATAGAAGTAATTGTTGGATATGAAAATAACAATGTATCGAAAAGCTCCAGAGATACAGTAATTAATCTTAGTTTAAAATTATTAAACAATAGAGGTTACTATAAAATATTGAAAAAAATTAAATTAGATAAAGTTAATAATATTTTAGTAAAAGATAAAAAAACAATAGGCACTAAAATTTTTTTAGCTCTACCAAAAAAAATTGGACACATTCAATTTGTCCCTAATGAATTAAATAAAGATAATGTTCGTAATTTACAATTAGCAAAAAATATTTTGATAGATAAAATCAATGAAAAATATTCTTTTAATTGATTTTGGGGCAAGTCGTATTAAATCAACTTGTTTGAATAATTATGAGATTAATTTTGAAACAAAAGGCAGTATAAGTTATGAAGATAAAAAATTTCACCCAATTTTTTTTTATAAATCTTTAAAAAAACATTTAGCATATTATAAAAAAAATTTTAATTTAGTTTTTAATAAAATACATGTCTGCAGAGAAATGCATGGTTTTTTTTTAAGTGATGGAGGTAAAAAAAATATCACCAGTTATTACACCTGGAGATACTCAACCAAAAAAAAAGTTAAAATAAATGATCAAAAATATTTAGATTTACTTCTTTTTAAAAAAACTGGACTAAAATTAAAATCTGGGCTTCCTATTCTCAATTTTTTATCCGAACAAAAAAAAACTAAATTAAACTATCTTTGTGGTGTGGCAGAATCTTTATGTATTTTTGGTGGCAAGTATAATGGCAATATGCATGATACCTATTCTCAATCTACGGGATTTTATGACCTTAAAAATAATTTTTTTTTTAAAAATTTTTTTAAAAACAAAATATGCTCTAATTTAAAAACAAATCTAGGTTACATATTATTCGAAAATAAAAAAATTTATGTTTTTGGAGGATATGGCGATTTACAATGCGCTACATTAGGATCTAATATAAAAAATAATAGTTTATTACTGAATTTAGGCACGGGCTCTCAAATAATATCTAAAATAAAACCAAAAATAAAAAATACGGATATAGAAAAAAGAATTTTTTTTAACAATAGTATTTTATATTGCGTCACGCATATACCATCAGGAAGAATGTTAAATTATTTTTCCAATTTAATTGATAAAATATGTAATAAAAAAAACTATTTTTGGACGCTTGTTAAAAAAATCAAAGTTCATGAAATTATTAAAAGTAACCATAGATTAAATTTAGATCTTATAAATTATAAATCAATCAACAATTCTTTAGTGATAAACAAATATTCAAAAAAAAATATTAAATTTTTTTGTATGGATTTATTGAAGTCTTATTTTTATCAATATATTTTTTTAATTAAAAAAAATTTTAATGTTAGCAATTATTCCAAAATAATAATTTCAGGAGGTATTACGATAAGAATACCATGTATAAAGGACTATATTGAACAAAAACTTAAATTACCTGTTAAAATCAGAAATACTAAACTTGACGAAAGTATTCTGGGCTTGATAAAACTTTCACAATGACAAGTAAAACAGCTTCAATTTTTCATAATTTATTTGTCTTAGAAATGGCCAATAACCATCTAGGGTCTTTGGACAGGGGTTTGAAAATAATAAAAGATCATGGACAAATTGTTAGATATAATAATGCAAAAGCTGCTATAAAACTTCAGTTTAGAGATGTTGAAAATTTTATACATGATTCTTTTAAAAATTTAGATGATCGCTATATAAAAAAAACACAAGTTACCAAACTAAATAAAGAAAGCTTTGGAGTTTTAGTTAAAGAAATAAAAAAAGTAGGCTGTATGCCTATGGCAACACCTTTTGATGAAGATTCCGTAGATTTATGTGAATATTTTGACTTTCCAATAATAAAAATTGCTAGTTCGGATTCTAATGATTGGCCTTTAATCGAAAAAATTTCAAGCACAAGAAAACCTGTGATTATATCTTCAGGAGGTACTTCTGAAAAAGATTTGGATGATGTAGTTAAATTTTTTAATTCTAGAAAAATTGATTTAGCTATTAATCACTGCGTTTCATTATACCCTTCCGAGGACGATGAACTTTTTTTGAATGAGATTGATTATCTGAGAGATAGATATCCAAATAATGTTATAGGTCATTCTACTCACGAATATCACGATTGGTCTTCCTCAATGTTAATTTCCTACGCCAAAGGTGTACGAACTTGGGAAAGGCACATAGATATTGATTATAATAATGTGCCAGTTTCAAATTATTGTTCATTACCACATCAAGTAGATACTTGGTTTAAAGCTTTTTATAAAGCAATAGAAATGAGTGGCCCCAAAAATAGCGAAAGAAGAAATATTTCAAAAAAAGAAATTGAATATTTAGATAAATTGGTAAGGGGAGTTTATGCAAGAAAAGATCTGAAGAAAGGCTATATTTTTAATAGTAAAAACTTAAAAAAAGATTTTTTTTTGGCTATTCCATTACTAAAAGGTCAGCTGTCTTGCAGAGAAGTTTTAAATGGTGAAATGTTAAAAAAAGATCTTAAGAAAGACAGTCCATTATTAATTGACGATATTGATGGCCCTTATTCTGATAATGCAAATTTAAATAAATTAATTAAGAACAGGGGTCTAAAAATATAGCGTTTCCTATACTTAGTTAATGAAAACACTTTTAATAATAGGCGGCACAGGCTTTGTTGGAAAGTCATTTCTAGAATGTTTTGTTAAAAATAGGTTAAAAAATTTTGGTATTACAAAAATTATAATTCTCTCTAGAAAAGTTGAAAAATTTAAAAAAAATTTTCCATTATTAATAAATAAAAATGTAGAAATATTAAAAGCTGATATTTCAAAAACGGTATCATTACCGTTCGCCGATTTAATAATTCATGCTGCAGCGTCTACAGAAGAAAATAAATATTCAGATAATAAAAAAGAACAGGTAATTGATAATTTTAAAAATGTTAAAAATTTTTTAAATATTGTTAATAAAAAATCTACAAAAAATTGTAAAATATTATTTCTAAGCTCAGGAGCTGTTTATGGAAAAATTAATGAAAAACATGATTCAAATGAAAAAAATAAATATAATATTTTAAAAGTGAATCAATTAGCTAATGCTAAAAAAAATTATGCAATATCAAAAATACATTGTGAAAAATTAATTATAAAAAAAAATAA
>Ga0164293_10002702_pt1 | contig 15055 bp, 18 predicted proteins | sample GEODES118metaG_FD_111487 | JGI IMG/M metagenome (GOLD analysis project Ga0164293, IMG submission 111487) | Eutrophic lake water microbial communities from Lake Mendota, Wisconsin, USA - GEODES118 metaG | ecosystem: Environmental > Aquatic > Freshwater > Lake | place: USA: Lake Mendota...
TCGTTCGGGGACCAGCACGCCCCATGGAGGAGTCGGAATGTCACGAGCGCTCAGAGTTGCAGTCATCGGTTCGGGCCCTTCGGGCATGTATGCCGCTGATGCCCTGGTCAGCCAGACCGACGTCCCCGTCACTGTCGACGTCATCGACAAGCTGCCCGTGCCCTTTGGCCTCGTGCGCTACGGCGTTGCCCCCGATCACCACAGCATCCGCTCGGTGCGCGATACCCTCGACAAGATCCTCGACAAGCCGGGAGTCCGCTTCGTGGGCAACCTCGAGGTCGGCACCGACATCAGCGTCGCCGAGCTACATGAGTACTTCGATGCAGTCATCTTCACCTATGGCGCTTCGCGTGACCGCCGACTCGGCATCCCGGGCGAGGATCTCGCCGGCAGTGTCGCGGCCACCGATTTCGTTGCCTGGTACTGCGGGCATCCCGAAGCTGATCGTGCTGAGTTCGAATCGCTCGTTCCCACTGCTACCTCTGCCGTCGTAGTCGGCGTCGGCAACGTGGCTGTCGACGTCACGCGAGTGCTGGGCAAGACGGTCGCCGAGCTCAATGACACCGACATGCCCCAGCACGTGTTCGACACCCTCGATAAGAGCGGCATTACCGATATCTACGTGCTCGGCCGTCGTGGGCCGGCTCAGGCCACCTTCACGACCAAGGAGCTCAAGGAACTCGGTGAGCTCGCCGATGCCGACGTGATCATCGATCCCGCGGTCATGGAACTAGATGCATTTAGTCTCGAGCAGGCAGCCTCCGACAAGGCGACAGCCCGCAACGTTGAGGTCATGCGCGAGTGGTCGACCCGTACCCCCGAGGGCAAGCGCCGCCGCATCCACATGCACTTCTTCGCTCGCCCTGTCGAGATGACCGGCGATGATCGCGTTCGCCAGGTGGTCGTCGAGCGCACCGCACTCGATTCGACCGGCGGTGCCTCGGGAACCGGTGAGATGTACACCGTTGACGCCGACTTCGTTGTGCGTAGCGTGGGCTACCGCGGCACGGCTCTCGACGAGGTGCCCTTCGACTCCGGGAAGAACGTCATCCCGAGCGTCGAGGGTCGTGTGCAGCGCGACGGCGTGACCGTGCCGGGCGAGTACGTAGCCGGCTGGATCAAGCGCGGCCCGACCGGAATCATCGGCACCAACAAGAAGTGCGCAGTAGGCACCGTGGCGTCGCTTATCGAGGATGTCAGTGCGAACCTGCTGCCGGCGGCCTCGCGCGGCACGATCGAGGAGTTCGATGCGCGCATCGCGGCAGTGGAAACTGTCGACACCGAGGGCTGGCGTTCGATTGACAAGGCCGAGCGTGCCCTGGGCGAGTCAGCTGGCCGGGCACGCACGTCAATCCACACGGCCGAAGGCATGCTGTCGGCGGCGAAGGCCTAGCGCCAGTTCGCTGTCTCCGACATCGCCACGGGCACCCAAGCGGTTCCCGTGACGGGGTCCTTGCCACATGACTCTGCTCGCTCAGGAATCTCCTGCGTGCGCACCGTGACCCGCCAGCTGCGGCCATCGCGATGGCGTACCTCGGTCATCAGCTGAGCCAGATTCTCGAAGCGCACCCCCGGGCGCGCGGGAACGGCGCGGTCATCGATGACCCACAGGACGTCCAGGGCGTTCTCGGCCCGTTCGTCAATGGAGCTGCGTACGTGCGCCTCGGCGGCCTGCAGCGGTTGCGGCCACGCTGAGCGCCCGCGGTAGGACTCCGTGGTGATCTCTCTGGCGAAGGCGGCCGCATGGATCTCAATGGCGCGTTCTGGCGTCAGGCGACCCCACACGGCTCCGGAGGGGATGGTGAGAGCTGTCGGGGCAAATCGATGTCCGCCGAGATGACTGCATTCCCAGACTGAGGAACGAATCTCGGGAGGTAGTGCCGCATGGACGGCGGAGATCAAGGCACGACCATGGATGGCACAGCAGGTATCGCGGCCACTGTGGGTGCAAATGAACATGGCCGGGTCGGCAATCTTTGTGCCGATGGGCGGCAGCTGGCCCTGTGCCATGGCTGCGAAATCCCACGTGGCCAGTTCAGCGAGATCGCGGATGAGTCCGTGGCGCATCCAGCAGTCACCGGGGCTGGTGTGCACCACCCACACGTTGTGCTCGGTCAGATGGCGATCCGTGCGATCGGGATGACGCGCGAGTAGCAGCGAGGTGCCGGTGCCTTCAGCGCGCTCGAGGAGCTGTTGCCCGAGGACGGGATCAATGGTGCTTTCAAGTAGTGCCTGTGATCCCCACGGGCCCGGCTGCTCGATGATCACCCAGCACTGAGCGACCTGCGCGGTGCCGGCCAGGGGCTCATCGACTGCGAGTGAGTCGAGGGAGCAAGCGCTCATCAGATTGACCCGCCGACACCGGCAATGGGTGCTGTCCCTGCTGTGCCCGTGCCATCGCGGCGATCATCGATCGCCGGAAGCTCGACAGCGACACCTGAAGCCGTGGCCGCCCGAGGCGGCGCACTGACTGCCCAGGCGCCGATCAGCGCATCCTCGCCGGAGCGCAGCTTGTGGCAGCGCACGCCCGCAGTCGCGCGGCCCTTCGCGGGGTACTCGGCGAAGGCTGTGACCTTGATGCTGCCGGCGTCGGTACCCGGCAGCGCACTAGTGGAACCAGCGATCGTCACCACGCAAGCCTGCGTGGGGTCGTTGATGACCGAGAAGCCGAGCACTTCGTCTCCGGCGCCGAGCTTGATGCCGGCCATCCCCGCCGCAGCGCGACCTTGGGGACGCACGGCACTGGCAGGGAAATGCAACAGCTGCGCCTGGGCGGTGATGATGACGAGCTCAGCAGATTCTGCGGTTGCCTCGTCGAGTGCCGTTGCGCCAATCACGACGTCTTTGTCGTCGAGGCGAATGATGTCCCAGGAGTCCTTGTTCGACAGTGCGTCAGGCTGCACGCGCTTGATGACGCCGGATCGAGTCGCGAGAGCGATGCCGGAGTCAAGGGGAGTCAGGCACAGCACCGACTCACCCTTGGGCAGGTCGATGAATGCCCCGAGTGGTGCGCCGGCGGATAGCGCCGGTGTGCCATTGACCGCGGGCAGTGACGGGATGTCGAGTACTGACATCCGAATGACCCGCCCCGCGCTTGTCACCAGGCCGATGTGCCCGCGAGTGGTGGCGGGTGCGTAGGAGGTGATGACGTCGTGCTTGGCGCGAGTGGCCTCGGGATCGGATGCCAGTTGAGTGTCAGAGGTGCGGGCAACTAAGCCAGTGCTCGACATCAGCACAATGCATGGCTCGTCCTCGACCTCGAGCGAGATGGCAGCACTCGGGATGGCGACGCTGCCTTCCATCAGCAATGTGCGTCGCGGTGTGGCATGAGCCTTGGCCACGGCGGCGAGTTCATCGGAGACGACCGTGCGAAGGGCGTTGTCATCGTCGATGATCGCCGTCAGTGCCTCAATGTCGCTGCGCAGGCCATCAGCTTCCTTCTCGAGTTCGATGCGCGAGAACTTCGTGAGTCGGCGCAACGGCATATCGAGGATGTAGTTCGCTTGGGTGTCAGAGAGATCGAAGACATCGATAAGACGCTGTTTCGCCGATGCGGCATCGTCGGATTCGCGAATGAGCTGGATGACCTCGTCGATATCAAGGATTGCGATGAGCAGGCCTTCGACGATGTGCAGTCGATCCTGGGCCTTGGCACGGCGGTAACGGCTGCGGCGCAGCACGACCTCGAAACGATGTGCGAGGAACACGTGCAGCATGTCGAGGATGCCGAGAGTCTGGGGCTGGCCCTGTACCAGCGCTACCGCATTGATGTTCACGCTGTCTTCCATTGGCGTCAGCTTGAAGAGCTGCTCGAGCACTGCCTCTGGATTGAAGGCGCTCTTGATCTCGATCACAAGGTTCAAGCCGGAATCGCCATCGGTGAGATCGATGACGTCGGCGATGCCCTGCAACTTCTTGGCCTGAACAAGATCCTTGATGCGCTCGATGATGCGCTCGGGGCCCACATTCATGGGCAGCTCGGTGACGACGATGCCCTTGCGCCGTGGGCTGACCTGCTCGATACGCGTGCGGGCACGCACCCTGAACATGCCTCGTCCGGACTCATAGGCCTCACGGATGCCATCGAGGCCGATGATCACGCCACCGCCAGGGAGGTCAGGGCCGGGAATGAACCGCATGACTTCGTCGAGACTTGCCTTCGGCTTCTTGATGAGGTGGCGAGCGGCGCCGACGACCTCGCCGAGATTGTGCGGCAGGAGATTGGTGGCCATGCCCACCGCAATGCCCGAGGCACCGTTGACGAGCAGGTTCGGAATGGCAGCCGGCAAGACAGCGGGTTCAGTCTCGCGACCGTCATAGTTGGCGACGAAGTCGACGACGTCCTCATCGAGGCTCGTGGTCATATCGAGGGCAGCTGGCGCCAGCCTGGCCTCGGTATAGCGCATTGCTGCCGGGCCATCATCGGCCGAGCCAAAGTTGCCGTGCCCATCGATCATCGGCAGGCGAAGCGAGAACGGCTGGGCCATGCGTACGAGGGCGTCGTAAATGGCGGAGTCACCGTGCGGGTGGAGGCGGCCCATGACATCGCCGACCACGCGAGCACTCTTGACGTGACCCTTGTCGGGGCGCAGGCCCATTTGCGACATCTGGAACAGGATGCGGCGTTGCACCGGCTTGAGCCCGTCGCGCGCATCAGGGAGGGCGCGGGAATAGATAACCGAGTAGGCGTACTCGAGGAATGAGCTGCGCATTTCCTCGGAGACGTCGATGTCGACGATTCGGCCATCCCCGGCGGGGGAGGCCTTGGCGGTGCGCCGTGCCACGTGTTGCCCTTCGTTGACTGAGCCCTCATTCTCCTGGTTCGGCCCCGTGGAGCCGTGCTCCGACACCCACGCCCAGGGGGAAGCCTCGGGGCCCGCGATGGTGTGTCTATCTCTGCCATGATGTGTCCATGAGTCAGGCGACCCTCGACGAGCAGCTGCGCACCGATATTCAGCGCAGCGGCTACTACCCCGATCTCGTCTCGGACGCCCTGAGCACCGCGCTCGCTGGTGAGACCCTCGCCGCATATGTCGTCCATCACGAGGCCACATTCGAACGCGATGAACTGCGTCGTCACGTCACCGTGCTTGCCCTGACTCCGACCCGGCTGATTGTGGGTCACACCGATGAGCACCCCGCCGATGAGACCCACCCCACGCCGACTGCGTCCGCCTCCACCGAGGCAGTGCGCATCGAGCGGGTCGATTCGGTCGTGGTCACCCGCGTCGTGGGTGAGCCGGCCCGCCATCAGCCCGGAGGTGCGGCCTCTGAGGTCGTTCTCACCATCGGTTGGGGTGCGGTGAGCCGTATCGACCTCGAGCCGGCTACCTGCGGTGATCCCTCGTGTGAAGCCGACCATGGTTACACCGGTACGTCCAGCAATGATGACCTCTCGCTGCGCGTTTCCGAGGTCGCCGATGGCGCGGAGGTTGTCGAACAGGCCCTAGCCTTCGCAGCGGCCCTGTCGCACGCCACCGCAGCACGCCTGCGCTAGTGCGCGGCCTGGCCGACGTCCCGGCTGCAGCAGCGGCGTCCCTGGGAATCCCCGGGTTCTCCGACACTCTTGGCATGGGAGATGCCCAGCACGCGGTCATCATCTTGATTGATGGCCTTGGCTGGAACTCGCTGATCACTCATCGAGATCTCGCACCATGCCTGACGTCGGATCGGCATCTCGCCACCGAGATAAGCACCGTCTTCCCGTCGACCACGCCCGCTGGGCTTGGCACCTTGGGAACGGGCCTGTTGCCGGGCGCGCACGGACTCGTCGGCGCCAGTTTCTGGTTGCCCGAGGCCGAGGAGATCTTGACCCCCTTGCACTGGAATGACGGCGTCACTCCACTAGCGGTGCAACCTGAGCGCACCATTTTTGAAAGTGCCTCCCAGCATGGAGTCGAGGTGACCACCTTGGCGCCTGGCAAGTACTCCGATTCGGGGCTCACTCGGGCGGTTCTTCGCGGTGGCACCTACGAAGCAGCCGAGACCATCGCAGCGCGCGTTGAACATGCGCATCGTCTCGTGAGGTCCTCAACTCGAACACTCACTTACGTCTACTGGCCTGATCTTGATCGCACTGGTCACGCGAAAGGCGTGGGATCGCGGGAGTGGCAGTCAGACCTTCGTCAGGTTGATCGACTCGTAGAGCAGATCTCGCAGTCGCTCCCGAGCAACGCGGTCGCCATCGTCACGGCGGATCACGGCATGGTCAACTGCGATGAGCGCGTGAGTATTGATGACGATCCCGTGCTGTCAGCCGGCATCGTGCGCATCGCAGGCGAGCCGCGGATGCGTCATGTGTACGTGCGCGAGGGCTTGGTCTCCGAAGTAGCTGAGGCCTGGCGTCAGCGGCTGGAAGGGCGCGTCGACATCCGTACCCGCGAGGAACTCATCGGCTCTGGGCTGCTGGGTGAGGTGGAATTCGATATTGCAGAGCGCATTGGCGACTTTGTGGCGATTTCGCGGGGCACCACGGCGCTATCGAGCTCATTCGATACGAGGGTGTCGGCGCTGATTGGTCAGCACGGTGCGCTTACCGATGACGAGATGAGAATCCCCGCGATCGTGATGCGGGGTAGCGGAAACTGACCTACTGGTCGTCGCCCCGGGTTGCGCCGAACAAGATTTCGTCCCAGCTCGGAACGCTTGCGCGACGCCCCTTCGCCTTGGGCTTGGCCGCCTTCTTTGCCGGAGCCTTGGCGGCCGGCACATCGAGTGTCTCCTGCACGTTGGCTGCAGTGGTGTCGACGAAGAACTCGGTCTCGATGGTTTCGACGACCTCGATCACCTCGACGATTTCCTCGCGCGCAATGGCGATGGTCTCGGTGGGCTTGCTCGGCACCGCAACGAGATGCGGCCTGTTCAGAGACTGCGACTGACGAAGCGTCTCGATGATCTCGGCATCGTCGACCACGGCCACCTGAGCGTCATCGGTGATGAAATCGATCTCGTCGGGCTCGGGCTCTGCTGCAGTGACTCCCATGAGATGACGTGCCGTCTCATCGAGGGGATGCAGGTTGCTTCCCGCATTATCGAAAGTCCAGTTCGCTCGTGCATTGCCCGCGCCGCGCGCGTACGAGACGGTGACGATCCACTTTGCATCCTCGCGGCGCCAGGAGTCCCACTCGACAGTGGCACGATCAACGCCATCGCCGTCAAGAACCGCCTGCGAACTGTCTGCCAAGGTCACTCCGGCGCGCACCTGGACCTGCTGAGCGCGATCGGCGATGTAGGCGCGTTCGGCCAAGGGCGGCCCTGCGTAGCGTTCGACCTTGTCGAGATCCCAGCCCATTTCGGCGGCGACAACGTCAGGAGAGGCCCCGGCGCGGACGCGGGCCTGGATCTCCTTGGGGCTGAGCGGTTGCAGGATGACTCCTCATATGGCGGATGTGCTGCCTGACAACTTACCGCTTTGTGATGTGCGTGGGGGACATCGGCAGAGTCCGCGTCACTTCGAGTCGAAGTCGTCGAAACTCCCAGCGACGGGTCCGGGAATTGGATCCCAGCCGGGGGCGAAGACTGCGGGCTCCTCCCCGTGGCGCACATGGCGCTCCAAGACCCCCCTGAAGCCCCACGCCAGAAGGAACGCTGCGATGGCGCCCGCGAGTGACACGGCGAACCCGGCGCGTACGTCGATCGCATCGATCAAGACACCCGCAAGCGCACTGCCCGCCGCGAATCCGAGGGTGATTCCCGACATTGCCCAGGTGATGCCTTCAGTGATGCGATCGGATTCCACCAGCCGCTCCGCGAGGGAGAACTGGGTGATGAGTGCGGGAGCAATCGCTATTCCGGCCAAGAAAGCAGCGACTGAGCTGGCGGCAATCGAATAGTCGATCAAGCCTGGCACCATGGCAAGGGCCAGGAGTCCAATGGCGATCTGTGCCTGTTTCGGCAGGCCTGCCTTCCAGTGACGGGTGCCGAACCAGAGACCACCGAGCATGGAGCCGAGTGCCCAGATCGCCAGGATGAGTCCACTCGCATTGGGTGCACCCTGTTCGAGCGCGAATGCGGGGATGGCAACCTCATAAGCACCGAACATGATGCCGAGTCCGGCCAAGGTCACGACCACGATGGGCAGGCCATCGCGCATCAGACCGCCGCGATGCTGATGATGTGCGCTGCGCTTTTTCGGCACTGGCTGTGTCGAGCGCAGGGTTGCGAGGCTGAGTCCGAAGAAGACCGTGAAAATGGCGGCTGCGATGAGCGGCGCAGCTGGGTCAAGTGCGGCTGCAAGTGCCGCAGTCAGTAATGGGCCGATCGCCCAGTCGAGCTCGTCAAAGGTGCTCTCCATCGCGAAGGCCGTACGCAACTGTGTGCCCTCAGCAATGGCTGCCCAACGAGCCCTGATCATGCTGCCGATGGCCGGCATGAAGGCGCCGGCCACAGCGATGAATAGTCCCGAGATGAGTAGTGGGAGGTCGCGCTGCATGCTGACCACGAACAAGATCATGAACGTGGCATTGACGACGCACAGCAACGGGAGAACGCGTGCCTGACCTAGCCGATCCGAGATGCGGCTGGAGATAATCGTGACGGTCGAGGCGCTGATCTGGAAGGCGGCTGCCATCGCGCCCGCTACGGCGAATGAGTCTGTTTGCGCACTGACGAACAAGATGATCGCGAGCATGACCATTGCAGCGGGCAGCCGTGCGAGCAGGCCGATGCCTGAGAATTTGGCTGCACCGCGAATGCGCAGGATGTCTCGATAGGGCGCGAGCATGATCAGTCGAGCCTGCGCAGGTGCGCTGAGTAGTGATGAACATTGCTGACATAGCCTTCGACTGCTTGATCGAAGTCATCGACGCCGACGGCGTTTTCAGTGATCGTGACCGGTACGCCCAAGGCCTTGGCATGCGGCGGGATCACCTTGTTGTTGGGGACCATGGCGCACGCACCGACCAGGGAATGCGGTCCGACGGTCACGTTGTGCAAAATGACTGAGCCAGATCCGATGAGGCTGTGGTCATGGATCGTGCATCCCTCCAAGTGCGCGTTGTGACCGACGACGCAGCGGTTGCCCACGGTGGTGGGCTTTCCGCGAGACACGTGAATCACCGTGCCGTCCTGGATTGAGGTCTGGGCCCCGATCACGATGGGGGCATGATCGCCGCGCAGGACGGCAGTGGGCCAGATACTCGACTCCGGGCCGACGGTGACATCTCCGATGATTACCGCATCGGGGTGCACGAAGGCGGTCGGGTCAATCTGAGGCACGAGGTCCCCGAGGGCGTAGATCGGCATGCCTGAACGCTACCGCGACACGCAGGGGGTATCCCCGAGTTGGTTCAGGGCTCTAGGTGAGGGACAATCTGCGCGCCGACACTGGGAACAAATCCTGGTCCTGAGATGTTGGCGATGGAACGCAGGCAAGGAAGGGATTGACCATGGCAACCGACTATGACGCACCGCGCAAGACCGACGAGGAGCTTGCCGAGGATTCCCTCGAGGAGCTCAAGGCTCGGCGTGCGGACAAGGCGTCTTCGGCAGTCGATGTCGACGAGGCAGAACTGGCAGAGAACCTCGAACTGCCCGGTGCCGATCTTTCCGATGAGAGCCTGACGGTGCGAGTGCTTCCGCGCCAGGCAGATGAATTCACCTGCTCTAAGTGCTTTCTGGTTCACCACCGAAGCCAGCTTGATCACGAGGCCAAGGCCGGCCCCGTGTGCAAAGAGTGCTCCTGACGGGCTAGATCCGCCTGAGCCACCACGACTGTCTAGTCGAGGTGCTGGCTGCGCTTATTCGCGTATCGATAGACCGCGACCTCGACCACGGCTGAGGTGGACGCAGTGACTACAGTCCAGGCCAGTGCACGCGTGAATCTCACCTGCGGGTCTTTGGCATCGGGTGCCTCGTCGCCGGTCAACTGTCGGTAGCCGACCTGCAGCACCTTGCGCACGAGCATCGTCGCTCCGTAGGCGACGAGCGGCGCGATCACGTGCACCACGGGGTTAAGTTTGGGCTTGGCTGCTTCGATCTCCGATGCGCTCATGCATTCATGCTAGGGCAGCGGCGAGATCGGCGGGTCGGGCAGTGGTCAGGATCCAGGCGGGGTGCGGGTCGTCGGGATCGTCAATGGTGATGAGCACCCCTGAGCCGCTACGCCAAGACCGCATCAGTGAGAAGCGACGGGCATCTGTCTCGCGGCCGCGCGCGAGCCTGAAGGCTGCAGGGTCCAGGGCCGTTACTCCCGCAATCTTCGAGCGCTCGATCCGGGCCGCGCCAGCGCGCAGATGAGTCGCGGTGACCTCAATCGCGGGCGAACTGGCCAGCAGCGCCCAGATCGCCAGGATCGAGGCGCCGATGAAGACAATCCATCCCACTCGGGCCCCAAACGGGGCTCCATAGGCGATGCCGACCATGGCCACGAATGCCTCGACGATCACGAACACGAATGCGCGCGGGGTCAGGCGCTCGCGAAAGACGATCTCTGCGCCGGTCATGGAGGCAGCCTCTCACGAGAGCCTCGTGGGCGTGGGTGCTGGAGTAGGGTCAACGCGTGATTCAGGTGCCCGACGACGCTGTCATTCCCGAGCGACCCGAGCATGCTCCTAATCCAGGTGACGAGATCCCCTCTCACTTTCGGTGGTGCTTCGGCTGCGGTGAGGATCACCCGACTGGTCTGCACATGAAGATGACTGCTGGCGACGACCTCACGGTGCATGGTGTGTTCACCGTGACCGAGAACCATCAGGGCGCACCTGGGCTCGCCCATGGTGGCGTCCTGGCCTCGGCATTCGACGATGTTCTCGGCGGGCTCAACTGGCTCATTGGCTACCCGGTGGTCACCGGACGACTCGAGACCGAATATCGCCGGCCAGTACCCGTGGGTTCGACCTTGAGCATCACCGCGCGCATTGATGGCATCAAGGGTCGCAAGGTCTTCACCAGCGCCGATGGCTACCTCGAGGACGGACAACTGGCGGTGCGCGCGAGCGCTCTGTTTATCCAGGTGCCGATCGAGCACTTCCTGGAAAACGGAAATCGCGAACAAGTCGAGCAGGCGATAGTCGATCGCGCGAATGGCGGTCCGGCCTGGCGCGCAGGGGAGTCGGCGGGCATGAACTGGGACGTCAACCCATGAGAGTTCCCGTGCTCGTCACTCGTCTCGATGAGAACTTGCCTCTTCCCGCATACGAGCATCCCGGCGATGCTGGTCTTGATCTCCGGGCTGCAGAATCCATGAGCATCGCGCCCGGCGAGCGCGCGTTGATTGCGACGGGAATTGCTATCGCTTTGCCGCCTGGGTTCGCCGCTTTCGTTCATCCCCGAAGTGGTCTCGCTTTGCGTGCCGGTCTGGGGATAGTGAATGCACCGGGTGTCATTGACGCCGGCTATCGGGGCGAGATCAAGGTTATCGTGATCAATCACGACCCTCGTGAGCAGATTGACATCGCACATGGCGACCGGATTGCCCAGTTGGTCATTCAGCGGGTCGAATGCGCGGAGTTGATCGAAGTGACCGAGCTTCCCGGCTCCCATCGAGGTGGCGGGGGATTCGGGTCCACCGGCGGGCATGCCAAGGTGCAAGGATGACCCCATGACAGATCGCAGCAAGGGCCCCTGGGACGAATCCGAGATTGATTTCAACGACGGAGTCGAACGCGTCAATCTCGGCGGTCTTCTGGTCATCGGTATCCCCGGTGTCGATGTTCAGGTGCAGGTCGACCAGACATCAGGCAATGTCGTGCAGCTCACCTTCGCCGGCTTCGAGGGTGCCGTGCAGATCCAGCCCTACGCAGCTCCGAAGTCCGGCGGCTACTGGGATGTCGTACGCGGCGAGATTCTTGCGGGCGTGAATACTTCGGGTGGTCTCGTGGAGGTCGTCGAAGGGCCTTTCGGTCCGGAACTTCACGCGCAGGTCAATGACGAGTCCGGGCATAAGGTTCCGGCCCGATTCGCAGGCATCGACGGTCCGCGTTGGTTCGTTCGCGCGGTCTTCCTCGGCGCGGCGGCTCGACCCGGCAATGCTGCAGCAGCACTCGAGAACGTCGTCCGATCACTCGTGGTCGTACGAGGTCATAGCGCCATGGCGGCGGGCGCACCGATTCCTATGCGACTTCCTGACGCTCCGGTGGCACCGGCAACTGTCAGCGTTCCGGTGATCGATCCCTTCGAGCGTGGCCCTGAGATCACGGAGATCCGTTGACCGGTCTCCGCGAGCGGTTCACCCGCCTGGGTCGCAACCAGGAAGAACTCGAGGCAGAGGAACTCCTTGAGGAGTTGACGTACGCAGAGATCTCGCATATCGCCGACTGCAAGCCAGGCGACAAGCTGCGCGTGAGCGGAGCCGTGCGTTCGCTCACCATTCGCCCTCGCTCGGCTTTGCCGGCACTCGAGATCGAGCTCTACGACGGATCCGGAAGTCTGCGGGTTCTGTGGCTCGGGCGCCGACACATCGAGGGAATTGCGCCCGGACGCAAGATGATTATTCACGGCCGAATCACGACAAGTGATCGTCACCTGACTGTCTTCAATCCGCGCTACCTGCTCCTACCGGCCAACGACTGATGAGCGCTGATTCGATGGAGCCAAAGCCCGAACACGAAACGGCCGCTGACGTTCGTGCAGAAAGCATGCTCCTCGAACGAGCGATCGGTGGTTGGCGCGGAATCATTGATTCGGGACTGCCGACCATGGTCTTCATCACGGCCTACATCATCACCGGTCAGGAATTGCAGCCGTCCGTCATTGCCGCCGTTATCGCAGGTCTCGTGATCGTGGCGTGGCGCCTGATTCGTCGCCAGCCGCTTCAGCAGGTTGCGGCAGGCATCATCGGCCTTGCAGTGTCGGCGATCTTCACCTGGAGGACCGGTAAGGCAGAGAACTTCTTCCTGCCAGGTCTGTTGACGAACCTCGCCTACGGCTCGGCATTCTTGATCTCGATCCTGGTGCGCTGGCCGCTCATGGGAGTCGCGATGGGCTACCTGGCTTCCGAGGGAACCTCGTGGAGACGAGACCCGGTGCTCAGGCGCACGTACGCTGCCGCGAGCTGGCTGTGGGTGATCCTGTTCTTCGGTCGGGTGATCGTCCAGGCGCCCTTGTATCTGGCTGGCTGGGTCACGGCGCTGGGCATCGTGAAGATCGTGATGGGCTGGCCGCTGTTCCTTGCTGCCGCCTACTTCACCTATCGGCTCTTAGCACCGATCCTGGAGGCCAAGCGAGCAGCCAAGGCCCTAGAGGTGCCCGAGCAGCCTCTGTAGTTCCGATTCCTGATCGGGTGAGGCCACGAACAGAAGTTCGTCCCCGGTGTCAAGGGGGTCATCTGCCGATGGGGCGAATACGCGAGGCCCGCGCACGATTGCTACGAGAGCAGTATCCGGTGGCCAGTTCTGATCCCCCACTCGATGGCCGACCACAGGGGAGTCAGACGACAGCGTAATCTCGACGAGGTTCGCGTCGCCCTGGCGGAAGGTAAAGAGTCGAACGAGATCGCCGACGCTGACCGCTTCTTCGACGAGGGCAGAGAGCATTCGTGGTGTCGAGACAGCAACGTCAACACCCCACGACTCATCGAACATCCACTCGTTCTTCGGATGATTAACGCGAGCGACGACGCGCGGGACGCCGTACTCGGTCTTCGCGAGAAGCGAGATTACGAGGTTGACCTTGTCATCGCCTGTCGCAGCAACGACAACCTGGCAATCAGCAAGTCCGGCTTCATCGAGGGCCGAAATCTCGCAGGCATCTGCGGTGATGAATGTGGCGCCTTCGACCCCACCACGTCCGGCGAGTGAGCCATCGCGATCAATGAGCAACACGTCATGACCATTGCCCACCAGCTCGCGCGCGATGGCGCGCCCGACCTTGCCAGCACCGGCGATTGCTACTCGCATTACGAGGCCTCCGGTCCGTGCTCAAAGATCGCCTCGACGCTTTCGCGGTTGCCCGGGGCGTACAGCGCATGTATGAGATCGCCGTCCTGAAGGACTGTGTAACTCTGCGGAAGTAGGGCACCGCCGTACCGCGTGATGAATGCGATGCGTGCGCCCGTCGCTGCTTCCAACTCGGCTATCGGTGTTCCGATCCATATGGTTCCGACGTGAACCTCCGCCAGGCACATCGAGCCGCTGGGGTCGCGGTATTCCTCCTGAGCGCCTAACGGGAGTACTCGACGCAGGATCTGGCCGGCAGTCCAGGCGACCGTGGCCACAGTCGGAATCCCGAGGCGTTCGTATATCTCGGCGCGGCGGGGGTCATAAATTCGGGCGACCACACGCTCCACACCGTAGGTCTCGCGGGCAACGCGGGCTCCGAGGATGTTGCTGTTGTCGCCGCTCGACACGGCTGTGAAGGCATCTGCACGTTCGATACCAGCGGACTCAAGGGTCTCGCGGTCAAAGCCGACACCAGTGATGGTGAGGCCCTTGAAGTGCGACCCGAGACGTCGGAATGCCTTGGCCTCTTGATCGATTACTGCCACGGAATGACCGAGGTCGTCGAGGCTATGGGCCAGGAGCGAGCCGACTCGGCCGCAGCCCATGATCACGATGTGCACGTCTGAACGCTACACGCCACCGGTGTCCCGTGGCCTGTCGCCGCGGGCATAGCATCTGACCGTGCCGATTTCCGATGGTGTCAAGCGCCTGATGCTGGGCCGGGCACTGCGTAGCGACCGGCTTGGCGATACCGCGCTACCCAAGCGCATCGCGCTCCCGGTCTTCGCCAGCGATGCCCTGTCGTCCAACGCCTACGCGACCCAGGAGATCCTGCTCACGCTATCCCTCGGTGGCGTTGCGCTGTATTCCTACGGACCGTGGATTGCTGCCATGGTCGTCATTGTCTACTTCACGGTAGTTGCGTCATATCGGCAGAACGTTCACGCCTATCCCAGCGGCGGAGGCGACTACGAAGTCGTCAGTGTCAATCTCGGACCAAAGTGGGGTGTGCTCGTCGCGAGTGCCCTACTCATCGACTACGTGCTGACCGTGGCAGTGTCGATTTCCGCGGCCGTGCAGAACCTGGGCTCGACGATTCCCTTCGTCGGCGAGCACAACGTGCAGTTTGCGGTGGGATTCATCATCGTGATTACCCTGCTGAACCTTCGTGGTGTGAA
>Ga0164293_10002703_pt1 | contig 15055 bp, 14 predicted proteins | sample GEODES118metaG_FD_111487 | JGI IMG/M metagenome (GOLD analysis project Ga0164293, IMG submission 111487) | Eutrophic lake water microbial communities from Lake Mendota, Wisconsin, USA - GEODES118 metaG | ecosystem: Environmental > Aquatic > Freshwater > Lake | place: USA: Lake Mendota...
ATAACCATGCTTCATGAGATATGTAATCGGTCGACCTGTCGTTTTACGTGGATCTCCAGAGGCACCGATCACCGCAACACTTCGTGGCTGAAACAGTCTCGAAATCGAATCCATCTTTGCGTTCATGCCTTTTTTGCTGCTGCAGCGCGCTCAAGAAACGCCATCACGGCCTCTCGGTGTTCGCTGCTTGTATAACAAATACCTTGTGCCTGGCTGCCTTGTGCAAAGACTTGCGTCGCACTCAGTTCAAACGTCTGATTGAGGATGGTCTTGCTTAGCGCAAGTGCTGTGGGTGAACCTTGAGCCAAGGTCTTCGCCCATGCCTGTGCATCCGCAACCAGTCCTTCGTCTGTACTCATTTGATCAGCGATGCCCAGCGCAAGTGCTTCTTGGGCATCGACCTTACGGCCGCTAAAAATAAGGTCTTTTGCTTTGGGCAAACCGACTCTTCGCGGTAAAAAATACATGCCTCCGCCATCAGGAATCAAGCCTCGATTGATATATGACCATGCAAAATTAGCACTGGGACTCACCATCACAAAATCACAGGCTAACGCTGTGTCTGCACCCAGTCCGGATGCAGCACCATTAACTGCCGCGATTGTGGGTTTAGGCATCGTATAAAGCAGGGATTGCGTATGGTGCACGCGCTGCTGTCGGGCCCAACCGTTGATGCCGACTTCTCCTTGGGGAGCTTGCATGCGCTTTTCCATACCTGCCACATCACCACCCGCACAAAAACCTTTTCCGCGACCAGTCAAGACCATTGCGCGAATACTGCGATCTGTCGCGATGCTTTCAAGCGTATCAATAAACATGCCACGCATGTCATCACTAAATGCGTTTCGTTTTTCGGGGCGATTTAGGTAGACCGTTGCAATACCGTCCGTCACACTCAGTTCAATGAATTCACTCATGCTGCTCTCTTTAACGATTAATTGGGTTCGATTTTCGCGGCTTTCACAACAGCAGCCCAACGCTTTTGCTCTGCGCTGACATAATCAGCAAGCTCTTTGGGAGTTCCTGTCGTGATCACGAGGCCCTCACCTTCGACACGCTTACGAAAGGTCTCTGATTGCGCTGCTTTTGCCGTCGCGGCGTTTAGTTTATTGACGATCTCAGCCGACGTCCCTGCAGGAACAAAAAAACCATACCAACTTTCCGCGGCATAACCTGGCACTCCAGCCTCTGCGATTGAAGGAACATCCGGCCGAACCGGCGAGCGTCCTGGCGTAGTCACACCCAAGGCGCGCACTTTGCCACTCTCAATCAAAGGTGCCGCGGCAGTCGCTGTCGCAAACATCATATTGACTTGACCACCCAATAAATCATTGAGTGCTGGACCTGCACCTTTGTATGGAATATGCGTCATATTGACACCCGCCAAGTTATTGAATAACTCGCCCGCCAAATGTGCGGAGGTACCAACACCTTGAGAGGCAAAAGTCAATTTTCCCGGGTCGGCCTTGGCGGCAGCGACGAGCTCCTTGATGTTTTTAAAAGGACTGCTGGCGGGAACGACCAAAATATTTGGTGAACGCCCAATTAAAACGACAGGATCAAAAGCCTTTTCTGTATCGAATGGCATTTTGCTACGCAAACTTGGATTCACGGCATGCGCAAAGGTTGCGATCAATATCGTCGTGCCATCTGGTGCGCTTTTCGCAACAGTATCAGTACCGATGACTGTTCCAGCACCTGGTTTATTTTCAATAATGACAGTCTGCCCAAGATCTTGGGACATTGCGGCACCCAGAGTCCGAGCGATCGTATCCGTGCCACCTCCAGGTGAAAAAGGGACGATGATGCGGATGGGGCGATCCGCAGAATTGCTTTGTGCTGATACTAACGTGGAGGTACCAAACAATGGTACAAGTATCGTCAAGGCGATGAGCATGCTAAAGCGTGCTTTAAGTTTATTCATTTGGATGGTCTCTCCGTCGTGTTCATTATTCAATGCATGACTTAAAAAAATTCTATTGCATTACTTTTAAATGTTCTGCAACGACGAAATCAATCTCTCCAAAGGCTTTGATCTCTTCTGGCGTAAATCCAGGTGCAACAGCCTCCAAAACAAAGCGGCCATCAACCCAGTGCAACACGGCAAGATCAGTGACGAGCCAGTCCACACAATGCTTGCCAGTCAGAGGGTACTTACACCGTCGAGGAAGCTTTGTTCGACCTTTACTATCCGTATGCTCCATCACGATGATCAGCTCAACATCGCCGGAGATGAGATCCATGGCTCCGCCGATCCCTCCTCGCTTTGCATCAGTGACACTCCAGTTGGAAACACTGGCTTGGGCATCGACCTCATATGCCCCAAGAATGACGGTATCGATGTGACCGCCTCGAGCCATTTCAAACGAAGTCACACTTTCAAAATAGGATGTTCCAGGAATGGCCTCGACAAACTGACCGCCCGCATTGAAAACATCGGGATCAACGGCATCGCCTGTCACGATTCCGCCATACCCCAACACCCCATTTTCTGCATGCAACCAAACACCTCGTCCCTCTAGATAATTAGAGACGAGCGTCGGGATACCAACACCTAAATTGACATAGGAATTGTTTCGGACGATGAGGGCGGCATTTTTGGCGATATCACTCCGCGTCAAAGCAGGTTTGCCGTTATACATTCGTGCGCTATCTGCGGCTCTTTTACCCGATCGCGATAGGGAATTGATATCGACGGGGTCGGTAATTTTGATCACACGATCAACAAAAATGCCGGGCAGGCCAATGAGTTCTGGTGCTAATTCGCCAATTTCAACAATTTCCTCCACTTCAACAATCGCTACCTTCGCTGCCTTGGCGAAACTCGCATTGAAGTTAGCGCTTCCGCCACGAAATTGAATATTACCCGCGCGATCTGCTCGATAAGCACTCAAGAAAGCAAAGTCAACCTCAATGGCATGCTCCAGCACATAAGGTTTTCCCTTGAAGTATCGAACATCTTTACCTTCAACCAAATCTGTCCCAATGCCAGTTGGCGTATAAAAAGCAGGGATTCCAGAGCCACCTGCACGACAACGCTCAACAAGTGTTCCCTGAGGCACTAATTCAACCTCAAGAGTGCCCGCAGCGATTCTTTTTTCTGCCTCTGTTTCCATACCAGCACGTATCGAAAAGGAGGTAATGATTTTTTTAACTTGATCATTCTCAACGAGAAGTTGACCCTTTTCACCAGGCGCGCCGAGTGAATTACAAACGACCGTTAAATCGCGGACGCCTTTATCTCTCAGTGCATAGATGAGTGTATTGGGAAAGCGATGCGCTAAACCGAAACCTGAAATAGCAACACTCGCACCATCAGAAATATCTTTAATGGCTTGATTCGCACTTACGACAACTTTATTCATATTTATCTTAGATAATTTTTAATCGTTTACAAAACGACCGAATGCCATTATTCAATCTTGAGATTCAGGATCTTATTGAGATCGCTCAATTCAGTTTTTTCTTGAATCATGGCTGCACGAAATTGCTTTGAATCCAAAAGCTTCAGTTCTGAACCGCCTGCTTCAATACGTGCTCTTACCTCTGGCTGAGAAAAGTATTTCACAGCGGCGTTTTGCAGTGTTTTAACAATATCTTCAGGTATGCCGACTGGGGCAAGCAAGCCATACCAAGAGCCTGTATTGTCTTTTACACCTTGCTCTACCAAGGTAGGAACATTAGGAAGCGCTTTCGATCGCGTGGGTGCTGTCACTCCAATAGCGCGTAATTTACCCGACTGAATATGTGGCAGCATCGCTGACAAATTTAAAAAAGAGACGTCTACATGGCCTCCCAACATATCCGTAATGGCGGGTGTAGCGCCCTTGTATGGAACATGTGTAAGTTTTGTTTTTGTTTCAATTTGAAAAATCTCACCCGCAATGTGTGTCGAACTTCCCGTGCCGGTCGATGCAAACGTCATCGGCTTTGTTTTGGCAAGCTCAATAAATTCTTTAACATTATTGACTTTGATGTGCGGCGCAACCACCATCACATTGGGCACATCAATAATCAATAAAATCGGCGTAAATTCTTTGACACCATCATAGGGAGGCTTAGCACTAAAAACGGGGACTGCAGTATGGGGAGCACCTGCACCCACCAAGAGCGTATATCCATCAGGCGCAGCCTTTGCGACAAACGCTGTTCCAATTGATCCGCTCGCGCCTGGCTTGGCCTCAACCACAAAAGATTGGCCAAGGTTTTGTGTGAGTCCAACAGCTAAATCACGTGCAATTTGATCAGCAGGTCCACCTACCGGATATGTAATGATGATTTTGACAGGCTTGTTTGGATAGGGCTGAGCAAATGCGTTAGTGGAAAAAAATGTCACTAAAAGAAATAGAAAACCAAGGAATTTTTTCATTTTTATGCATCCGTTAGAGTTAACTACAAAGTTCGCGTCATTCACCACGCGCATCGGGGTCAGCGGGCTCAAAACGATAACCCTTAACACTGTCCCCGCGCACATAACCACAATGTGGCCAACCAAAATGCACAGGCATGATCAGTGCATTGCGTTCAGCTGCGCGTTTTAAAAATAAGGCTCGCGAGGCACGCGCTTGCTCTGCGTGCGCATCGATCCATGTGTTGATGTGTGGCATGGCAATTTGTAATGGGCTATGCATCACATCGCCCGCAAAGATCGCTTCTTTTCCCTCAGATCTCAAGCGGAAATGCAATGAGCCAGGCGTGTGCCCAGGCATCGCTTCAGCTTCAAGACATCCCGCCACAACATCCCCATCACCAATCAAGTCGATGAGGCCTGCTTCGTACAAGGGAAGCACACTATCCTCGAAGGATCCGCTAATCACACCTTTATCACCTTTCAAATAAGCCGCATGGGCGTTTTCGAAATCGACCTTGGGCATCAAGTGGCGGGCGTTTGGAAACATCGGCACCCAACGTCCATCTTCCATCCGCGTCCCCCAACCCACGTGGTCAGGATGAAAGTGTGTCACGATCACATGTGTGACAGACTTTGGATCAGCCCCTGCTGCGGCTAACCACAACGGGGTCAGGGTATTGAGATTGTTCATGCGCTCAGACGCACGTTTTTTATGATTACCCACACCCAAATCGATCACAATCACTTTGTCATCAATATGCATCACCCATAACTGCATCGCGACGATAAAGCGCTCGAGACGGATGTTGTAATGATGTGGCGCGAGCCACGATAGATGTGGCTTGATCTCTTTGACATCGAGCTCAGGAAAAACAAAATCTGCGGCATGAGTAGGGCCGCTGTACTCAAGTACGTTATAAATCTTTGCACGACCGACATGACGCGAGTAAATCATCTTTAAGTGTCTCCGTTATTCTTTTAGTTGTTATTTTATTTGTTGTTATTCGACTTGCCGGTAGGTCAACCGCCATCTTGTATCGCGATTCTCCCAAGAAGGTGGACCCGATGAAAATGAGTTACCGGCCGGATCAGCTTTTAATCTTCCTTGCATGAATGCTTGCGCGCGGGCCTCGTCTGCAATCCCGTACATCGCGACATAATTTGGTACCCCGGGCGCAGGATGCATAAACTCGCGCATACATGAATACCGTGCACCACTAACAAACCCATAACCAGTTAATACTTCAGGTACGTGGGTTCGGTTATAGAACTCATTGAACTGGACAATCTCCGTGGCAGTTGAGCCCAACGCTTCACTCATCCCGACAAGATACATGTATGGCGATGCGGATACTCGCGATGCTGCCGGGTTATTCAATAAATGTTTCCAAAGGAGGCGCCATTTTGTTTGACGTTTTTGCCAGGCGCTTGGTCCATCACTATAGACTGGCCGTCCACTTGCAGGACCATCATTGCGAGAAATATAAAGTAATGCGGCTTCTTCGCTTTCAATGTCATAGGCCGCCAGAAATCTTGGGCCACGTGGGCCACGAGGGTCGTCTTGCGCAAGCTCATATCGGCGTCCGCGGAGAAATCCCGGATTACCTGCCAAAACCTCTGGTCGATGTGTGTTGCTATAAAAATGATTGAAGTCTGCAACATCTGCAGCACTTGTATCAGCAGGAATATCCATTCCCACCCAATAGGTAAAGAGTGCGTCACTCATTGCATAATCCTTTTGTTTAGGCTGGCTTAAACATGGGTATACCGGTGCCATTCTCGCTGTGCTTGAACGTCACCTGCACTTTCTGACCACAGCGGATCGTATCCAAATCACACTCTACGATATTTGTGAGCATAGTAGGCCCCTCTTGCAAGGTGACATAAGCAATGACATAAGGGACGGGACCTGACACGCGTGTCACGCTGTAACTGTAAATCGTCCCTGCACCGGTTGCTTCTTTCCATTCAGTTTTATCACTAAAGCAAAAGGGACATAGTGCACGCGGATAATGATGATACTGACCACAGTCATTACAAAATTTGACCAGTAGTTTGCCCTTTGTCGCCGCTTCAAAAAAAGGCTCGTCGCCATAGTTGAATTTGGGATCGGATATTTTTCTATCTTGATATGGGGTAACCATCGAATTATTCTCTTTCCATGATGAGGGTGGCACTGCCGTGGCGCGTACTGAGCGATCCACCGGTACCATGCGCAAGCGCAATATCGCAATTTTTAACTTGAACGAGCGGATGGGCTTCGCCACGCAATTGACGAACCGCCTCGATTATTTTGGTAATACCACCACGATTGACGGGGTGGTTGTTACACAAGCCTCCACCGTCAGTATTGAATGGTAATTTACCTACACCAGAGATGAGATTGCCATCCATCACAAACTTGCCGCCTTCACCCTTTTTACAAAAGCCAAGATCCTCTAGTGTCATGATGACCGTGATCGTAAAGCTATCGTAAATCGAGGCGTATTTGATATCTTGGGGAGTCACACCTGCTTCAGCAAAAGCGATTGGGCCTGAACGCACCGCACCTGTATAGGTGATGTCAACCTTGCCACCCATTTGCCCTTTGGGCGATTCTCCCGCGCCGATGAGCTTGACCATCGGACGCTTGAGTCGTTTGGCGACCTCCGGACTCACCACTATGACCGCTCCGCCACCATCTGTCACCACACAGCAATCCAAGCGATGAAGGGGGTCTGAGATCATGGGCGACTTGAGTACATCTTCAACAGTCACGACTTTTTTAAGATATGCATTTGGATTGTGTTGCGCATGATGTGAGGCGGAGACTTTGACCCAAGCGAGCTGCTCACTCGTTGTCCCAAATTCATGCATATGGCGCATCGCTGAAAGCGCATATAAATTAACAGTGACAGGCCCATAGGGCATTTCAAAGGGCGTATCAGGAATGTTCGAATCTAGCTCACGCACGATCGTACCTGGCCGACCAAATCCGGCACAGGTAATGAGCGCCACACTGCACTTACCTGCAGCAATGGCCTCGGCGGCATGCGCCACAAGGTACAAGTAAGAAGACCCACCCGTATTCGTCGAATCGGAATGCCTGACTGTTAAACCCATATAGTCGATCATATTGATGCCGCCAAGCCCACCAGGAGCATCGGTCGAACAAAAATAGCCATCAACGTCGTGGATCGTCAATCCCGCGTCCTCTAACGCACCCTTTGCACATTCTGCATGCAACTGGGCGAGTGATTTATTTTCAATTTTTCGTGCGGGGTGCTCGTAAATGCCCCCAATATAGGCTTTGCCGCGAATGCTCATGCGATATTGTCTCTGTAGGTATGGAATGTCACCCAATTGAACCACTCAATCGGTGCATAACATTTTTGTAAATTTTTATACCATGTGCGTATAGACAAGTAAATCAAATATTAAGATTTGAAGAGATCTTGTCAATATATAAAACTGGCATACTGTGTCGGCTATTTATAATCGTTTTATTGATCAAATACAGCATACGCATAATTTCTATTACAGAGCAATTATTTTTCGTTTTTTTTCTCAACGACCAGCTGTATTTCAACCATAAAGCCATAATGAAGCTCAGGCACAGGGACCACGGCTCGAGCAGGTTTATGCTCACCAAAAATATTGGCGTAGATCGCATTAAATTCTGGCCAATTCGCTACACCGACAATGTATGCCGTGCACTGCACCACATCGTTGAGCGTACAGTCTGAGGCTTTAAGAATATTTGCGCAGTGATTAAACGAAGCACGCACCTGACGCTCAAAATTATCGACCTCCCCATTGGATGCCTGACCTGGAAGAACACCAGATACAAAGATCAAGCCGCCGGCTTCAACGGCATGGCTGTAGTGACCGGCTGGAGTGGGTGCATGGGGTGAGTGAATGAGTTTCATTGAACCTTTGAGTAATCAGTTTCATTATCTTATTATTCTAATGGGGTTTATATTGCTCCATGACTGATCTTGTTAGGATTCTCGTATATTCATGAAAAATCGCCGCTTCATTCAATGTGACGTCTTTAGTCCCACGCCTTATCAAGGTAATGGCTTAGCAGTCGTCATCGATGCAGACGGTCTGACAGACGAACAAATGCAACGCTTCGCTGCGTGGACAAATCTCGCTGAGACGACATTTTTATTGACGCCTACTGATCCAACCGCCGACTATCGCGTGCGAATATTTACCCCAAGCCGTGAAATGCCTTTCGCAGGTCATCCAACGCTTGGCACCTGTGCCTCATGGCTCCATAGCGGCGGCATTCCTAAAACTGCCGGAATGGTTCGCCAAGAATGTGGTGTTGGGATTGTTGAGGTAGATGTATCAAATCGCCCAACCTTGTCTTTTGGTGCACCCGCGACCACCATCAAAGAAATGGATCCCGCGCATCGCGCAGAAATCATGCGCGTGCTGGACATCCCTGCAGATGCTGTTGTCCACACTGCAGAACTATGTAACGGTCCGATATGGCAACTGTTTGAACTCCAGCATGCCGCCCAAGTGCTGGCGCTTGACTCCTCGCGCGTACGCTGGCCGACCTTTAAGTCGATCGGATTCATTGCCCCGCATCCTCCTGGTAGCGAATGCGACTACGAGGTTCGCATGCTGGCGCCCTCAAGTGGGATGAGTGAAGATCCCATTACAGGATCACTCAATGCAGCGATCGCAAAATGGCTCCTGCACAACGGCCGTCTGCAAAAGCCTTATCTTGTTGCACAAGGGACTCAGATTGGTCGTTCCGGCCGTGTCACCGTGACGCCGGGCATTCGCGAAACCGTTTGGATCGGCGGCGAAGTACATATTTTGATAGAAGGAAACGTGCAGATCTAAAAGTAGCGCTGCACGTTATTCGAAATCAGGCAAGGCATCATCCGGTCCGATATGTGCGGGTGTCGTCCACGTGACATCCCGCATCGAGCGCTGCACCAGTCGATCCACGCCTAGCAACTTAGCAAAGATCGCCATTCGAATTGGAATGCCATTATCCGTTTGACGGAAAATCGCCAAACGAGGATCTGCATTTAAATCGACACTCAAATCATATGAACCGGGTCGACCATCGCGCGGCAACGGGTGCATGATCACCACATCACTTTTGCAGGCTTGATTCACCAGTTTTTGATTAATTTCAAATTCAGCGCCATAGCCGTCAATCGCTTCTTCGCCGAAGCGTTCTTTTTGAATCCGCGTCGCATACAAAATATCGGCTTTCGCCAAGCCATTTGCCGGCGAGTCACTGAACTCGATGACATGGCCGTTGCGACTCACCACATCCACAATCTCAGACGGCATTTCCAACGACTGAGGCGCGATCAAGGTAAACGTCAAACCGCGATACAAAGATAACAACTTAATCAGCGAATGCACGGTGCGACCATATTTCAGATCACCCACCATTGCGATATGCGCGCCATCGATCAACTTTCCAAGACGTGAAAACTCACGTTGGATCGTATAAAGATCCAGTAAAGCCTGACTGGGATGCTCACCCGGACCGTCACCACCGTTGACCACAGGGATATTGGTCGCCCGTGCAAATTCCGCGACTGAACCCTTTTCAGGGTGACGAATGACCATCGCGTCGACATAACCGCTGACCACGCGACTAGTGTCATAAATCGACTCACCCTTAGCCATCGAGGAAAAAGTAAAGCCGGTCGTATCGCACACTGAACCACCGAGTCTGCAGAAAGCTGCCCCAAAGCTAATGCGCGTGCGGGTACTGGCTTCGAAAAACAAATTCGCGAGAACAGCACCCTCGAGTACTCGTGTCACTTTTTGACGGCGTGCGATCGGCTGCATCACATCGGCGAGCCAAAATAACTCCTCTACCGATTCTCGGGACAGTTGATCCACTGATAACAAATGATTGGCTGAAAGGCCCGAACCCGAACCAACTTGTGGAGTATCAGACAAATTGGCAAGAATTTCAGTTACATAACGACGCGCCACCTCTGGCATCGCACGGTATTCGCTCGACTCATCAGGAAGCAGCCAGCTGTCTAACGTCCTGCGCCGACAGCCAATCCGCTCTGCAAACGCGTCACGGGTCATATTTAAACGACGCATTGCGTCGCGCAGAAGTGCCTGTGTCGCGATTGCCATGTCTCACCTATACACAAAAGTTGTAAGAATCGAGACATTATATGCACTTTGCGTAGGTTGGCGTTATTTTTTAACTCACTCACCCTTGCCATCGCTGAGCGCCTGCTCCAAGCCAATACCTTTGAAAAATCGGGCTCCTAAGGGAGAAATCGGCTCATGGATCCTGTCAATCGGGCCCTTGAGTCTCTTGACTTCATTAATCAGGATCGTGCCAAAGCCTTTGCGTCGGTATAGAGGATTGACATAGATATACTCAATCTCCCCCAATTCATTAAAACGACAGTATCCAATCGTTGTATTTTGATTTTTTATCAAGACCACCCCTTCGGAGATGTCGATCTGATAATCGTCTGAGCCCTTGGGCATGTAAGAACCTTTAGATCACGTTGGGAACTTAAAGATTAAACACAAATCATCGCCCGTCATCACGATCAAACCTGTAAACTTCTCATCAAGGATTTCTTGAACCCTCAAGACGTGGTCATTCAGAACCGTCATTCCGTCATTTAAGTTTAAAAAGAGAAAGCCTCTGAAAATGCAATTAAGTCTGATCCCGACAATATTCATGTTCTACGGAATACTGTCAATCGCCTATTCCGCGACCTTGCTGTTCTATTTTTCAAAACAGAAAAATCGCGCGATCGAAAACTGCGCAATGGGCGCTTTCCTGCTTGGTTCGGCAGCGATACTGACTATTTTTCGCGTCGAAATCCACACCCTTATTTCCTATATCGGTGCCAATGCGCTCGCCTTTCTCGCATACCGGTACTTTAATTACTCTCTGATTAACCTGATCGGCGAACAGCCCGACCTCAAGCCCACTTTCCTAGGTAACCTGACCGTCTTTTCTGTGTATGCCACTATGCTTTACACGATTGGTCTTTTGTTCAATCCGGGATACCAAACCATCTTTGTGTGCCTCGCGATTGTGTACATCTCGAGTAAGGGTGGATTTCTATCACTCAAGGTTTATCAAAAAAAACAGATCGACCTGATCAAGGTGTACGGCATCCTCTTTTTCTTTAGTGCCGCATTGTGGGGTGCGCGCATTATTCTCGTCATGCTGGATATCGCGACCGTCGCGTTTGATGCAAATCTCTTTAATACCATCATCTTTATCGCGATTTTTCTCTCGGCCATTTTTCGCTACATGATTTTCCCGATTTTTCTCCTCAAGATCGCGGAAAATGAAAAGGAGAAACTCCTGATAGATAGTCTCGTTTGGGCCAATAAAACGGCCGCAACAGGCGCACTCTCTGCCTCCATCGCGCACGAACTCAATCAGCCCTTGGGAGCCGTTCAAATCAACAGCGAATTTATGAAGCTACAACTCTCCAGCGGCCCTTTGGATGAAGAGCTTCTCAAAGACCTCGCTGAAAAAATCGTGTCAGACAATCTGCGCGCAGGCAGTATTATTCAATCTCTTCGTTCTATTTTTAACGAAGAAAATCCCACTGCAAATCTGATAGATCTGGGCGATATCGTTCAGTCCGTGCTTCAAATCACCACACCCGAATTATCCAGACGTCACATCAACGTCAAGCTTCACCTCGCCTCGCAAACGATTACGCATGTAAACGCCCCCGAAATTCAGCAAGTGATTCTGAACGTATTAAATAATGCGATTCAGGCCCTGACGACCTCACAACAAACCCATAAAGAAATCACGATAGAAACATCACGTCAGGAAAAAAACGTCTGTTTTACCATTGCTGATAATGGACCTGGCATTTCCCAAGAGCGTCAATCGCAACTCTTTGAACTTACCGCAAGTGGAAAGCGCAGCGGTATGGGCCTGGGTCTTTGGCTCTGTAAGCAAATCGTTCAAAGAAATGGCGGCACGATCTCGCATCAAGACATCCCATCGGGTGGTACACGATTCTTGATCCAGCTCCCCGGAGGAGAGCCTTCGACATGAAAGCGTTTAAATGTTTTCTAGCCAACTGCATTCTAGCGGCATTTTTTTCTTGGAGCCCTGCAGCAGAAAGCGAGGAACATCATGCCTTTGCGCAACAGCTTGCAAGTCGTATTACCCTAACGGCCGAAGAAAATGCATGGATTAAGCAAGCACCCATCATCAGATTTCGGGTTGCGGAAAATCCTCCTGAACAATCCTTTGAAAATGGCACGGCTGTCGGTCTATCTGTGGACTACGCTAAAACGATTTGCGCCACGTTCAAGCTGCGATGCGAATTCATCCCCTACCTAGGTGGCACGTTTGCTGAGTCCTTGCAGCGCATTGGCAAACCTCTCGGACCCGATGTGATGTTGACCGGTCGCCCCACGCCTGAACGCGAAGCGCTAGCTCTTTTTACAAAACCGTACCTTTTTACGCCGTCGGTTATTCTGACCCGAAAGACAGGACCCAACATTTTTTCACTTGCCGATTTGTCCGGAAAAAAAGTTCTCATCGAGCGAGGCTATGTCATCGCTAAACTTCTTAAGGATAGCGTACCGAGCATAGAGCTGCTTGTCGTCGACACAACCACTCAAGCACTGGAGTCGCTCGCAGGCGGCATTGGCGATGCGTATATCGGCAACTTAACGACCTCTACCTTTTTGGTCGCAAAACTTAATCTCGCCAATTTGAAAGTCGCTGCCCCAACAAATTTTCCTATTCAAGGCGAAAGTATGATGGTGCGCCTTGACTATCCCGAGCTCGTCTCGCTCATTGACAAGGTTTTTGCCGCACTCACCCCTGGAGAAAAACAACAGCTCCAGAACTATTGGTATTCGCTTAATTATGGCGATCGTGAGTGGCGCTCCTATGGCATCACGGTCTCTTTGGCGGCTGGAGTGTTGGCTGTTGTACTGGCGATTTTGTTATTGTTAAATCGCCAGCTTCGTATACAAGCGCAAAAGACAACGAAGCAATTAAAAAGGCTGCAGGACACACTGCCCGGCGCACTGTACGAGTACAAAATAGGAGCAGATGGAATCGGTGAGTTTCTTTACTTTAGCGAAAGCATTCATGCGGTGACGGGTTACGATGCGCACGTATTACTCGGTAGCCATAATCTACTGACGAATCGAATTCATCATGGAGATCTACCTCGATTCTCGTCTGCAATCACAATCTCGCGCGATACGGGAAAACCTTTTTTTGTAGAAGTGCGACTTCAAGTCGCTGATGGTTCTTGGAAATGGCTTCAAATGAATGCCGCTGCGCAGAGTGAGGACTACACGACGACTTGGAGCGGACATATTCTTGATATCACAGAGCGTAAACGCCTTGAAATGACGGCCGACCGCGCCCTTGTGATCCAACAGGAAAATGAAGCGATTGCACGGCTCCTAAAAGAGAAAGAACACCTTGTCACGACCATGCTTCACGACAATAGTTCTGTCGTGACGGATGCGCTTTCTGCTTCTATTGCCCACGAACTCAATCAGCCTTTGGGCGCCTCAAGCTTAAATATTCAGTTTTTAAAACGTCAACTTGAACGCGACGAACTCCCCCCAAGTCTGAACAGAGAAATCCTCAATAACCTTGATGATGATAATCAACGCGCTGCCAATTTTATTAAATCACTTCGTTCAATTTTTTTAGATTCAACTCCAGCATCATCCGTGCTTGATCTCAACGCGCAGATTCAAGAAGTGCTAGGTATTCTTCGGCCCGCCATTTCCGCAGCGAATATTTCTCTAGACCTTCAATTTTCAGCCGGTTTGCATGTTGTCATTCAAAAAAATGACCTTCAAAAAGTACTCCTGAACATTATTAATAATGCCATCGAGTCCTTGCGTGCGGGATCAAGCACTTCAGGCTCCAATGAATCAAACACTATCACCCTTTCCTCCTCACGCGTTGGGGAGAGTGTTTTTTTAAGTGTGACAGATAATGGACGCGGCATTCCAACAGAGCAAATTCCAAGTCTCTTTGAGCTCCTCGCCGGGAATCAAGACAAAGCCACAGGCGTTGGCCTGTGGCTTTGTCAGCATATCATTCATCGCTACGCCGGAAAGATCTGGCACGAGCAACCCAATACAACGGGCTGTCGGTTTGTTATTGAGCTTCCTTCTTATTTGGGATCATCAAACTTGCAACGATTGCCGTAAGCAAAATCCCACCCACCACCATCAGAGAGATTGAGACAGGAATTTTGTACCAGTCAACAATCAGCATCTTGGTGCCGACAAATACGAGGATAAATCCCAGTCCGTACGACAGCAAGTGAAAACGGTCTTTTAAATCCGCCAATAGAAAATACATCGCGCGCAGACCCAAGATCGCAAAGATATTCGATGTCATCACGATGAATGGATCTTCTGTAATCGCGAAAATCGCTGGAATACTATCTACGGCAAAAATGACGTCCGTAATACCGATCATAATGACGACGACGAACAGCGGCGTAAAGAAACGAACGCCATTTTTATAGACCCAAAATTGTTCACCTTCGAAGTTGGGCAAAATATTCATGTGCCCGCGCATCCATTTGAGGATAGGATTTTTTTCTAAATCCGCCTCGGCCTCTGCGAACACCAACATTTTTATCCCTGTGACCAAGAGGAACAGACCGAATACATACAAGATCCAATGGAACTCTTTAATGAGCCAAGCTCCGATGAGAATCATCACAGCGC
>Ga0164293_10002705_pt1 | contig 15053 bp, 12 predicted proteins | sample GEODES118metaG_FD_111487 | JGI IMG/M metagenome (GOLD analysis project Ga0164293, IMG submission 111487) | Eutrophic lake water microbial communities from Lake Mendota, Wisconsin, USA - GEODES118 metaG | ecosystem: Environmental > Aquatic > Freshwater > Lake | place: USA: Lake Mendota...
CACCTCCGATGCCCTGCGGCCGGCCAGCCTGACGCAGGCGCTGCGCGAGATTGGCCCACAGTGGCACCTCGACATCCGCGGCTGGGCCGAGCGCACCCGCGCCATCTACGAGCCGCTGCTGGCTGCCGCGCCCCCCGCCGCACTGGAAGTCGTGCGCGACCAACCCTATGGCAGCCACCCCCGGCAGGTGCTGGACATCTACCGCCCACCGGGCGCCCGAGGCCGGCCAGTGGTCGCCTTTGTGCACGGTGGGGCCTTCGTGCGCGGCGAGAAGAACACCAGCGACCACCTCTACGCCAACGTGCTGACCTGGTTCGCCCGACAGGGCTGCGTGGGCGTGAACATCGAATACCGCCTGGCCGATGAAGCGCCCTACCCCGGCGCCTCGCACGATGTCGCACAAGCCTGTGACTGGATTGCCGAGCACATCGACGCGCACGGGGGCGACGCCAGCCGCATCTGCCTGATCGGCCATTCGGCAGGCGGCACCCATGCGGCGACCTGCCTGAGCGATCCGGTAATGGATCGCGGGACGGTTCCTGTGGCCGCTTTGGTGCTCATCTCGGCGCGTCTGCGCGCCGATGTGCTGCCCGCCAACCCCAACGCCACCGGTGTGCGGGCCTACTATGGCCTCGACGAGCGCCTTTACGAAAGCCGCTCGGCCATCGCCCACGCCGCCCGCCTGCAAGTGCCAACGCTGCTGGTCAATGCAGAATTCGAAAACCCCCTGCTCGACCGCTATGGCCTCGAATACGCGCTGGCCCTGACACAAGCGCGCGGGCGCGCCCCGGTGCATCTGACGCTGCCCGACCACAACCATATGTCCATCGTGACCCACTTCAACACGAGCGAAGACACCTTGGGCCGGTGCATCCTCGAATTCATCGACGGCCATATGGGCTGCTTGCGCTGCTAACCCGGCAACAAAAAAGGGCGGCCAATCAGTAGCTCAGCTCTGCACGGCCACCCATGGCCGCTTCCTTGAGGGCCTTGGTGATGATGCCCGTCGTCACGGTGGCGAAGTAGCGCGCCCCCCACTGAACATACCGCTCCTCGTCTTGTGGGGTCAGAGCCAGCACGCCGGGACACTTGCCGGCATTGGCCACACCCCTGATCGCCCTTTCAATGGCCTGCTGAACAGGCGCCTCATGCCAGCGGTTCTCATACCCCATACAGTGAGACAAGTCGTTCGGACCGACAAACACCGCATCGACGCCCTCAACAGACGCAATGGCCGTTGCGTTGTCAACGCCTTCAGGAGTCTCAATCATCACCACCACCGCAATGCCGTCATTGCTACGACCCGTATGAATCGGCCCGCCAAAAGCCCCGTAGCCAGCCGCTCGTGAAGAAAATGCGCTGCCGCGCTGGCCACTGACACCGCTGCCCCCGCGTGGCATGGGGTATTTGACTTGCCTGACGATCGAGGCCGCATGCTCGGCGGTGCTGACCATCGGGATCTGAACACCACCGGCTCCGATATCGAGGGTGCGCGAAATATCGTGCTCAAGGCAACGCACGATTGCAGGCAGGTTGCTGGCGCGCGCCGCGCGCAGCATGTGCTCGGTCGTCTCGAAACCTGAGCTACCGTGCTCGTTGTCGATGATCAAAAAATCAAAGCCGGCGTAGGCACACATTTCCACCAAAGCGGGCGATGGAATGCCGTTGAAAATGCCGCGCAAGCGCTGCCCGCTGCGCAGCATGTCAGCGGCTCGGGTGTCCAGCGGAGGGGGTGGTCTGAGGTTCATGATGGCCAGAGCTCCTTGCTTGCGATTTCGGCGCCCTCGGCCATGCTGGCGAGCTTGGCGTAACAGATGGGCGGGTGGATGGCGCCAAAACCGGCGAAGGTTCCGAAGCCACAGTCGGTGGCGGCCATCACGCGCTCGCGCCCGACGATATTCGCATAGGTCAGCAGGCGCTGCGCCACCAGGCGCGGATGCTCAATGAAGTTGTTGACCGAGTCGAGCACGCCCGGTGCCAACACCTTGTCATCCGGGATTTTGCCTTGCTTGGCCGCCTTGGCCCAGACCTCCCACTCATGGGCGTGACGGGGGTTGGCCCCCTCAAAAAGCACAGTCGACGGCTTGGCCTTGAGCACCACCTCCAAGATTTTTTCAAGGCCGATGTCGTGATGATGCGGTCCCTCGTAGTTGCCCCAGCAGATGTGCATGCGGACGCGGTTTGCCGGCACGTTGCGCAGGGCATGGTTGAGCGCCTCGACCTGCATATGGGCGTTGCGCAGGAATTCCTGCTCATCGGCATCGCGAAACCGGATGTGACGCCCCATCGCCAGGTCCGGCGCATCAATCTGCAGGTCCAGGCCTGCCGCGATGATGGCCTCGTATTCGGTGGCCATTGCGTCGGCCAGCGCCTGCAAATACTGCTGCGTCGTGGCGTAATAGGTGTTGGGCTGAAAGACCGCAATGACGCCGGGCGAAGCACTGTTCATGAAGGCACGCATCGGCACCCCTGTCCCAGTCGCCGCGCAAGCGGCCTTCAAGTTGGCGATGTCCTTGTGCAGCCCGCTCAGGTCCTTGACCGCGATTGGGCCCGTGCAAATCGGACGGTGGTACTTGGGCGTGGCACCGAGTTTGGCCAGACGCTCCTTGAAATCGGGAAAGTCATCCAGATCCCGCGGTACGGCGCGCGGCATTTCGCCGAGCTCAAAGCCGGTCAGACGGTGGCGGATATAGGTCGCGTAAGAGATCTTGCTCATCTCGCCGTCACTGACCACATCGACGCGCGACTGGGCCTGCCGGGCGACCACCGCGGCCACCTCCTGGGCCATGGTCGCATCGAACTCGGACTCGACAAAGTTCAGGCCACTGTCCTGCGCGAACAGTTGACTGACAACGCGCTCGGGGCGCGGAAGACTGCCCACATGGGTGGTCAAAATGCGATGGCTCATGTTGGTCCTCTTTGATAAACATCCAGCGTTCAGCGCTGAGAGCGGTCTACAAATCGCTTGGGGGCGACAAAACCGTTGGCATCGCGGGTGTGACCCAGCGCGGCGGCGGTGTCTACGACCTCTGGCGACCACTCGATGGTCTTGCGGCCATCGCCCGGCGTCATCACCAGCATCACGGCCTGGCTGGCACCGAGGTTGCGGTAGCTGCGCCAGCAATCGGTCGGCATCGCAAAACTGTCCCAACCCTCGTCCGAGCCATGAGCTGTCGTTTTCACCATCCCGCCGGCCGACTCCACAGCAAGCTCAACCGAGCCCTGGTAAACAGCCAGCACCTGCTTGTGTTGCAGGCGGTGGCGCGAGACGGCGCCACCGGGCGGCAGCTTGAGCCACTCAATGGAAAAGCCGTGCGAATTGGTCACCGGGGCGGCGTGGTCACGCTCCTCGGTCATGCCCAGGCCGATCACCGGGGCCATCTGCGCGCCGCAACCGGGCAGCGCCGAGTCCAGGAGGGAACGAGCAGACCAGTCAAGATCAGCAAATCGGACCACGCGCCGAGCCATCTGATCCGGGCTCCAGTGGCGCAGTGCGGCAATTTCGGTGGGCGTCATGGGTTGCAGCCGGCGATCTTGATCGCCCCATTTTTGCCCCAGCTGCTCGTCGATGATGCGATAGTCCTCCGTCAGGTGTACGCCCTGCTGACGGGCGGCCTCGAGCGTGTCGGGTCCCCACAAAATGCCGCCTGTGTCGTCGCGCCCCAAAGCGGTGAACATAAAGCCCTCGACATCGCCCGTGTTCTGAAAACCCCGGTAAATCCAGGTGGGGATGCTGGCAATGTCACCAGGGCCGATACCAGCGGTGAGCACCTCAGGATTGAAGCCCCAGTGCAAGTCCCACCGGCCTTTGGTGCACATGAAGACCTCGGCCGTGAAATGCATATGAGGCGGGTTGCGCTTGCCCGGAGGCATCGCCACACCGCCGACCTGAAAGCCATGTTTTTCACGCAGACTCACCGGTTGGCTTGCGCTTTGCGAAACACCAGGGCCGATCAGGGCGTAATTTTTCTTGGGCGCGCAGTCTGGGATGCGGTAGTCGATGAAGGCCTCGGTGCTGTAGCGCAGGCTGCTGAAAGGGATGAAACGCTCGCGAATTTGGTCTTCGGTCAGCATGAAGGGTCCAGACAATAAGAAGGAGAATCCACAAGAGTTGGAGGCAGTGGCTGCAGACTCGGTCACTCAGCGTATGCGCAGGCCAGTGGCGCTTTCGAACCAGTACAAGTGCGCCGGATCCAGGCGCACGCCCACGCGGTCGCCAAACTTCAGACGCAGGCTTTTGTCGCCCTTGACCGTCACGCCGGTCTGTCCGAGCTTGATGGTGACCAGGGTCGAATCGCCCAGCAGTTCGAAAGCAAACACCTCGACAGAAAAATGGGCCCGGTCCATGTCCGTCAGCTGCACGTCCTCGGCGCGTATGCCCAAGGTGATCGGCCCCTGCCGCGGTGCGGCGACCTCGATGCGAGCCCCGTTTTCGGCGTTTGCCCAAGAGGCCTGGGCGTTGACCTCAATCAGATTCATGGGCGGGCTGCCAATAAAGCCAGCCACGTAAGTGTTGACCGGATCGTCGTAGATCTCTTCGGGCGAGGCCAGTTGCACGATCACGCCATCTTTCATGATTGCCACCCGATGGGCCAGCGTCATGGCCTCGACCTGGTCGTGCGTGACATACAGCGTGGTCACCTGCAACTCATAGGCCAGGTGCTTGATTTCCGCCCGCATGGCCACACGCAGCTTGGCGTCGAGGTTGCTCAAGGGCTCGTCCATCAAAAAGACCTTGGGCGTTCGAACAATGCTGCGCGCCAGCGCCACCCGTTGGCGTTGACCGCCCGAAAGCTCGCGCGGCCGGCGCTGCAGGTAGGCGCCTAACTCAACGCGATCGGCTGCGCGTTCAATGGCAGCCTGGCGGTCGGCACCGTTGATGCCGCGCAGCTTGAGCGGATAGCCGATGTTTTCGGCCACTGTCATGTGCGGGTAAAGCCCGTAATTCTGAAACACCATCGCTACATCGCGGCTCTGCGTCGGAACCTCGTTCATGCGCCGTCCATCAAAGGCGATTTCGCCATGCGTAGCCTGCTCCAGCCCAGCCACCATGCGCATGGTCGTGGTCTTGCCGCAGCCCGAAGGCCCGAGCAACACCAAGAACTCCTGGTCGGCGATTTCAAGATTGAGGTCGCGCACGACCTGCGTCGCACCGAAGCTCTTGTAAAGACCTCGAAGGGATATTTGGGTCATACGTTATTGGATCGTGGACTTAGCGCACCGAGCCCGCTGTCAGGCTCTGAATGAACTGCTTTTGCACCAGCAGCGAGAGGATGAACATGGGCGCTGTGATCAAGATCCCACCGGCGGCCATGAGCTCCCAGAGGTCTCCGCGTTCGGTTCGAAACCCGATCAAACCGATGGGCAAGGTCAGGGCATCTTGCTTGCTGATGATCAAGGCAAAAAGGAACTCGTTCCAGGTCAGGGTGAAGCAAAAAACGGCGGCCGTGATGATGCCGGGCAACGCTGTCGGCACCACAATTTCCCAAATGACACGCGCCCTGTGCGCGCCGTCGACCATGGCCGACTCCTCAATTTCCACGGGCACCGCGTCGATAAAGCCCTTCATCATCCAGACCGCGTAGGGCAACACAATAGACATGTTGACCAGCACCAGCGCACTGCGGGTGTCGAGCATCCCGAGCTGCTTGAACATGAGGAAATACGGCAGCACGATCACGGCCGCCGGAATGAATTGCGAGGCAATCACGACCAGGAAGATCGTCTTCTTAAAGCGAAACTCGAACCGTGAAAACGCATAGGCCGCCATGGTGGCCATCGGGATGGCCAGCAACACCGTCGATGTGGCCACCACCAGGCTATTGACGATCTTCGAGCCCAGGTTCCAAGGGTGCTCGAACACAGTGCGCAAGTTCTCCAAAGTTACCGTGAAATTGAAGGCTGCACTGAGCGAATACACATCTTTGGGCAGCTTGAAGGCGGTCAGAGTGATCCAAAAGATGGGCAAGACGATGGCGCAAACACCGACAAACACCACACACTGGCGCAGCCAATCGCCTGCCTTGTCATGGGCCGGCTGTCTGTAGCCGGGAATCAGCGCCCGGTCGCTCGCTGCATGAGCAGACTGTGTCAGCACGACTTACCGAGCCTTCCCAAAAACCAGGCGCAGGTAGAAGCCGGCCAGCACCAGCAAAATCGCTGTCAACACATACGCCGACGCCGCGGCATAGCCCATGTCGTAGTAATTGAAGCCCTGCTCGTACACGAAATAGGCCAAAGTCTTGGTGGCGTTCCCGGGCCCGCCACTGGTCAGCGTGAAGATGGTGTCAAACGCCTTCAATGCGAACACGGTTTTGAGCACCATCACCACGGCGACCACCGGCATCAACTGAGGCCATGTGATGTCGCGAAACACGGCCCAAGACCCTGCCCCGTCGACGCGAGCGGCCTCCTGCGTCTCACTGGGAATGGAGGCCAGCCCGCCCAAAATCATCAAGGTCATATAGGGCGCCCAGTGCCAGACGTCGGAGGCCACCACCGCGATCATGGCCAGCGTCGAGTCGGCCAGCCAGACCGTGTCCTTCATGCTCGGAAACACCGCTGCCACGGCAGAGGCGAGCACCCCGTACTCGGCGTTGAGGAAAAAACGGAACGAAATGCCGATCAGCGCCGGGCTCATCACGAACGGCAGGATCAAGAGCGTGCGCGCCAGGGAATTCAGACGCCCCGCGCGATGGAGCAACAGGGCCGCGCCCAGCGAGACCGCTACCGTGACCAGCACATCGGCCGTTACGAAAATGCAGGTCGCCCGCAAGGCCTCGAAGAAGTCTGGGTCGTCGGTGAGCAAATCAACGTAGTTTTGCAAGCCGACGAACTCGCCCACCACACTGGTCTTGGCCAGCTTCCATTCCCTGAAACTCAAGATCAGCGAATACCCCAGGGGAAAGAGCGCCATGGCCCCCACGAACAAAAGCGCAGGGGCCAGCAAAAGCCAGTGAACCGGCCAGCGCTTCATGCCGGACCTGCCGCCAACTCAGGCCGGCGGCGCAATCGGCCGCGCAAGACCATCATGCGCGCATGATCCTTCGTACCCGAGCCGCCGCATCGTCCAACGTGGGCTTGACCCTGGCCTTGCCCGCCACCAATTCACTGATGCTCGCTTCCAGCACGTCGCTGACCTGCGGCCACTGCGAGAACAAGGGCGTGCCCTTGGCGCCCTTGAGGGCCTGAGCGGCGAACACATGCATGCCTTTGTAGCGGACATTGACATCGCCATCGAGCAGATTTTTCGTTTGCATCGCCACCACCTCGTTCATGCTTCTGTCGAGCAGCACACTGCGCTCGATGTCGGGGTGGGACAGCCAGGTCAGGAACTCCATGGCAGCGGCCTTCTTTTTGGAGTGCTTGTTGATGCCATAAAACCAGGTGTTGGTGTAGGTGGTGTTGGGCTTGCCGGGCATGCTCGGCAGCGGTGCGAAGGCGACCTGCTCAGGCTTGAGCGTGGAGACCTTGGGGTCGACCAGACTGGCATAGCGCCACCACCAGACGGGAACCATGGCGCTCTTGCCCTGAGCCACCGAATTGACCGCATCGGTCTCATTGAAGGAGGCCGAAGCCGCCGGGGCCACCTTGTGCTTGAGCAGAACGTCAATGTAGGCCTGGGTCGCCTCTACGCCAGCGGGGCTGTTGAACACGGGCTGGCCCTTGGCGTCGAGTAGCTCACCGCCCATGCCCCAGAGATAGTTGAACCAGATCATGAGGTTTTGGCCGGCGGTCTTGCCGTAGTACATGGCCACACCGGCCATGTCAGTCTTGCCCGAGATGACCTTGCCTGCCTCCACCATCTCGTCCCAGGTGTTGGGGGCTTTCAAGCCGAGTCGGTCGAACACATCTTTGCGGTAAAACATCAACTGGACGTGGCCGCGTATGGGAAAGCCCAGGATGTTCTTGCCATTGCCATTGCCGTCGCGCGAGGCGCGCAAGTGGGCGTAGGGGTAGCGCGACTCGAGGTCCATCTTTTTCTCAGCGAGCATGCCGTTCAAGGGCTCGAACAGGTTGTAGAGCGAAGGCCCCCACACGTCCATGACGCTGAGCACGTCGTATTGGGCGCTTTGCCCCACCAACTCGGCCGTGAGCTTTTCACGCGTGCTGGGAAAGGGCACATACTGGTACTTGACCTTGATGCCGGTCAAGGCCTCGAACTCAGCCAATTTGGCTTCATGCGCTCTGAACTGTGGCGCCACCACCGTCAGCAGATTGATCTCGGTACCCGCATAGGGCTTGCCCGGCTTGAGGGCGCCCACATTTTGCGCAAATGCCCAGGGCGCCATCGCCCCGCCCATGCCGGCCACCGTCGATTGCAGGATGTCGCGACGTTTCATGCCTGTCTCCCGTAAAGTGAATTCGAATTCATTGAAGTGCCTTAAGGCACTGGAATTACACTTGATCGCCTGCCGACCTTCAACTAAAAATCGGGAATACCCGCATATGAATTCGATTTCATGGTGAGGCGAAAACTCAAGGCCCCCACGTCCTACGATGTCGCGCGCCAAGCGGCGGTGTCGCAAGCCGTGGTGTCGCGGGCTTTTCAAACCGGCTCGCCCATCTCGCCGGAGACCCGGGCCCGAGTTTTGGCCTGTGCCACGGCGCTCGGCTACCAACCTAACGCCGTGGCCCGCAGCCTGATCACCAAACGATCCGGGTTGGCAGGGGTCTTGCTCACCGAGGCGACGCAACGAGATACGCCCGACCTGCTGATCTTGCTCGCGCAGGCCTTGCTCGCGCAGGGTCTACAGCCCTTGCTGTTCCCCTGTCAGCGCGAAAGCGAGGGCGGCGGGGCACTCGACAAGGCGCTGTCTTTTGGCGTCGATGGCGTGGTGTCCTGCGTGGGCTTGTCGCACAGCGATCTGGCACGGGCACGCGTGCGCCAACGCCCCGTGGTCCTGTTCAATCGTCACAGCGACGACCTGCATGCCGTCGAGGTGGCCTGCGACCACGCCAGTGCGGCCCAGCTGCTCGCGTCGCGTTTGTTTGCAGCTGGCCACCGCCGATTTGCGGTTGTCACCGGTCCAAGCGATGGGCCGGTGTCGACTTTACGGGTGGACAGCTTTCTGGCTCGACTGGCCGAACTGGGCATCGAAGAGGTGATCCAGTACGAAGGCGACTACCGCTACGAATCGGGTCATACGGCCGCCATGAGGCTGCTTTCCGGTACGCCGTCCAGCCAGCGCCCCGAAGTGGTCTTCTGTGCCAACGATGCGATGGCACTTGGCGTGCTTGACGCTGCTCGCTTTGCGCTCATGCTCCGTGTACCCAGCGATGTCTCGGTGGTGGGCTTTGATGACATTCCAGCTGGCCGCCGGCCGACCTATTTGCTGACCACCGTGAGCCAACCTTTTGAAGCCATGGCGCGCATGGCCGCCGCACTACTGCGCCAGCGGGTTGATGAAGCCCCCGCCGACGCCGCCCAGCGAGAGCTGCTTGCCGGTACGCTGATCGAACGCGGATCCACGCAACTTCTGCCTGACTCGCCATCGCGCTAAACGACCTCTGGCATCCGGTCAGCGCGCCGTCAAAAAAAGCCCTGCCCGCCTGGGCAAGAGCCCGGCCAGGGCAGACGCCAAAAGAAAAAGCCCCTGCAAATCAAAGACTTGTAGGGGCTTGTATGGTAGGCGCAATTGGACTCGAACCAACGACCCCCACCATGTCAAGGTGGTGCTCTAACCAGCTGAGCTATGCGCCTGAATCGTCGAGCGAGATTGTAGCACTCATGAATTGGATGAATTTGACTGCGGCGCTTGCGGCCGCTGCGCTGCCGCTGGCCTTTTCGGTGCCGGCGAGTAACTGGCTAACCGCTGGGGCGGTCGCTGTTTTGATCGCCGCTGTGGTGGCGGCCGTGCACCATGCCGAGGTGATTGCACACCGGGTGGGCGAGCCTTTTGGCACGTTGGTGCTGGCGCTGGCCGTGACGGTGATCGAGACGGCACTGATTCTGTCGGTGATGCTCGCCAGCGGACGGGAGGCTTCGGCGCTTGCGCGCGACACGATTTACTCGGCGGTAATGATCATTGCCAACGGCGTCATCGGCGTGTGTATCCTCATCGGGGGTCTGCAGCACCGGGAGCAGCACTTTCGCATTGAGGGCATGGGCGCCGGTTTCGCCGCGCTGGCCACCTTGTCGGTGCTGGTGTTGGTCATGCCCTCGCTGACCACAACCGTCGCCGGGCCGACTTATTCAACGTCGCAGTTGCTATTCGTGGCCCTGTCCTCGGGCTGCCTGTGGCTAATCTTCGTGTTCGTCCAGACGGTGCGGCACCGCGACTACTTCCTGCCCAGCGTGAAAGTGGAAGACGAGTCGGTGCACGCGCCTGCGCCCAGCGCAAGCCAGGCGTGGCTCAGTGTGCTGATGCTGGTACTGGCGTTGCTGGCTGTGGTGGGCTTTGCCAAGCTGCTCTCGCCGGTCATTGAGGGCGTGGTCAGCCAGCACGGTGCGCCGCGGGCGGTGGTGGGCATCGTCATCGCCTTGATCGTACTGCTGCCCGAAACCTGGGCGGCAGTTCGGGCTGCGCGGGCCAACCGGCTGCAGACCAGCATGAATTTGGCCATTGGGTCGGCACTGGCCAGTATCGGCCTGACCATACCCGTGGTGGTGCTGGCCTCGGTACTGCTGGGCTTGCCGCTGACGCTGGGCCTGGCGCCCAAGGACATGGCCCTGCTGGCCTTGACCTTCCTGGTCGGCTCGATCACCCTGGCCTCAGGCCGCACCTTCATGATGCACGGAGCCATCCATCTCGTGCTGTTTGCCGCCTTTCTGTTTCTGACCCTAGTGCCCTGACCAGAGGAGCGGGGAGGTACGCTGCCCAGCTCCGCAATCAGCGCCTGCGCGCCAGGCGCACGCCAGCGACCTGGGCGACGGCGGCGAGCACGCGCTGCACCGCACGCGCGTCGCCGACTTCGACGGTAAAGGTCATGCGAGCGCTGTCGCCGTGGTGATCGCGCAGCGACTGGGTCTGCACGCCCGTGACGTTGACCTTCTCGCGCGAGAAAGCCTCGGAGATGTCGCGCAGCAGCCCCTGGCGGTCGCCCGCCTCAATGGCGATGTCGACCGGATAGAGCGCCGGCGTGCTGGCATTCCACTTGACCTCGATCACCCGCTCAGGACTGCCCGAGGCCATGTTGCGAAAGTTGCTGCAGTCGCTGCGGTGGATGCTCACGCCCTTGCCACGGGTGACAAAGCCCCGAATCGGATCGGGCGGCGCGGGCTTGCAGCATTTGGCCAATTGCGTGAGCAAGGAGTCCACGCCCACCACGAGCACGCCGCCTTGCGCTGAGCGGCCGGGGCCCGAACGCATCTTGGCCAGCACCAGTTCGTCGGCAGAGGGCGCGGGCTCGTTGGGACGCAGCATGTTCTCGATGGTGCGCAGGGAGAACTCGTCCTTGCCCACCACCTCGAACAAATCGTCGGCACTCTTGAAGCCCAGCTGGCCAGCCAGCTCCTCCAGGCCCAGCGCGGTCTTGCCCTCGCGCTGCAGCAGCCGCTCGACCGCCTCGCGCCCGCGCGCGACGGTCTCTTGCAGCGCCAGCGCATTGAACCAAGCACGCACCTTGGCGCGCGCACGCGGGCTGGCCAAAAATCCGAGCTCTGGGTTGAGCCAGTCACGCGAAGGCCCACCTTCCTTGGCGGCGATGATCTCCACCGTCTGGCCGTTGTGCAGCGCTGTGTTGAGCGGCACCATGGCGCCGTCGATGCGCGCGCCCCTGCAGCGATGGCCCAGCGTGGTGTGCACGCTGTAGGCAAAGTCCACCGGCGTGGCGCCGCGCGCGAGCTCGACCACCGCCGCCTCGGGCGTGAGCACGTAGATGCGGTCTTCGAGCAGGCCTTGGCCGGGTTGCGACGGCGGTGCCGATACTTCGCGCTCCCAGGCGAGCAACTGGCGCAGCACGGCGATCTTGGCCTCGTAGGGACCACTGGCGAGCACGCCACTTTTTTTGCCGCCTGCCTCCTTGTAGGCCCAATGCGCCGCCACGCCGCTTTCGGCATGCGCGTGCATGGCAGGCGTGCGGATCTGGATCTCAATCGCCTTGCCCCCGGCATCGCGCACCACGGTGTGCAGCGACTGGTAGCCATTGGCTTTGGGGCGGGCGATGTAGTCGTCAAACTCGCCTTCAACCTGATCGAAGCGCTGGTGCACATGGGCCAGCACCGCGTAGCAGGCCTTGAGATCGGGCGCGATCACGCGCAAGGCTCGCACATCGAGCACCTGCTCGAAGCCCAGCGACTTGCTGCGCATCTTGCGCACGATGCTGTAGATGTGCTTGGGCCGGCCCTGCACAGAGACCTCCAGCCCCAGTTGCTGCAACTCGGCTTGCAGTTGCGCGCACAACGTCTGCAGATAGCCTTCGCGCTGCAGTCGCTTTTCGTCGAGCAGTTTCGCGATTTCACGGTAGGTCTGCGGCTCGGTGAAACGAAAGGCCAGATCCTCGAGCTCCCACTTGATCTGCCAGATACCCAAGCGGTTGGCCAGCGGCGCAAACACCTGCAGCGACTCCAGGGCCATCGCCCCATCGGGCTGCAGCCGGGCCGCAGCGAAGTAGCGCAGCGTCTGCAGACGCGAGGCCAGGCGCAGCATGACCACGCGCAGGTCGCGCGAGAAGGCCAGCAGCATCTTGCGCACGGTCTCGATCTGGCCGGCCGGCTCCTGGGCACGAGCATGGCGGCTTTGGGCCAGGCGGGCCTGGCGCTGCACCGCCACCAGCTTGTTGGTGGCCAGCGCCAATTCAGCGTGGCTGGGGCCAAAGGCCGCTGCAATCACGTCGCCTGGCTTGTTCAAGTGCTCACAGGCGTAGACCAGATAACTGGCTGCCTGCATGGCCTGCGAGCCGCCGAGGGCCTGCAAGATGGCGGCCACCGCATCGGCGTGGGCCAAGACAGGCTCGCCGGTGTCAAGCTGGCGGCCTGTGAGCAAGGGTTCGGCGAAGGCGCGCGCACGCGCCAGCACCTGCGGCTCCTCAGGCAGACCCTGCGCGGTAACGGCCAAGATGCCGCCCGTATCGGGCAGCGCAGGGTGCGCAGTGTGGATCTCGCTTTTCATGACAGGGCCATAGCACAGCAGCCTGGCTCAGGCCGGCAGTAGGAAATCGAGCACGGCGCGCAACTGGTCACCGTCCATCAGCGTAGGCGCATGGCCGACTCCCGCGAACTCGATCAGTGCCGGGCGAGGGCCGCACTCGGTCATGGCCAAAGCGGCCTGGCGCGAGAGCAGGTCGGAGTCGGCGCCGCGCAGCAGCAGTGTTGTGGCGCTGATTTGCTCGTAGACGGCTTGCATCAGCTCACCCGCTTGCGCGTTGGACTGCGCGCTCAGGCCACGCAAGGGGATCGCAATGGCGGGGTCATAGTGCAGAGCCCAACGGCCATCAGCGGTGGGCTTGAGCATGGGCGTGTTGAGCGCTTGCCACTGCAAGTGGCTGTGCGGGCCAAAACCGGCCATGTTGGCGCGCAGCGCGTCCAGCCCGTCTTGCAGGCTGGCAAAAGGCCCACCCTGCCCGACATAACCCTTGATGCGTGCCAGACCGGCCCAGTCCAAATGCGGGCCGACGTCGTTGAGCACCAGACGGTCGATCGGCCGCGGCAGCGCCTGGGCCTGCGCCGCCGCCAGCATGCCGATGATGCCGCCCATGCTGGTGCCCATCCAGTCGAGCCGGTCGATGCGCTGCTGGCCGTGCAGATGCAAGAGCAAAGCCTGCATATCGGCCACATAAGTCAGGGGCTGATAGAGGGCCGCCTCGCTCAGCCAGTCGCTGGCACCGCGTCCGGCCACGTCGGGGCAGACCACGCGCACGCTGCGACCCATCGCGCCGGCGCGCTCGACCAAGGCACGCGCCAGGGCATCGAAGTCACGCCCCTGGCGGGTCAGCCCGTGCACGCACAGCACCAGGTGGGCGCTTTGAGCCTGTCCCCACTGCCAGAACGCAAGCTTGCGCGTGGCATCGGGGAGGGCCAAATGGTGCAGTTGCGGCTCGGTCATGCAAGGTTGGCGCCAAGAAGGCACCCCATAATCGCTGGGTTGGACAAGAAGCCCCGCGCGGCGGGGATGCGAATTGTCGCCCCAATTGCACAGGAGGATTTCATGCTTAAAGGCAAAACAGCGCTCGTAACCGGATCGACCAGCGGGATCGGTCTGGGCATTGCCCGCGCCCTTGCGGCCGAGGGTGCCAATGTGGTGCTCAACGGCTTCGGGGAGGTGGCCGCCGCGCAAGCTCAAGTGCAGGCGCTGGGCGTGCAGGTGGCCTATCACGGCGCCGACATGAGCCGGCCAGCCGAGATCGAGGCAATGATGGGCTTTGCTGCCGAACGCTTTGGCCGGGTCGACATCTTGGTCAACAACGCCGGCATCCAGCATGTGGCCAAGATCGAGGACTTCCCGGTCGAGCGCTGGGACGCAGTGATCGCCATCAATTTGTCGAGCGCGTTTCACGCCACGCGGCTGGCGCTGCCGGCCATGAAGGCGGCCAATTGGGGCCGCATCATCAACGTGGCGTCGGTGCATGGGCTGGTGGCCTCGGCCGAAAAGGCCGCTTACGTCGCGGCCAAGCACGGCATCGTCGGGCTGACCAAGGTCACTGCGCTGGAGACGGCCACCACCGGCGTGACCTGCAATGCAATCTGCCCGGGCTGGGTGCTCACGCCGCTGGTGCAAAAGCAAGTCGATGCCCGGGCACAGGCGCTGGGCCTGTCCAACGAAGAGGCCAAGCGACGGCTGCTGGGCGAAAAAGAGCCCTCGATGCAGTTCACGACGCCCGAGGAGCTGGGCGCACTGGCGGTGTTTTTCTGCTCGGCAGCGGGCAACAATGTGCGCGGCGCGGCCTGGAACATGGACGGCGGCTGGGCCGCACAATGAGACCCTGACGGTGCACGGCAGCAGGCTGCCCTCGCCCAGCCCTAGCGCTGCGCAGGCACCCAAGTCACCCCTTCAGGCAGCCGGCTGTCCGGCATCGGCAACTCGAGCCGATGCAACACCGGCCCGCTTAGGTCTGCGGCCAGCTCGGCATGACGCACCCCGACCGCACGCAGCATCACGCCTTCTTCAACTGAG
>Ga0164293_10002711_pt1 | contig 15040 bp, 13 predicted proteins | sample GEODES118metaG_FD_111487 | JGI IMG/M metagenome (GOLD analysis project Ga0164293, IMG submission 111487) | Eutrophic lake water microbial communities from Lake Mendota, Wisconsin, USA - GEODES118 metaG | ecosystem: Environmental > Aquatic > Freshwater > Lake | place: USA: Lake Mendota...
GAACTTACGTCAATTCATGCTGACACTGCACCTCACCAACGGCGATCACGCCGCGACTGCACTGGCCCGATCGGGGCTGCCCGGCGACATCCTGTCGTGGCGGGACCTGCTTCACGACGGGCCGGTGCCGTCGGATCGGGATCTGACCGCGTTTCGACGGGTGCGAGGCGAGTTTCTCGCGAGCCGTGGCTGGCAGAGCCAGTCGGCTGCCATCGCCGACTTCACTGAGCGCGATGCGCGGTTGGACAGTATCGGTCCCGATGACGAGCTCGTCCTGTGGTTCGAACCGGATCTGTTCGACCAGCTGCAGCTCATCCAGGTGCTGGCGCGACTCGCGCACCGCGACGCGACGGCGCGCCCCACGGTCACGATCGTGCCGGCCGACTGCTTCCTCGGGCCGCTCAAGCCCGAGAAGTTCGTGCCGCTCTACGACACACGCCGTACGATCACCGACAGCGATTTCGCCATCGGGACGGCGGCGTGGGATGCGTTTACGGCAGATGCCCCGGACGCACTGCTCGCCGTGACTGACCGCGTCGATCGCGAGGTGCGCGCCCGGGCGTACGCCTACGACGATGCCGAACGGTTGCCGCATCTCGCGCCGGCGCTGCGTCGGCAGCTCGAGGAATACCCCGACACCCAGGCCGGCCTGTCGCGCAGCGAGCGGCAGCTGTGCGAGGCGCTCGCGCCCGGCCCGCTCACCCTCGCGAAGTTGTTCACCGCCCACCAGAGTGCGGAATCGTGGGTGTGGCTGGGGGACTGGAGCTTCGCGTGGTACGTGCAGCGCCTCAGTGACTGCGCGCATCCGCTCGTGGTGCATGTGAACGGCTCGCGCGTGATCGCGCCGTTGCGCGACACCGACGGCAAGGCGTTCTGGGAGCGCCAGGTACAGCTCACCCCGCTGGGGCAGGAGATGGTGCGCGACCGGGCCGACTTCGTGAAGATGAACGGGATCGACCGGTGGATCGGTGGGGTGTACAACACGTCGTCGCGCCACTGGCGCTGGGACCCGCATCATTATCGACTGATTCCACAGTAGGGTGGGACCGCGTCCGCGGTCCGCCCCGTGACAGCGCCGGTCCCGGACGTCAGCTTGTAGCCATGACCGACGCTCTCGCGCTCGACGCCCTCGCGCTTCTCGAAGCGGATACCACGCTCGAGGCGGCGCAGCCCATCCTCGCGCTTGCCGCCGAGTATCTCACACGCACGCGAACGGGTGAGGGGCCCGTGTCCACGTGGCATAGCGCCGAGGTCATCGCCGATCGCCTGAGCGAGAGGCTGCCGCGCCGGTCGCGGCCGCTGAGCGATGTGGCGCGTCGGCTCTCGTCGCTGCTGCTCGAGGATGTGAACCGCCTGGCACATCCGATGTACATCGGCCACCAGGTCTCGGCGCCGCTGCCCGCGGCCGTCTGGACCGATGCGCTCATCAGCGCGCTCAACCAGAGCATGGCTGTGCGCGAGATGTCGCCGTCGTTCACCCCGCTCGAGCATCAGGTGATCGAGTGGATGACCGATCTGGTCGGGTGGGATAGCCGAGCGGGCGGCACGATGACGAGTGGCGGTACGGAGGCCACGTTCACGGCCCTGCTGGCCGCGCGCAGTCGCGCCATGCCCGATGTGTGGACCCGTGGTGTGGGCGCCCATCCACCGGTGCTCGTGTGCGGTGAGCATGCGCATTATGCCGTGTCGCGAGCGGCCGGCGAGATGGGACTCGGCCTGCAGCACGTGGTGGTCGTGCCGAGTCATGCGCATCGCCTCAGCGTTCCGGCCCTCCGTGAACGGCTCGCCGACCTCAGGCAGCGAGGCACGAAGGTCATGGCGGTCGTCGCAACGGCCGGCTGCACCGCCACGGGCACCTTCGACGATCTCGAGGCCGTGGCCGATGCGTGCGAGGAGTTCGGCGCACCCGGCGATCCGTTGTGGCTGCACGTGGACGCGGCGCACGGCGGCGCGGCGATGCTGTCGCCGGCCCACGCCCATCGGGTACGCGGACTGGCGCGCGCCCGATCGGTGGCGTGGGATCCGCACAAGACGTTGCTGCTGCCGCTCGCGGCCGGGCTCCTGCTCATGCGCGAGGAACACGATCTGGAGGCGGCCTTTGCCCAGAAGGCGCCGTACCTCTTCAATCCCAACGAGGACGCGCGCGCGTGGGACATGGGGCCCCGCAGCTTCCAGTGCTCACGACGCGCCGATGTGCTCAAGCTGTGGGTGGCGTTCGAGCGCTACGGGGCCGACGCGCTGGCCGCGCTGTACGAACGGCTGTGCCACATGGCGCGGGGGCTGTACGAGCGCCTGCAGGGGCACGCGGAATTCACGGCCCTGCACGAGCCGGAGAGCAACATCCTGTGCTTCGCGTGGAATCCGCCGGGCGCGCCGCTCGATGAACGTGACGCCCTCACGAATGCCCTGCGCGAGCGCTACAACCGCAGTGGGCGTGGGTGGATCACGGCGACGACGCTCGACGGGCGTCGCGTGCTGCGCATCACGGTGATGAACGCGCGTACCGACGAGACGCACATCGCGGCGCTGGTATCGGGGCTGGAAGCGGAAGCGGCCTACGTGCTCAAGCATCACCGGTGAGGGGATGCCTTCGTCGTCAGAGACGAGATGTGAGCCGCGAGGGGTGAGCGGACAGAAGGAGAGATGAGCTTGAATAGAAGCGAGAGGCCAGCATTTTCGAGGTGAGAAGTCAGGGAAGCACCCCATCGCTTCTCACCTCGAGACCGCTGGCCTCTCGCTTCTATCCGGGCGCACTTCTCGTACTCGTCCTGAAGTCTCCCGCTGAGTGCTCAGATCTCAGCGCTCAGGGTAGGAACCACGCCGCTTCGTCTGCCGTCGGTATGCGGCACGCCTCGTGCTTCCCGAACCACCGGTACCGATTCCGCGCGATCAGGTCGTATACGCGGTCGCGCAGCGCGCGCGGTATCACGCGCGCCACGGCGGAGAGTCGCCACACGCCGCCGAGTCGTGAGAGCGCGGTGAGCGCGGCATCGGATTTCACGAGTACGCGGCCGCCGTCCACCACGACGACGGAATCGAGATCGCGCGGCAGCCCCTCGACTCGTGCGGCGGTGGCGCCCTGTAGCGGCGCGTAGCGCAGCGCCCGTGCGCGGTCATGCTGCACGAGGAAATCCACGAACCCGTTGCACAGGCCGCAGACGCCGTCGAAGCACACGATCGTATACGGGGGCGAAGTGTGGCCGCGGGACATGATGGGAATGTACCATTCCCGGATGCCGAACTCGTCATCGCTGCACGTGGTGCTCGTGCATCCGGAGATCCACTGGAACACCGGCAACGCGGGGCGCACCTGTCTCGCCACGGGCGCCACTCTGCACCTCATCGAGCCGCTGGGCTTCTCGCTTGGTGAGCGCGAGGTGAAGCGGGCCGGGCTGGATTACTGGGAGCATGTGGACCTCCGCGTGTGGCCGCAGTGGGAGGCCTTCGAGGAGGTTCTGCCGTCGCTCGGGGTGCCGTGGTTTTTCTCGACCAAGGGCCGGCAGCCGTACTGGGATGCGCCGATGGGTCACAGCGAGGGGGCGGTGCTCGTGTTCGGGCGGGAGACCGCCGGGCTGCCGCCGGCATTGCATGAACGGTATGCCGACCGCTTCGTGACCATGCCCATGCACTCCGAACACATCCGCTCGCTCAATCTCTCCACGAGCGTTGGCATTGCCGTGTACGAGGTGTTGCGGCAGCGGCGTGCGCTGGCCCCCTGACGAGTTCACGCGCAGCGTTCGGTCGCGTTGAGACTGCCTGTCTTGCGACAGAGGTCCGGTCTCGGTTGGAACTCTGTAACAATCACGCGCATTTGCCGCGGAAACCGGGGTACGCGCGGAAGACGGACAATTTGGCCGTTGCCTGCACACGGGGGTGTGTTCTACCATAGGCGCGCCCGCTCCCTCGGGTCCCTCCCAGCCGCTACGGCCATCCATCCGTCTGCAGTCGGAACAGGTTCGATGAGCACGATGACGCCGATCGCCCGCGATTCGCTTTTCGGGAACGCGCTCGCGATCAAGGCCACGTACACGCGTATGAACAACGACATTCTTGCCGTTGTGCGCGCCATTCCCGTCGGTCGCATCACCACCGTGGATGCGATCAGTCAGTATCTCAACGTGCCGACGCGGCACGTGCACTATCTCCTCGCGCGTCGCGATGATCTCGAGCGGGAGAGTTCACCGTGGCACCGTGTCCTGGCACACCGCGGGGCGATCGGGCGGGGCCTGTACGACGCGCGCGGGCGCTCGCAGGTCGAGTTGCTGGCGGCGGAAGGTGTCGAGGTCGGCTATCGCGGAAAAGTCACCGGGTTCGCCGCGCGCTACTTCCAGCCGTCGCTCGAAACGACGGGTGTGATTCCGTCGCGCTGACGTCGCGCCGCGGCTACCGGCGGCTACCTGCGGAGGATCGCGCGCAGCAGGTCCGGGCGATCGGTGGTGATGCCATCGACGCCGAGGGCGAGGAGGCGCCGCATCTCGGTCGTGTCGTTCACCGTCCAGGGGAAGACGCGCACGCCGAGCCGGTGTGCCTCCTCGACGCGTTCCCGCGTGACGTTGCCCGCATTGGGTGACCAGTTGCGCCCGCCGATCGCGCGAATGGCGCGCGGCACCGAGCCGCCCACGCTATCCACATCGAGTCCGCCCATCCACTCCGAGGCGCCGGTGCGGCCGATCTGAATGGTGTTCCAGTCGCGCTCGGTGCGCCCCTCGGCGGTGAGCACGCTGGTGGGGATCTCGGGCGCGAGGCGATGCGCCGCCATGATGGCGCGCCAGTCGAAGGCGATGATCTGCGTGCGCGCGGTCACGCCACGCGCGCGCAGCACCTCCACGGTGCGACGTACGACCTCATCGGGCGCGGCGCTGAACGTGGGTTGCGTGGGATCGGTCTTGATTTCGACCACCAGACGCGCCGGCGGCGCACAGTCGCGCTGAAAGCGCGTGATGGTTTCGTCGAGGGTGGGAATGCGCTCGCCGTCGGCGGGCTGCTGCTCCGGGTGTCGTTTCGCGTAGTCGCTGCCTGCGCGCAGGCGCCCCACATCGTACGTGCGGAGTGCCGCCAGCGTCATCATGTGCAGCTGGGGCCGCGGGTCGCGGATGCTGTACGTCCCGACACTGTCGCGCGTGAGATCGGGGTGTAGCGCATAGTCGTGGTGCACCACGAGCGCGCCGTCACCCGTGACGTGCACGTCGAGCTCCACGCCGTTCGCGCCCTCACGACAGCCACGCGAAAAGGCCGCGAGGGTGTTCTCGGGCGCGAGCCCCGCCGCACCACGATGGCCGATGATGATGGGCGCGGGGGCGCAGGCGGCGAGGAGGAGGAGGGCGAGGAGGGCGCGGCGCATGGAGGGAGTGTGGTAGGGCGACTGGCGGGAGGCAATGCGGGGGTGGGGTTGGTACCGGTTTGTTGCGGTTGTAAACAGCAGACGGCAGACGGCAGGAACCACAGCACGCAGTGTCGGAGGAATGCGGTAGAACAACACGGGAGCCAGCGCTGCGCGCGGCTCCCGATTTCCCTACCGCAAAGGAAATCGGGCGCACCGCGAAGCGGCTGCGCCCGTGTTGTTGTACCGCATTCCTCCCGTTCTGCGTGCTGTGGTTCCTGCCGTCTGCCGTCTGCTTTTGAAACGCAGTTACCACGCGCAGTTAAAGCGCGCCGTTACGACGCCCCCCCCGCCTCCATCATCTTCCTCGCCGCCCCGCAGCTCGACCGGATCACCAGCTGGGCCGGCAGAATCTCGTGGGTCGCGGGCACCGCGGTGCCGCCGCCGCGCAGCGTTTCGATGAGGCGCAGCGCGGCGCGCTCGCCGAGGGCGTAGATCGGCATGCGCACCGTGGTGAGCGGCGGCGAGAGATACCGCGTCATCGGCGTGTCATCGAAGCCGGTGACGGCGATGTCGTCGGGCACGCGCAGGTCGGCGTCGCGCACGGCCGACATGGCGCCAATGGCCATCGTGTCGTTGGCCGCGAAGATGGCGTCGGGGCGCACGCCCGACTGCAGCAGCTGCGTGACCACGTCGTACGCCGTGTCCATGCGGAACTCGCCGGCGAGTTCGGTGAGCTCGCAGTCGTCGTACCAGTTGGCCACTTCGCGCGCCGCGTGCAGACGCTCGCTGGCGTCCACCTGACCGGCCGGGCCGCGCAGGAACACGATGCGTCGATGGCCCAGCGACAGCAGGTGCTTCATCATCGACGCGGCACCCTGGAAGTTGTTCACCGACAGCGCCGCGAACGCGCCCACATCACTGCCCGCGCCCACGAGCACCGTAGGATAGCGCTCGGCGACTTCCGCCAGCGTGGCGCGCGCCGCCACCGACGGCGAGACGGCGAGGAAGCCGTCTACCCGGCCGCGCATGTTGCTGACCGCGGCGGAGATTTCCTGCGCCTCGCGGCGCGCGCTCGTGACGAGCGTGAGGAACCCGTGCTTTTTCGCGGTTTCGTCGATCCCGCGGATGAACTCGGAGAAGAACTCGCCGTAGAGCTCGGGGAGCAGCACGCCCAGCGTGCGGGTGCGCCGGACAGCCACGGCGCGTGTGCCGCCGTGCGGGGCGTACCCCATCCGGTCGACGACCGACCGCACCCGGTCGCGAGTGTCTTCGGTGACACGGGCCGCATCGTTGAGGACGCGGCTCACGGTGGCGATGGACACGCCGGCCGCCTTGGCGACGTCGCGAATGGTCGGGGTGGGGCGAATGCTCACGCAGAACTCGGCGCAAAGAGGCGGGCTCCCACCGCCGCCTCGGCGCGGTCAGCAGGGTTCGGACAGCCTCGTCATCGGCAAACATGTAACGCGTTACAGGCTAACGCACGCCGAACCTGCGGCGTTGTTACATCGCCTTTCTGATCGCGGCGTCGAGGTTCTGCGTGCCGCCCACGCCCGTGTACACGACCTTCCCGGTCTTGTCGGCCACCACGACGTAGCTGGTGGCGGGCACGTCGTAGGCCCCGCTCACGGTGCCCTTGCGGTCGTAGAGGAGCTCGCCGGGGAGCTTGTTGGCGGCCTGCCACGCCTTGACCCGCTGCACCGACTGGTTCACCGACACGGCCACGGTGACGAAGCGCACCTGCTTGCCGTACTTGGCGTGGGCGGCGCGCATGGCGGGGTCGAGTTGCTTGCAGCTGGGGCACCAGGTGGCCCAGAACTCGATCACCGTGGGCTGCTGCTTGCCGAGGAAGCTGGCGAGGTCGACGGTCTGGCCGGTGAGGGTTTCGAGGGGGCCGCCCGGGGCCTGCTCGCCGACGGGGATGCCGGCGTCCTGAGCAGCGGCGGGGGCGGCGGCCACGGCGAGCATGGCGACCGCGCGGCGAACGGTGCGAAACGACGCAAAGAGAGCAGTCATGGGTCGTGAGTGCGATTTAGAAGTAGACCTGCCCCATCTTCACCAGATAGTACTCCGCCATGGCGATCATGACGAAAGCGAAGCCCTTTTTTACCGTCAGCATCCACGCACCAGCGCGAGGTAATCGCGACAGTGTACCCGCCGAGATCCCGACGAGCACCAGAAGCGTGCACATGCCGAGTGAGAAAGTGAAGAGGTAGAGGAACCCCAGCAGGGCCGACTTGGTGGTGGAGACCCAGGTGAGCACGGCGGCCATGACCGGGGCGGAGCAGGGGGCGGCGACGAGGCCCGAGGCGGCGCCCATGATGAGGGCACCGACGGCGCGTCCCCCGGTCCCGGCGTTGGCCGCGCGCTGCATGAGCGCGGCGGGCACCCGCACGGGGAGCACGTCGAGCATGGAGAGCCCGGCGATCATGAGCAGGTTGGCCATGGTGAAGTAGGCCCACGGATTGGCCGACACCGTGCCGAACATGGTGCCGGTGAGTCCGGCCAGGAGTCCGAGGCCGGCGTACACGCTGGCCAACCCGGCGACATACAGCATCGAAAGGCCAACCGGACGCCATTTTGACGCGGTGGTGGCGCCTGACTGCTCGGATGATGACTGGCCGCCAACGATGGCCGCCGTAATGGGGATCATCGGGTACACGCACGGCGTCAGGCTCGTCAGCACGCCGGCGCCGAAGAGCAGCGGGAGCGCGGCGGCGGGATTTCCCGAAAGTTGCGACGTGACGTCGGCGATCTGGAGTAGCACGGGCAAGTGATGTGGCATCGCCGACAATACGGCACGAACCGCGATACCGTTCCCTCAGCGGGCCGCCACGGGCGCCCCCCGCTGCCCCGTGACCGCTAGCTCGCCCGCGCCTGCCGCTTCTCGGCCCGGTCGAGCATATCGAAAAACGTGAGCAACAGGTCGTAATCGAGCTCGCGGCCAGCCTGCAGGCGCATGTGCTGCAGCGTGCGCGCGCGCGGCCAGCCTTGCCTGTAGGGGCGATCGGTGCTTAGCGCATCGTACACGTCGCACACCTGCACCAGACGGCTCACGTAGTGCGGTACCCGCGCGAACTTGTACGACGGATACCCGCCCTGCCCGTTCGCCCAGACATGGTGTTCGTAGGCGACGATCGCCGACAGCGCGTTCCCCGCGCCGCGTTCCCCCAGCAGGCGCGCGCCTTCCACGGGGTGGCGGCGGACGATCACCCGCTCATCGTCGGTGAGGGCGACGGGCTTCGTGAGCAGTTCGACCGGCAGCCGCACCTTGCCGATATCGTGCAGCAGGGCTGCGGTCCCCACCGAGCGCACGTCGCGGGAACTGAAGCCCAGTGCTTCCGCGAGCCCCATCGACAGCATCGACACGTTGCATGCATGCACCGTGGTGTACTGATCTACCGACTTGAGCGAAACCAGCGGGAGCAGCGTGGCCTGTTCCGCCTGCATGGCCATGGAGAGGCTCCGGATCACCGCTTCCACTTCTCCCATGGGCACGCGGCCGGTGAGCCCCGCTTCGTCGCTGATCCACTGCATCGCGTCGAGTTCCTCGGCGAGGCCCTCGGCGATCAGCGATTCGAGCAATGGCGATTCGTCGGTGGGCGCCGTGCCCGGAGCGCCGGGCGACGACCGCGAACCGTCCTGCTCCTCGGCGTTGAGCAGGGCGACCGGACCCAGTCGCACGCCATCGAGTACCACCGCCTGCTGCAGCGGCGGCGCTGAGGGCATGAGCGCCCGATGCAGTACGCCCAGCAGCTCGCCGAAGACCGCGTCGTCGAGCGTGTCGTTGGTGAACTCGATGCGCTGCACGCCCGCGCGCGAGAGCCGCTCCCCCAGTTCCCACTGGCGCATCTCGAACACCACCTGCCGGCCCACCACCAGATCGTTGTCCAGCAGGGTGAGCCGCAGCGATGGCCAGGCGGTGAGGGCTGTTTGCAGTTTCTCGTATGCGCGGGCCCGACTACCCGTGAGCGACGGATGATCGCCACCGTACAACGTGCGCGCCGAGAGCGCTTGGGCGAGGCTGAGCAGGAACTCGATGACCGGACGGAAGGTCGGCGCGCCCGATCCCGTGGGCGTGGGGGCGAGGCCCGTCATGCTCCGGCTCCGGTGACACCGGCCTTTCGGGCAAGCGCAATGACCGGCGCGGCGTCGGCGGCATCGCCGTGGCGGGTCGTCAGCACGCGCAAGGCGGCGCGCACGGTCGGGGAGGTCGGGGCCAGCTTGAGGGCACCGCGCAACGCCGACTTGCGGCTCGCATGGGCCACCAGCCACGTACGCACCTCGCTGGTCACCGTCCCACTCACGGCCCGCACGGCCTTCTCGCGAAAGTCCACGTCGATCGTGTCATCGTCGGCTATCGCCAGCAACCGCTGCGCCACGTCGGCCGGCCACGTTTCGGTACGCGACGCGAACGCGGCATCGACGGCCGTCTGACACACGTCGATCTCCTGATCATCGAGCGCGCGGCGCAACGCCGACGCCCGGGTCATGGGCAACTGCACCAGCAGGCGTACCGCCTCGCGGCGCACGGCCACGTGCTCGTGCCGCTGAAACAGCAGCACCGGGCCCACCGAGAAGCCGGTGGCCGCGGCCGGCTCGGCGACCAGCAGATCGCGCAGGAGCGCCAGGAGGTTACGCGCGAAGTACCACGTGACCGGCCGGCTGAGCTGCTCGTACACGGTGGGCACGATGGAGGCCGGCATGGCGCGCAGCCGGTCGTAGATGAGGCGGCGCCCGGTGCGGGACTCGCTGCGTTCCAGCGCCTCCAGCAACACACTGGTCGATTCCGGCGGTGTGGCTTCGAGGATCTGGCGCACCGCGGCGACATCGAGCGGATCCGCCAGCAGCGCCTGCAGGATGGCCGCCGGGGTGAAGGTCTGGTCCCGCAGCAGGGCCGCGGTTTCGATCGAGGCGCCGCGCTCGATCCACGACAGCACGGCGGTAGCGTGCCCGTCGTCGGCGAGGCGCCGCACCGCGAGCATCGCATCCTCCGACACGACGTCGAGTTCGATGGCCATCTGCACCAGCCGAGACGCTTCCTGCGACCGCGGGTCCGAGAAGATATCGCCCGTCGATGACGCGGTCTCGCCCCCACGGGCGCTCCATCCCGCCAGCGTCTCCAGCAGCGACGCGTGCTCTTCCGGATTGGGTTCGTTGAGGTCCCACCCTTCCACCAGATCGCGCGCCGTTTCGCGCACCTGCTCCGCGACGGCCTCCGGGCGGCGGCCGCGGAAATGCACCGACATCTTGGTGAGCAGGCGCAGCAGGTGCGGCGAGAGGTCGCGCCCCGACGCCATGGCCGCGGAATTGAGCCAGCGCACCACGGCCGCTGCGGGGAGGACGTCCACGACGTTCGCGACCAATCGCGCCCGCGGCACCGTGCCGCCAGCCCGTAGGGCGGCGACGATGACGCTCTGTTCCGTCACCGAGAGCAGGGCCTGCAGCCGCTCGCCGATCTCGTCGCGCACGCGCCGCGGGGCCATCGCCACCTGCTCCGCCATCCCCTTCAGGGCTTCGAAGGCGGCCTGCGCACTTTCCCCATTCTCGGCGGCCTCGCTGAGCGCCGCGCCGATCGTGGCCGGCGATCCATCCAGGTCGTGTGCCGTACCGTCGGCCTGCACCGCCGCGAAGACCCGTTCCGCCAGCGACCGCCAAAGCTGCGTGGTCTCCGCCTCGATGGCTTCGTCATCGGCCAGCCCCAGCTGGTCGAAGTCCAGCCGGCCGAGGACGATGCCGGGGAGGTCGGGGAGCGGTTCGTCGGGGCGCACATCGGCGGCCCGGCGGGCCACGAAGCGTACGAATGCGGCGATGGCCTCGCGGTTCACCCCCGGGGAGAAGCGCGCGGCGCCGATGTTCATCTGGTGTAGGCGGGTCGCGAGATCCTGCGACACGGCGCCGAATTCAGCCGGCTGGCCGTCCACCAGCAACTCGCGATGCGCCACGGCCAGCGAGAACGTCCCCTCGCTGGCCAGATGCCGCGTGAGCGCCTCGGTGAGCTGGTCGTCGGCTTGCTGCACCATGGGGTGCACGTCGCCGTACGCCCGGCGTCTCGCAATGGCGAGAGCCAGGCGCGTGAGCACGCTCAGGATGGGCGAGGCGGTCGGCGCGGCGACAGGGACGGACATGGAGATAGCTTCATATATCGGCTATTCAGGCGACGACCGGCAGTCCAGAGCGTCACCGCGTTTCCGGGATGGTCGCGGGGCGGAAACCCGCGATTTGGTGTTCCTTTGGTCGAAAATCGGTGATTTTCGGCGATCCGGTGTCCGAAAGGCGCGGCGCTTCCGGGATTCCCTAGATTTCACCTCGTGTTGTGGCCGCCAGTCGGGCGGCCGCGCCGTTCCCCTGTCACGTACTCCATGGCTCCGCAGTTCATCTACGTCATGAAGGGACTGCGCAAGGTCGTTCCGCCTTCGCGCATCATCCTCGACGATATCTGGCTTTCGTTCTATCCCGGCGCGAAGATCGGCGTCCTCGGCCCCAACGGCGCGGGTAAGTCGTCGCTGCTGCGCATCATGGCGGGCGTGGATACGGAGTTTCAGGGCGAGGCGTGGGCCCACAAGGGCACGCGCATCGGGTACCTGCCGCAGGAGCCGGAGCTCGACGGGTCGCTCGACGTGCGTGGCAACGTGGAACTCGCGGTGAAGGCACAGCGCGATGCGCTGAACGAGTTCAACGAGATCTCGCTCAAGTTCGCCGAGCCCGATGCGGACTTCGACAAGCTGATGGATCGGCAGGGGAAGCTGCAGGAATACATCGACCAGTACGACCTCTGGAATCTCGACAACAAGATCGACGTGGCGATGGACGCGCTGCGGTTGCCGCCGGGCGACTGGCCGGTGACGAATCTGTCGGGCGGTGAGAAGCGTCGCGTGGCGCTGTGCAAGATCCTGCTGGAAGAGCCGGACATGCTGCTGCTCGACGAGCCCACCAACCACCTCGACGCCGAAAGCGTGGCGTGGCTGGAGCACTACCTCGAGAAGTTCGCGGGCACCGTCGTGGCCATCACGCACGACCGCTACTTCCTCGACAACGTGGCCAAGTGGATTCTCGAACTCGATCGCGGCAAGGGCGTGCCGTACGAGGGGAACTACAGCGGCTGGCTGGAGCAGAAGCAGCAGCGGCTCGCGCTCGAAGAGAAGCAGGCGAGTGCGCGTCAGAAAACGCTGCAGAAGGAGCTCGAGTGGGTGCGCATGTCGCCGCGTGCGCGTCAGGCGAAGAACAAGGCGCGTCTGCAGGCGTACGAGGATCTCGCGAGCGAAGCGCAGAACGATCGCGTGATGAGCAACGAAATCGTCATCCCGCCGGCGCCGCGCCTCGGCAACGACGTGGTGCGCGCGAAGGGGCTGCGCAAGGCGTACGGCGACAAGCTGCTGTTCGACGATCTCAACTTCGACTTGCCGCGCGCGGGCATCGTGGGCATCATCGGCCCCAACGGTGCCGGTAAGACCACGCTGTTCCGCATGATCAACGGCCTCGAGAAGCCCGACGCGGGCGAGCTGACGATCGGCGAAACGGTGTCGATCTCGTACCAGGACCAGCAGCGTACGCTGGAGGGGAAGCGCACGCTGTGGGAGGAGATCTCGGGTGGACGCGAGACGATTCCCGTGGGCAAGCGCGAGCTCAATTCACGCGCGTACGCAGCGAGCTTCAACTTCAAGGGCGCCGATCAGCAGAAGCTGGTGGCGAACCTGTCGGGTGGTGAGCGCAACCGTCTACATCTCGCGAAGACGGTGATGCAGGGCGGCAACCTGCTGCTGCTCGACGAACCGACGAACGATCTCGACGTGGATACGCTGCGCGCGCTGGAAGAGGCGGTGCTGGACTTCAGCGGCTGCGCGGTGATCATCTCCCACGATCGCTGGTTCCTCGATCGCGTGGCCACGCACATCCTCGCTTTCGAAGGCGACTCCGAAGTGGTGTGGTTCGAGGGGAACTACGGCGCGTACATCGAGGATCTGAAGAAGCGGAAGGGGCCGGATGCGGACCAGCCGCACCGGATCAAGTACAAGAAGTTGGTGCGGTAAACGACAGAAGGGCGACGATCACCAGATCGTCGCCCTTCGCGCTTCCAGGGGGATGCCCCGCGACATCGCGCCGGCGTCTATCGCGTCCAGATCACAAGCAGCCCGCAGGTGCTGCGCGTCGCGTTGTACTCGGCCGGCATGGAGGCGCCGCCGTTGTACACCTCCACGGCGAGCACCGAGGCGGGCGCAAGCTGATTGAGGTCGAAGAGCAGTTCGTCGGGCTCACCCCGGTACACGACGATGCCGTCCAGCACCACCGCCGCGTAGCAGAAGCCCGCCGCGGCGCCGCGCGCCCGATCGGCGGCGTTCACGCGCGGCAGCAGGTTGATGGAATCGTATCCTCGGCGTGTGGCGAAGAAGGCGGCTCCCGAGCGACCGCGCACGAGGTCCGCGCCGAGCGTCGGCGCCAACACATCCGCCAGCGTGCGCCCCGTCTGCTTCGCGAGCTGATCGGCGGTGAGGAACGTGCCGCCCAACTGCGCCTGGCGGTGCGCCTCGAAGGTGACCAGCCGCCGGTCGGGCGCGCGCGCCGACACGGTGACGCCCGCCACTTCCGCCGGTGCCGGCTGCAGACCAATGACATACTCGGCGTTGTCCCCCGCGCCGATGGTCATGAACGTGGAGAGGAGCGTCCAACCGGGCTTGCTCAGCACGACCGTATGGCGACCGGCGCCGATATCAGGGACGACGAACCGTCCTGCGGAGTCGGTCACCACCGTGCGTTGCAGTGTGGTGAGGCGCACGGTGACGTCGGCCACGGGTGCGTCATTCCGGTCGTTCACGACGCGGCCCCGCATGATGCCGGTGGCCTGCGCCGGTGCGCGGCTCACGGTACTGCCAAGGAGGAAGACCAACGACAGCATGGCCACGAGGAAGCGCGACGCGCCGTGACGCGCAGCGTGCACCTGCGCCGAGAAAATCAAAGACATGGCTGCACCACCTTCGCATCGGTCTGCACGAAGTCGTTGCCAACGCACAACAATGGCCAGCCGAGCGACGCGGACACGGCATACGCGAGGCAGTCGCCGTAGTTGAGCACGGCCGGGGATCCCACGCCGCGCCCGTAGCGGCGATGGGCCTCACGCGCGAAGGTGGCCTCGCGTGACGACACGGGCACCACGCGCACATCGAAGCGCTGCAGAAACGCATCGAGGGCCAGATCACCGCGTGCCCCATAACGCGCGCGGAGCACGATCCCCGTTTCCACCACCGTCGGCGCGCCGATGACCCGGTCGGTCAATCGATCGAGGGCTGCCGCGAGTCGCGGCGCGTCGGGTTCGCCGGCGATGAGCGCGATCACCGCCGAGCTGTCGAGCACCACGCCGCTCATGACCAGCTCATGTGGGGAGTCCGAGGTCGTCGTAGCCGAGAATCTCGTCGGCCGGGCGCGTGTCGAGCACGGGGACTTCCCGCACGATGGCCTGAATCTCCGCTAGCCAGGAGGCGACAGACGGGAGGGGCGCCGTGGCGGTCGGGGCGGTCTCGACGCGATAGCGCGGCGACGTCTCCGCCACCGCCTGCCCGCTGCCGTGCCCTGCCGCTCGTGCGACCTGTGCCCGCACGTACTCGTGCAGCGCTTCGCGCATGAGCTCGGCGGCGGAACGGTCACCGGCCGCGGCGAGCGCCTGCAGCGTGCGGTAATCCGCCTCGTCGACATAGACGGTAGTCTTGATTGTTGGCATATGGTACC
>Ga0164293_10002712_pt1 | contig 15037 bp, 15 predicted proteins | sample GEODES118metaG_FD_111487 | JGI IMG/M metagenome (GOLD analysis project Ga0164293, IMG submission 111487) | Eutrophic lake water microbial communities from Lake Mendota, Wisconsin, USA - GEODES118 metaG | ecosystem: Environmental > Aquatic > Freshwater > Lake | place: USA: Lake Mendota...
CATGAGTATTCAGAAAAAAGAATTTAAAAAAATAACCACCCACGTTTTGCTTGAGATGAAGCAAAAAGGGGAAAAAATTTCGATGCTAACGGCATACGATTTTTCCATGGCCAAGCTGGTTGACCAGGCAGGGATTGATGTGATACTGGTGGGTGACAGCGCCAGTAACGTAATGGCCGGACATGAGACCACGCTGCCCATAACTCTCGATCAGATGATATACCACGCATCGTCCGTGGTGCGCGGCATTGACAGGGCACTGGTGGTAGTAGATTTGCCTTTTGGCAGTTACCAGGGAAACAGCAAGGAAGCGTTGGCCAGTACCATCCGCATAATGAAGGAAAGCGGCGCGCATGCCGTGAAAATGGAAGGAGGGGAAGAGATTATTGAAAGTATTAAGCGAATCCTTACTGCCGGAGTACCTGTGATGGGGCACCTGGGCCTCACACCCCAGAGCATATATAAATTCGGAACCTACGCCGTGCGTGCTACGGAAGAAGAAGAAGCCGAAAAACTGATACACGACAGTAAATTGCTGGAGGCAGCCGGTTGCTTTGCACTGGTGCTTGAAAAAATACCCAGTAAGCTTGCCAAGAGGGTAGCTGAAAATTTAACCATTCCTGTAATAGGCATTGGTGCCGGACCTGACGTAGACGGACAGGTGCTTGTTTTACACGATATGCTGGGGATTAATACAGAATTTAAGCCTCGTTTTTTACGCAAGTACGCCGACTTGCACGGTATCATCACCGGTGCAGTGCAGCATTATGTATCGGACGTGAAAAACCGCGATTTCCCTAACGAAAAGGAACAATACTAAGTTTAGCCGTTGGCTTTTTTGTGGTCGGCCAGGAACTGAGCCAGGCCAATATCGGTGAGGGGATGCTTGAAAAGTCCCATAATGGCGCTGAGCGGGCAGGTTACCACATCGGCACCGGCTTGGGCGCTTTTCACAATGTGTAAAGGATTGCGAATGCTGGCAGCCAGAATCTGGGTTTCATAACCCTGTATGGAATAGATTTCTGCAATTTGCTGAATCAGATCTATGCCGTCCCAGCTGCTGTCATCGAGGCGACCTATAAATGGCGACAGGTAGGTGGCGCCGGCTTTGGCTGCGAGAATGGCTTGCCCCGAACTGAATACCAAAGTACAGTTAGTGCGGATGCCTTTTTTGGTAAAGTGGGAAATGGCTTTTACCCCGTCTACGATCATGGGTACTTTCACCACAATGTTGGGATGAAGTCCGGCCAGACGCTCACCTTCATCAACCATGCCTTTGAAATCGGTAGAAATCACTTCGGCACTCACATCGCCGTTTACAATGTTGCAAATGGCTTTGTAGTGATTGAGTACATTGTCATGTCCGGTAATGCCCTCTTTGGCCATTAAAGATGGATTGGTGGTTACACCGTCAAGAATGCCGAGTTCATTGGCTTCGCGTATCTGTTCAAGGTTGGCTGTGTCGATGAAGAATTTCATGTTGTGGCAAAATTAGCACCTTTCCCGTGGACCTAATTTGTGGACAACCGGAATTTATCACCAACTTTTCACCCGATAAAAAATGTGGAGGCCCCCAAATGCCTGACTCAGTCCGTAATCATAACCGGTGCGATTGGTGCTGTTCAGGCGCAGGCCGGCTTCTGCTTTCAGGTGAATCGGAATTTTGAGCGGGGTATAGTGAAAGGAGAGTCCAAACTGCGGCATGTAGCGGCTTTGAGGCCATTGCCGCTCTGTGATAATTCCATTGCTGAAAACTTCCGAACCGCTTTCCTTAAATATGCCCTGAAGCCCAAACCAAATGGCCGGATTGAAGCGGGGTTTGTCATTGAATTTTAGTTCACCTACAGCGTTTACTGTCCACAAGCGCAAATTTGCCTGATACAAAATGCTGTTGCCTGAGCGTATGTCGGGGCGGTAGTTAACTTCGCCAAAACCCATGGAAATGTTGGCATTGAACAAATGGGACAATGAACTTTGAACCGATAAACCCGCCGAGTATGCATTGTTAATTCTGTCAGAATAATAGTTGCCCAACTCTTCATTGGCATAGTAACGGTAGAAATTTGTTTCCCCTCTGCCATAAATTCCGACACTGATATCCTCGGGGATGGAATTAATCTGGGCTTCTGCCCGCATGGCAATCAGCAGGGTTAGCAATAGCAAAATTTGCTTCATGGTTGTTCAAAATAGTTTCGATACCGGGGCTTTCTTATGGCAAGCATAAACCAGATGGCCGGAACCCAAAAGGTTGTAAAAAAACAATTTTTTCCCGAGAAATACACCCTGTCATAAATCAAGGTTTGGTTATTTTTTTTCACCACAGCATGTATGTGACGCCAGTTTTTCAATCCTGTTGGCAAAGAATGGCCCTCATCGGTGAAGCACCATAAGCTCTTCTTACTGCAAACCCGGGTTATGGCACCTGTCCAAAGGGTGGAACTCAAAAGTGATTCTACCCTCATTTTCATTCCGGCCCCCACAAAAATCCCATCGAATTGTTCAATCTTTACAGAAATTCCCGGTGGATTCAGGGTTTCCAGTAGTTTTTGATCAAAACCATCCCTTACTTTCTCAAAAGAACATTTTACAGCGGTTTTTAGGGTGATTCTAATCATTTGTGTACTGCCAATAAAACTTTTTTCAGCCGATTTGGTTTTTATAGTACGGTTTTTGCACTGAAACATTAAACAAAATGGCAAATTGGGTATCGGTAACACGCACAGCACACTTTAATGCAGCACACAGATTGCATGTGGCGGAGTGGACATCGGAAAAAAACCGCGAGTTTTTTGGTTTGTGCAACAATCCCAATTACCACGGACACAATTACGAACTGCATGTTACAGTTTCAGGACCGCTGGATTCAGTATCCGGATACTTGCTGGATATGAAAACCTTAAAAGACTGGATTGAGGAAGATGTAGAACGTGCTTTCGATCATCGAAACCTGAATCTGGATACCGAAGAGTTTAGAAATCTCAATCCCACCGCAGAAAATATGGCAGTGGTTATCTGGGAAAAACTGAAAAAGCGGTTGCAGCCGGACATGAAACTGAAAATAAAATTATTCGAAACCCCCCGTAACTTTGTAGAATTTGATGGAACACAATCATAAACATAATCACGATATGCTGGGCGATGACCACGTGGGTACCAATATGGAAACCCCACTGAGACCCGATGCATTCCAAATGGATAACGAGCTGAAGATAGAGCTCATAGCCAAACATTTTACCGAAATCATGCACATTCTGGGGCTGGATTTAGGCGATGAAAGTCTTAAGGGCACACCGCTTCGTGTAGCCAAAATGTTTGTAAATGAGCAGTTCAAAGGACTGGATCCCGATAATCGTCCGCATCCTACCTTGTTTGAAAACGGTTTCAAGTACAAGGAAATGCTGGTGGAAAAAGATATTCATTTTTTCAGCACTTGCGAACATCACTTTGTGCCTATTATGGGCAAGGCGCACCTCGCCTATGTAAGCAGCGGTAAAGTAATCGGATTGAGCAAGCTCAATCGCATTGTGGATTATTACGCCAAAAGGCCTCAGGTGCAGGAGCGCATGACCGTTCAGATTGCCAATGAATTGATGGAAGTGCTGGAAACCCAGGATGTGGCTGTGATTATTGATGCAAGGCATCTTTGTGTGGCCAGCCGTGGCATTAAGGACACCAGCAGTGCTACTGTCACTTCAAGCTATCATGGCAAATTCAACGATCCTCAGGTTCGTGCTGAATTATTAAAATACATCGAGATGAACGGCTCTGAATAAGGGTTGTTTTTCCTATAGTGTTGTTTGTGTAATAAAGGCGCCTCAGGGCGCCTTTACTTATGTTGTAGCCAATCTGGGATGAGGATTGAAAAAAATCCGGCAGGGTGAACGTTAGATGCCAGTTAAATTTACATTCATGGTTTTACAGATTCTTTTCCATACCGTTCCCACATTTGCGTTACTTTTTTGGCTGTCATAAGCGTAAACACCCTTGAATTTATAGCTTGTGAGGCCTAAAACGTCTTTATGGTGAAAAAACACAATGCGTTTTTGACCTGTATTGAGATGGGCCTTATAGTGATGCGCTTTTTTTGTTGCATCGGCATGTGTTTCTGTTATTTCCTCTTCATCCGTGCTGATTTGGTTTTGCCAGCCTTGTCTTGCTTTATCCGATGGCCACCACAATAAATACTCATGATTTTTGGGGTGGGGCAGTCCGCCCAGTCTTAAAAATCCGCGTTTTGTTTTGTTAAATTCAGCGTCAAACAAGGTACAGATGGCTTCGATATTGGGTAGTGAGATTTCATCCGTCGTACTAATGGTTTGCTTTAATTTCCAAAACTCCGGATCCCTTTCTGGATCAGGTTGCCATGGTTTGAATGTGCCGTTTTTTTGCTGTGCTTCAAGAGCCCGGGTAATAAGGGATACAATGTTATCAATCTGATTGTGAATCTCTTTAAGTTCCTTCTGACAATCAATCACATACAGCTTGTGTCCGGTATTACTTTCAATTTCCTTTTTTCGCAGCGCATCGGATTCAATTCTCTCTGCAGAACTGTAATGGGCCGGCTCATTAACTTCAACATGGATGTTGAACTGAGGGAAATAAACGTCGGTCAATGCGTATTTGTCGCTGTGTCGATTTACGTATTGCTGTGGAACGATTTTTATTTCATCATTGTCCAGTTTATGCCATAGTCTTGTCAGGCAATAGTGTTCAATGGCCTTGCTGCTTGTTTTCTGAAATAAACGGGTGATAAATTCTACCTTGTAACTCATTTTTCGGAGTTAAAACCCAAATCCCAGACTCATGCCTACTTTGGGTAATAATCCGTTGTGGTAGATAAAGTATGCACCGGGACTCTGCTTGTAATCAAAACCATCATCGCTTGATTGTATCTTACTTTCTGAAACCCGCATTCCGGCACCTGCATACACATCCAAATAGAAAGATTCTCCCAGCGACTTTTGAAAGCCGATAACAAAACCAGGATATACAGCCGTTGTTAATACTTTTCCGGTTTTTTCTTCGCTGTTGTAGGGTGGATTGGTTGAGTATACATAGTGACGTGATTTCTCATCATAATACCCAAATTGCCCGAATACCCCGACGTAATAACCACTGGCTGTTTGTTTTCCGGTGATGGATTTTTCAACATGAAACCTGCTTAAATAGTATTTATACATATACTCTGCGGTGAATCCCGCGCCCTTGATGACGCCGCTGTAATTATCCGTTGGCTGACGATACATGGCTTCCAGGCCTATCTGGTGGGCTTTGCGCTTATCATTATTTAAAAATTCTCCAGACATCCACAAACCACCCCGAATCAAGTGCTGTGGACTGAATTTTAGGATGGTGCTTGGAATTAACATATCGGTTTTGGTTTGGGCAAATGCTGATGAACCGATGACCAGGAATGATACAATAATGATGGCTTTTTTCATGATAATAAACGATAAACAAATATACAGGCATATTTTTAAATACCCCCAAAACGTCAACCTTGATAAAACAAAAAGCGGCTCAAAAGGCCGCTTTTTGGAGTTGAAATTACCTTGGGCGAATAACCGGGTTCGAACCGGCGACCCCCAGTGCCACAAACTGGTGCTCTAACCAACTGAGCTATATCCGCCGTAAAGGGGTGCAAATTTAAGCAACATTCCTCATTTTCTCAACAGGAATTCAATACGTTTTATCATCTTTGCACCTATTCAAGCGCACAATTCCAAACATATCCTATTTTACTGCAGCTGGTATCCTACTCCGGAAAGCCCGCTAAATGGCATATTTTGCCGTGAACTGGCCGGTCTGACATCTTCTCGAAACAAGGTTTCGGTTGTGTATGTGCGCTATCATACCAACGGTGGAAGACCAGAAATTACGAAGCTATCGCAGCCGGATTTTGATGAATACGCCCTTAGTATTCCACGTAAATCCGGTCTTTTCGCATTTTTTTACCATCAGTTCCATGTGCAAAAGCTGCTCAAGAAATTTTTCGAGATGTATCCGGATGTTAGTCTTGTGCATGTGCAGGTGGGCTGGAAGGCGGCCTGGGATATGATGTTATTTCTTAAGAGGAAACGTATTCCTTGGGTGGTCACAGAGCACAACACGGACTGGCTGCCGCAGGACAGGCAATACCCGCGCTGGAAAAGAACACTTACCGCATGGGCCATGCGTAGGGCAACCGCTGTAACTGCAGTTTCCGATAATCTTGCAGAAGTTGTTTCTTCGGCTATTGCCAGATCTGTGGAGGTAATTCCCAATCCGGTCGCCCTTGAGTTTACAACCGCAGACATCATAACGCCCGAAAATGCAGGGCCTGTTTTTCTGCATATCTCCAATTTTAACCTAAGGCAAAAGCAAACCGATAAATTAATTCAGGTGTTTTCGGAGTATGTGCAGGAAAATCCGCTTGCCATACTTCAATTGAATGTGCCTGAATCAGCGTTTTTGCTGTATAAAGCGGCAAATCCTCAATGTTGCTGGGAAAATATAGAATGGTTGTCGCCCGTGGCAGAAAAAAAGTTGCTGCTGCAACGCATGCAAAATGCCGATTATGTGCTAAGCTATAGTCGGTTTGAAACCTTTGGACTGGTGATTGCAGAGGCACTTTGTCTGGGTATTCCTGTTATTTACACGCCCTGTAAAGGTGCAGATATTCATATTAATGAAAGAATGGGAATTGCCTGTGATGCCGATAGGGAGGAATCATTGCTTAACGCCATGCGTGCCTCCTCGGGTTTTTCGGCAGACAGAGAGTATATTGGCAGCAGAGCCAGAGCGGTTTTTCAATCGGATGCCGTGCTGGATGCATATGAAGCGTTGTACCGTAAAATAATAAAGTAATTATGTGTGGAATTGCAGGAATATTCAGTCTAAAGCCAATCCCGGCAGGGGAAATGGCTAGGATTTGTATGCAATTTTCCGAAAATCTGGCGCATCGGGGTCCGGACGATGAGGGCTACGTGCTGATTGATACAGAATGGAGGGCTCATGCCTATGGTGGAAATTCTTCTTTGCCGGCGCTACAATTGCCGCATATAAGTACCGCTACCGGGGAATATTTGGGCGCATTTGTACACAGAAGGTTGAGTATTATTCGCCCGGGACTGCCAGGACATCAACCATTGTATGACGAAAATCATGCTCTTAGTTACAATGGTGAGACATTCAATTTTCAAGAACTGGATAAAGCGCTGGGTGTCGAAAACCGCAGCCATACTGATACGGAGACTGTTTTTAATCTGCTGAAAATTGAGGGTCCTTCAGCCGTTCATTTGTTGGACGGTTTTTATGCGCTGGGATTTGTGGATCTTGAAAATCGCCTCCTACACCTTCGACGCGATACTGCCGGTGTTAAACCACTGTTTACTGCCCAAACGGATACGATTTTTGCATTTGCTTCCGAAACCCGCGCCTTGCGAAATTTGCTTAACACAGTCAGTGTCAATCCGCAAGCGGTTTTTCATCATTTGTGTGAGGGGTTATTGTTACCAGAACAGGGTTTCTACAATGAAATAACAACAATACAGGAGGGCTTGGATGTGGATTTACGCAACCTGGAAACAAACCCGGTTTATTACCCGGAAAACGATGAAAAGCCCGGTCCTGACCTGCAATTGCAACTGGAAAGCAGTGTGATAAAGCGACTGATGTCTGATGTACCTCTGGGATTTGCCGTGAGCGGGGGGCTGGACAGCGCCGCTGTGATTGGCCTTGCCAGAAAATCCCTGGGTGCAGAAGCTCCTATTTCGCTGTTTTCCATAATTTCTTCAGATCCAACATCGGATGAACGTATTTGGCAGCAGCAGGTGGCTGAATATAACAATGCCCAATGGCATTCTTTTAGCATGGATAATGCGGGTTCGCATTTGCTTGAGGAAGTAGCACGCGCAACGGATTTGCCCCCCATTGCATGGAATAACCTGGCGCATTTTGAACTGTGCCGACTGGCAAAATCAAAGGGGGTTACGGTCTTTTTTAACGGACAGGGTGCTGATGAGCTATTTGGGGGATACCCTGACTATCTTATCCGTGATTTTTGGAAATTACAGGGGTGTTTTTTATCGAAAAATCATCTGCCGGTTTCCTATGGAGACGCTCTTAAAGAAAACCTAAAGCTGCAGGCAAAAATATTTCTGCCGTTTTTATCGGTTATAGCCGCAAAGAAGCAAGCCGGTGCGCTTCTAAACGCTGATTTATGGCGCAATGACCTGTATTTACACCGACTATCCCATCTAGGAGCGGATAACAAAATGCAGGCTGATTTTTACGGACAAAAGCTACGGCAGATGCTTGCCTGGGAAGACCTTAACAGCATGGCACACGGACTGGAAAGTCGCAATCCATTTGCAGACGATATGCAGCTTGCGCAATGGCTGAATGTTCCGTTGAAAGACAAAATAAAAAATGGTTATACCAAAGGAGTTTTGCGCGAGGCACTCAGGAACGTCATGCCTGAAAGCATACGCTTGCGGGTAGATAAAAAAGGATTTACAGTGCCGGATTCTGCTCTCACATGGAAAAACCGAAATGCCTGGAGCGGATATTTCATGTCGGATGTGCTGGATCCATGGTCGCCGAGGGCTCAAAGAGAGCGTTTAATGCAAAATTTGCAGCAAGGCGATGAGAGCGCCTTGAAGTGGATGTTTCGACTTTCTGCAATGTCAGTATTTTTACAACAGTCTAAATCATGAGCAAAAGCAGTGCCCTCAGTACCTTTATCAGTCAGTTGCTTCGAACTATTCTTGCAGCCATATTTGTGGTACTCTGCTCGCGCTGGATGGGGCCGGAGGGCAGGGGAGAACTGGGTTTGGTATTGTTTTGGAGTGGATTGATGATGGTTGCGAGCGACTATGTTGGCGGAAGCAATCTTGCCAATGCAATCCAGCGTTTTGGGCTGCATAAATTGCTGCCTATTGCAGTCTGCTGGGGGATTTTCTCTGTATTGTGCGGCTGTGTATGCTTATTTGTTTCGGGTGCCGAATTAAAAATGGTTTTGATGTCGGCGGCTATTTCATTTCCCTTGGTTTTGCTAACCATTCAGTACAATATGCAGCAAGGACTGGCAAAGATTCAGCTGAGGAACCGCTTGCAGTTGCTAATTGAAATTCTGAAACTGGTGTTTCTTTACTATTTTGTTCAATTTAGGGAAACAGGCACAATGGGTGTGGGAAGTGCAATTGCTTCTATTTTTTGGGCGATGATGATCGCCTTGCTAATAAGCAGCTGGAGCATGAGGGAAGAAATTAAAGACGCTTTTGCTCATGCTCTAAAGCCCCCCAAAGCCCTGTTTACCGATGGTTTCTGGAGCCAAAACGGCCATCTGGCTCAGTTCCTGGCCTATCGTTTAAGTTTATATACCCTGACCTACCTGCTGGGTTCAACGGTTGCTGCGGGCGTTTATTCCAATGCGCTTTTGATTGCCGATGCAGTGTGGATTTTTGCCAACAGTTTTGGTACCATCGCCCACGTAAGGATATTGCGCAGTAATAATGAAAATTTCAAGGCAGATATTACCCTGCGTTATGCGTTTTTTGTCTTTGTCGGCACTGTCCTCGCATGTTTGTTACTTGCAATATTGCCGTCAGGGATTTTTGTGTGGGTGTTTGGCAATGGTTTTGAAACCCTAAAAGATACGTCATTGCTTTTTATTCCGGGCATATTGGCTGTGGCGGCTTCAAGTTTATTTAGCCATTATTTACATGCGGTAAACAGATTTAAAGCACTATTTGTTGCCAATGTGTTCGGACTAATCCTTCAGACAGCCATGGGTTTCTGGCTGATTCCTCGCTGGGGCGTTTATGGTGCTTGCCTGGCAGCCGATGTGGGTTTTATCCTTACGTTTTTATTAGTCTACGGTTTTTTCAAATCGCAGAATCCCCATGCACGCTTAAAAGGTAAAATTCGTTTCAAACTCTTGTTGAAAGTATGTATGCGAATTGTAAAGGGACGTTCTGCCAGTCTATAGCAATTCGTGTATCCAAACGGCAACGTGCCCGTCAAAAACGGCATACTCCATGATAAAATCCTGTTGTATGCCGGGCTTGTGGAAGGAAGCTGAAAACCTGCCGGAATCGCCCGTTTCAAATGGTCCAACCGTCATATGTTTTTTAAAATCCACTTCCTTTTTACCATACCATTTATACAAGCTTTCTTTGGCGCCCCAAATAATAAGCAGGCAGAGACTGTGGTGGGTTTTTCGAATGTTAGATTTGTCTTCAACATTGCAAAATTTATCTTCTATTCTGAGGATTTTGGGACCTTGCGTTTCAATGTCAATACCGGTAGGACCGTTTTCATCGATGACAGCAGCAGCATAGTTCCCGCTGTGGCTGATACTTAGGTGCGGTGTACCTCCTTCAAAATGAGGTTTTCCCACCTCATCTTTGGTTAGTTTTCCTTCGGGAACAAGCGTGCGAAGCAGCAACCTGCTGCTGAGATAATGCAATCTTTTGTTGGCATGTATTCCCTCTAAAAAAACAATCTCATCTGCTGTTGGGTCGTACATTTGTAAAAGCGTTTCTTCGTCTTCGGTAATTTGCCAAAACGCAATTTTTTTACCGGGCATAGGAAACATCAGACGATCCAAAGGCATGAGCGCGAAATTACAGGCAAAGCACCTTAAATCCTTCACCGGACATCAATCGGCAGTATATGCGTTGTGCTCTGATGGGGACGGTGGATTTTTTTCTGCAGGTGGCGATGGAATGTTGGTGAGATGGAATCTGGAAGAACAGGATGGTGTTTTGGTAGCCCGCATACCCGACAACGTATACTGTCTGGCTTTTGATGAAACAAGGGGAACATTGCTGGCCGGAACGCGTAAAGGCGAACTTTTTGTTATTACGGATATTTTGTCCGCCACACCCATTGTCAAAAGGTTTGAGGCCCATGTGAAAGGGTTATACAAATTAATGGTTACCGATGACGGGTACGTTTCATCCGGAGGCGATGGCCATATTTTGTTTTGGGACAGGCAGTTTCAAATTGTTGGAAAAATTAATAATTCACTGGAAAGTACGCGGGCACTTTGTTATGATCATGAGCACAATCTGTGGGCTGGTAGTAGTGATAAAGCCATTCGGATTTACAACAGGGATTTACAATTGCAGTCAATACAATTTCAGCACACTAGCAGTATTTTTTCTATTTGCGCTTTGCCATCAGGCAGGATGATTAGTGGCGGACGGGATGCTACTTTGAGAGTTTGGGAGAATACACAAAATCACGAAGGAAGCATAGCGGCTCATCTACTGCACATTCACGCCATTGAACTGCAGCCTTCTGCGAATTGGGTGGCCACTGCAAGCATGGATAAAACGGTAAAAATCTGGGATGCCGGGACTCTGGATTTATTGAAGGTGCTGGATAAGGACAAGTTGCCATTTCATAAGGCCTCTGTGAACACATTACTATGGTTGGATGAGAGTAAAATCCTCAGCGCAGGTGATGATAGATGTGTTTTTTTGACCGAAATAGAATAGTAAATATACGAAAAAAAAGTCACATTTCCAAGCGAATACCGTTTGGGGTGATATCAATTTTACGCGCTTTATATAGGGTTCCCACGGCTTTTTTCCATGCTTTTTTGCTCATGCCGAATCGTTCGTAAATATCGTCTGGGCTGCTATTATCCGTGAGCCCGATATATCCGTTGTTTTCCCGCAGGGTCTGTAAAATTCGTTCGGCCATTTCATCCACGTGGGCCATGCCGCTTTTTTGCAATGCCAGGTCAGTTTTGCCATCCGGACGTATGTGTTTTATAAAGCCGGTGATTTTATCGCCGGTTTTTAAGGGCTGAAAAACTTCGTTGGAATAAATGATACCGCTATGTTCTTTTCCGATGATGGCATTGTAACCCAGGGGTGTTTTATTCCAGATGAGCAGTTCAACGGCATCGCCTTCCTCGAATGGCAACGGAGTTTTATTTAAATATTTGCTGATTTTGGCGGTTGCAGCAAGGCGTTCAGATACTTTATCAAAATAGACATAAACCACATATTGCTTACCCCTAATCATGGGGACGTTTTGTTCGCGCACGGGCACCAGCAGATCTTTTAGAAGGCCCCAGTCCATAAATGCGCCAAAGTGCGTGGTGGATTTACAAGTGAGGGCTGCAAACTCGCCAAGCTGTGCAAAAGGTTTTTCGGTGGTGGCTACAATGCGGTCGTCTGAGTCATAGTAAACAAAAGCATCTACCAGATCATCAGGCGCTGCGTTGGGGGGCAGATATTTGCCGGGCATCAGAATTTCGCCTCCGTCTCCATCATCGAGAAAAGCACCAAAATCGACAAGGCGGTTAACTTTTAGGCGGTTGTATTTGCCCGGAATGGCTTTCATGTTGCAAAGCTACGGAGTATCGGCATAATTTGGGTATTTGTCCACAAAACACCCACCCTGATTATCCTACGGTTGTCATGGTATATTTTCGCTCCATGATTTTGTCTGATAAGCGCATACTGGAAGAAATTGACAAGGGAACGATAAAAATAGAGCCTTACGACCGGCATTGTCTGGGTAGTAACAGCTACGATGTTCATTTGGGAAAATGGCTGGCAACCTACAAAGACCATATTCTGGATGCCAAGAAGCACAATGAAATCGAGTATTTCGAAATTCCTGAGGACGGGTTTGTGCTGTATCCCCATGTTTTTTATCTGGGCGTAACTGAAGAATATACGGAAACGCATGCGCATGTTCCGTTTTTGGAGGGAAAAAGCAGTACGGGCCGTTTGGGGATTGATATCCATGCAACAGCAGGCAAAGGGGATGTAGGTTTTTGCGGCAACTGGACATTGGAAATCAGCGTAAAGCAGCCGGTGAAGGTATACAGGGGCATGCCAATTGGTCAGCTGATTTATTTCCCTGTGGAGGGTGAAATCGAGGTAAAATACAATCAGAAGAAAAACGCTAAGTATTCCGGTCAGCCCGACAGGCCGATCGAGAGTATGATGTGGAAGAATACCTTTTAGGGTGTTTTAAGGCCGGTAGTAGTGCAGCTGAAAGAAGTTGGATTTGCTGCCAATGACCGATTCAACAGAAACATTATTTAACCAAACAGGGGTAGGGCTTTCATAGTAGTATCGAAAAGAGCTCATGGGCCATGCCTCGATATCGTCGGTAAAGCCATGCTTGACGGGGTTTCGGTGTATGTAAACGAGCACTCGAAAAAAGTCGGTTTGGTCGCTGATAATTCTGCGGCGGAGATTTTTCATAAACATGGAGCCGCGGCGGTTATATTTTTTATTATAGGCCTTGCAATAGGAGTTGAAGAAATTAGAGAACTGTTGGCTGTAATATCGTTCCTTTTTATCCGCTTGCAGACCTTCAAGGTCTATAAGACCTTGAAGGTCTGCCGCCGACTTGGTACGAATTAAAAAATGGAAATGGTTGGGCATCAGGCAATACGCGTAGGTATCCGCCACCGGCCCTATATATTTCCCATACTGCTGCAAGAAAAATCGGTAATTCTCCGCCTCCTTGAATAAATTGTCATGCCCGTTCGCATGGTTGTAAATGTGATAAAATGTTTCAGGTAAAATCATAAAAATAATAATAAAATAAATATAAATCGTAAATAAAAAACAATATGCAATAATAATACATTTTTATCATTTTCAACCCCTTTCCGCTTTTCCTATCTTTGCACCTTCCAATGAACAACGAGGATCTCTTCAAAAAAGTCGTTTCCCACTGCAAAGAATATGGGTTTGTTTTTCCTTCCAGCGAAATCTATGATGGCCTTGCTGCCGTTTATGATTACGGCCAAAACGGGGTAGAGCTGCGTAACAACATCCGTCAATACTGGTGGAAATCAATGACCCAGCTGCAAACCAATATCCTCGGTATCGATGCGGCCATTTTCATGCACCCCAAAACATGGAAAGCCAGCGGTCACATTGATGGTTTCAGCGATCCCATGATCGACAATAAAGACAGTAAAAAGCGCTATCGCGCCGATGTATTGCTTGAAGATCATCAGGAAAAACTTCGTGCCAAAGCCGATAAAGAGGTTGAAAAAGCCCGCGCCCGTTTTGGTGATAGCTTCGATGAAACCATGTACCGATCCACCAACCCACGCGTGGTGGAATACCTCAATGCCATCGCCCATATAGATAATACCCTGAAAGAAGGTCTGGAAACCGGCAATCTGGGCATGATAAAAGCCCTGATAGAAGAATTGGGTATCGTTTGTCCCGTAAGCGGCTCTAAAAACTGGACTGATGTACGTCAGTTTAACCTCATGTACAGCACCCAGATGAGCGCTGTTGAAAGCGGGGAAGACAGTCTCTACCTTCGTCCCGAAACAGCCCAAGGCATTTTTGTAAACTTTCTAAATGTGCAAAAATCCGGTCGCGCCAAAATTCCTTTTGGTATTGCACAGACCGGGAAGGCCTTTCGCAATGAAATTGTAGCCCGACAGTTCATCATGCGCATGAAAGAGTTCGAACAAATGGAAATGCAGTTTTTCTGCAAACCGGGCACCGAACTGGAATGGTACGCCTACTGGAAGGAACAACGCCTGAAATGGCACCTTTCCCTCGGTGTTTATGCCGCCAAATATCGCTATCATGATCATGTGAAGTTGGCCCACTACGCCAATGCAGCCGTGGATATTGAATTTGATTTTCCATTCGGTTTCAAAGAGGTGGAAGGTATTCACAGCCGTACCGATTTCGATCTCAGTAAACATGAGGAATTTAGTGGTAAAAAACTTCGTTATTTTGACCCGGAAACCAACGAAAGCTATATTCCCTATGTGGTAGAAACCAGCATTGGTCTGGACCGCATGTTCCTGCTCACCCTCTGCGCTTCTTACACGGAAGATACGGTGGATGGTGAAGTCCGCACTGTTTTACGCATCCCGCCGGCGCTGGCCCCCGTGAAGGCGGCCATTTTGCCACTCATTAAAAAGGATGGTCTACCTGAAATGGCCGAAAAGATATATAACGACCTACGCTTCGATTTTAAACTATACATCGAAGATAAAGACAGCATTGGCAAACGCTATCGCCGTATGGATGCCATTGGAACG
>Ga0164293_10002713_pt1 | contig 15035 bp, 2 predicted proteins | sample GEODES118metaG_FD_111487 | JGI IMG/M metagenome (GOLD analysis project Ga0164293, IMG submission 111487) | Eutrophic lake water microbial communities from Lake Mendota, Wisconsin, USA - GEODES118 metaG | ecosystem: Environmental > Aquatic > Freshwater > Lake | place: USA: Lake Mendota, Wisconsin...
ATGTGCATTTTCTGCGGGAACAGGAAGATTGGCTCGATCGATTTTTCCGTGGGTCGTCAAGGGCATTTCGTCCAGCACAGTCAGGATGGAGGGCACCATATGTGCGGGTAAATTCTGCCTCAAGCTTTGCTTAATTGCCTCAACGTCAATACTGTTGCCCACTGCGGCGGTCACATAGGCCACCAGACGTGCGGCGCCAGGGGTGTTCTGACTTAAGACGACTGCGGCTTCGCGCACAGAAGGCATGCCGATCAATGTTGCCTCGATTTCACCAGGCTCAATCCTGAAGCCATTGAGTTTGACCTGACTATCAATACGCCCCAGGAAAATCAAGGTGCCATCGTGCAGATAGCGAACACGATCGCCAGTGCGGTAGAGGCGCGCTCCGGGAGCTTCAAACAGATCGGCAAAGGGGTCGGGGACGAAAGAGGCCGCTGTTAATCCGGGGCGATCCAAATATCCACGCGCCAGACCGGCGCCGCCAATATAAAGCTCACCGTCGACGCCTGGCGGAACAGGTTCGAGCGAGGCGTTCAACGCATACAGTCGGGTGCCTTGAATAGGTTGACCAATAGGTACGATCCCATTGACAGGTTGTCTGGCGACGTAAGTGCAGCATCCCACCACCGTTTCGGTTGGACCATATTCATTGATGCCTAGAGTCGCTGTGCGCTCAAACCAAGGTGTCAGCGTCGAGCCCAATAGTGCCTCACCGCCAATCACGAGATATTTAGCGAGCTTGAGATCTTGATCGGGAGACTGTTCGCGCAGCGTATTTAAAATTTCAAGATGCGCGGGCGTGAGTTTAATAAAACTGTACTCGTAAGACGTATTAACAAGCGCCTGAAGTGCCTGGAGCTCTTCGCCTTCGGGTAGCAATACAACTTTATTTCCCGCGACGAGTGGGACGAAGAGGCTGCTGATCGTCGCATCGAAACCAATCGATCCTAAAACGGGCGATCCATCCCCGACACGAGCCTCATAGGCTTGAACGGCCCAATCAAGGTAATTGAGTAAGCCAGAATGCGTGATCATTGCACCTTTAGGTTTACCTGTTGAACCGGAGGTGTAAATCACATAAGCGAGATTCGAGGGGTCCGTCTTAAGAGATAAATTATCCGAGTCGAGCTTACTCAGTTCTTTTGCTTCAAGATCCACGGACAATAAGGGACTCGCTGTTTGATCAAGTTTGTCTTGAACACCACTCGTCGTCAGAACAATTTTTGTTTTTGCGTCTTGCTGCAAAAATTGTAATCGGGCCGCAGGGTAATTTGGATCCATGGGAACATAGGCAGCTCCAGCTTTGGTCACTGCCAATAACGCGACCATCAGATCAAGAGAGCGTGGCATGCAGACCCCGACACGGTCGTCTGCCTGAATTCCCAGCGAAACCAGATGGCGCGCAAGTTGGTTAGCACGCGCATTGAGCTGTGCGTAAGTCAGTGACTGACCATCGGTCATGTGCTCGACAACCGCGGTGTCCTTGGCGTGTTCAACGCACACGGTCTCAAAAGCTTGAGCAAGGGTACGCGGTATTGAAGCCGCCTCAGTCTCATTCCATTGAGTCAACTGCTGGTGTCTTGAGGTGGGACTCAACAAAGGTAGACGAGAGAGCAAGGCCTCAGGCTGTGAGGTCACTTGTTGGATAAAGAATTCAAAATTATCGACCAAGCGTTTGATCGTGACGGCTTCAAATAAATCTGTGTTGTAGTCGCAATCAACGATTACTTGATCGCCAATCAAATTCGCGGTCAGCGTCAAATCGACTCTGGTGAAAGCGATAGGTGGACTGTAAGGTGAAACGGTGATGTCTGCGACCCGTTGAGGGGTAGGCAAACGTTCGAGATTAAAGATGGTCGAGACCAGTGGTGACCTAGATATGTCTCTTTTAAGAGAGAGTTGATCGATCAGTCTGGCATAGGGATAGTCCTGGTGCGCATAGGCATCGAGCAGCGTGGTACGAATATGCTGCAGATGGTTTTGAAAACTTGACGTGTCGTCTATCTCGCTCAGAATAGGTAAGAGGTGAACGCAGTAGCCGACAAGCGACTGTCCACCTTCCATGCCGCGACCCGTGTAAGGGGCGCCAACGACAAGGCGCTCCTGACCACTTAATTTATGAATATATGCTGTGTAAGCAGCCATCAACAGCATATAGAGCGTGCAACCCTGTTTGCTTGCCTGAGTTTTAAGGGCTTGGACTGTTGAATCTCTTAGCGTGTGACGCAGTCTTGCGCCTTGGTACGACTTGAGCTCAGGTCTGGGATGATCAATCGGCAATTCCAAGTCTGCGGGTGGGTTGGAAAATTGTTTTTTCCAATAGTTCTCATGCTCGATCATCGCACCGCTCGAGCGCTCCGATGCAAGCCACTGAACAAAATCGCGATACTGTTTAGGTATTGAAAGTTTAGCCTGAGTGCCGTTTTTAGCAGCGCCATACAGACTCATCAACTCACCGATAATCGTGCCCATCGAGGGGCCATCGCTAACGATGTGATGGCCCGTCAGGACGAGCAGGTGTTCGTTGTTCGAAACCTTGACCAGTGTCGCCTGAAACAAATGCTCTTCATTCAGATTAAAGACCTTGGCAGATTGTTCAAGCAGCCAGGACTGCAGTGCGGCGTGTTGATCTTTGTGTGCAGACAGATCGACATCGTTCCATACGATTTCATCATGCTGAGAGATAGATTGTGTCTTGCCGTCCGGATCGACATGGGCACGTAAAGACTCATGACGTTGCACGATCTGATTCAATGCTGTTTTCAGTACCACTTGATCTGGCGTACCTTCAATCCAGATGCAAGCGGGATCGTTGTAGGCACGATTACCATCTTGGCTGAGCTGCGACAATAAATACAACTGTTGTTGCGCTTCGCTTAGAGAGTATTTTTTGTTTTGTGACACAGAAGTCGCGCTGAATATTTCTTTCAGGCGTGTGATGTTAGGAAGATTTTCCATGACGAGGCTGGTCGATACACCGAAATCGACAAAGCATGCGATTTCATCCACACCCATATCAACCAAGCGTTGAATCATTGGGATACAGGCCTTTGGCGAACCGATCAAAGCCCGAGTCGCGACATAGCGCTCGTAGGCTTTACGCACGACGTAGTCTTTGTCTTCCTGGCTGGCCCGATTCACATCTTTGAGGTGCGCTGGCAAGCTTTCTGCCATGCTTTGAAAGAGTGACAGACTCGACAACAGATAATTGCACATCGGCTCGCGAGCCTGTTCGACAGCGGTTTCGTTGTTTTCGCAGACGTAGCTGTGCATCAATACGGCGACATGTCCGATACTGGCGGGATGTCCCGCATCTGCAAGTGCTTGTCGGTAAATGGTTAGATTTTTTTCAAGATCTTCGATCGATTGTCCGAGCAGGTTAGTCAATACACCCAACCCCATCTCTCCCGCTTTGCGGTAGGTCTCAGGATTGGCAACGACAGTGAGCCAACCGGAAAGTTCTGGTTGCTTGGGTTGTGGGTAGACGCGCAAAGAAACGTCTTTTCCATCGCCGCCCTTGAACGAGACGCTCTCGCCACGCCAGAGACGACGAACGGTATCGATGCCTTCGAAAGTCAGTGCACGGTTATTACTAAAATTATCAGGCGCCAAGGCGAAGTCATTGGGATGCCAGCCTGAAGCAAAACTAATCCCAGCGCGACCATTGGAGAGATTGTCAACGACTGCCCATTCCTCGGCCACTCTCAAGGGATGGTGCAGAGGCATGACAACACTACCGGCACGCAATTGAATGTGCTTTGTTTCACGGGCAAGTGCTGCCGCGAGTACAGAGGGGTTGGGAGAAAAGCCGCCAAATTTGTCAAAATGCCGCTCTGGTAACCAAATCGCACTGAAGCCATTTTGGTCTGCATAGCGTCCACCTTGAACCATCAAGTCGTATTTATCTTGAGAGAAAGCGGCGTCATAGTTGCCAAAGAAGTACAAGCCAAACTGCGCACTTTTATTGATCGCGCTCGTTGTGGCTGTCTCGCTCTTTGCGGGACTGGCAGTGACAGCAGTCGAAATCGCGTCTTTGCTTGTACTCAGCGAAAGAGCGGGTTTGCTCTTGCCACCTTTAGGAGGAAAAAATCCCCCATCGCGCATCTCATGAATCGTTTCTTTGATCGCTTGAATAACGAAACTGATATCTTCGTCTGTATGTGCAGTCGAGAAAAAGCATGCGCGCCATTCCCAGATGTAGACGCCTTTTTCAAGCAGGTGATAATAAAAAACCTCGAGGTTGCCTGGAAACTTAAAACCAAACGTCGATGCGAAGGTCACGACTCTCAAGGCAAGCTCTTCTTCTTCGAAGAAGGTATTGAGCGTCTGGGCGAAGGCAGCCGTGCGTCGGGTCAGGCGCTCTTGTAAAGCAGGGCCTTCTGCTTTGAGGTGACGTAGTGTTGCCAGGCAAGCAGCCATGGAAAAGGGATGTTGACAGAACGTGCCGCCGAAATAGGTTCGTTTGGCCGTCGGGTAGGACGCGTCACCATACTGCCACATGCCGCCATCGATACCGTCCAGATAACGAGCATCACCGGCCACGGCTCCAATCGGGGTACCTCCACCGACGATTTTCCCATAGGTTGCGATATCTGCTTTGATATTGAACAGACCCTGCACGCCAGCTGGGTGAGCGCGGAAACCGCTGACCATTTCATCAAAGATCAGTGCGACATCAAGCTCTTTGGTGAGCGCGCGCAGCTCGCGTAAAAATTCAATTGGTTGTAGATCGAGACGTCTGCTTTGGACAGGTTCGACTAAAACAGCGGCGAGTTCGTGCGCGTATTGACGGATGGTGACAAGAGACTCAGGATTGCCATAATCTAAAACAATCACGTCTTTTGCTACGTTCTTTGGAATCCCTGCAGCGACGGGCTTAGAGATCAACTCTCCATCAGGTCCGCGGAACGACTCGGCAAGCGTCCCATCGGAGTGCCCGTTATAGGCACGATCAAAAATAACAATTTTGTCTCGACCTGTTGCCGCACGCGCGAGGCGCAAGGCAATCATGATGGCTTCCGTGCCAGAGTTGGTAAAGCCAACGCGCTCATGATCAGTCAGTTCGCAAAAGAGCTGTGAAATCTCCGCCATGTGTTCAGAGCGCGGACCTAGCTGAAAGCCATGCTTGATTTCCTCTTCGAGAACGCCTTTCATATGATCGGGACGTGAGCCAAACAACAAGACGCCGAAACCCATTGTCAGGTCGACATACTCGTTTCCATCCACATCGCGCATACGCGATCCTGTGGACTCGACGCCGGAAAGGGGATAAAGAATCTCTTTGGTGGAAAACCGGAATCCAACACTTGCACGACTATCGGCCAAGGTTGGACGGCATGCTTGAGCCAGGGCTTTTGATTTGGCAGTTTTCTTTTGATAGCGCTCCATCAGCGCATTCTGATGTGCAGTTTGCTGCGCCGTCATACCTGAAGCTGCGGATGGATTGATTGGCGCGTTCAAGGCACGCAACGGTGAGGAACGATCCTCGACTGGTGGGGTAGCAGGCGCAGTTGCCACTGGGCCTGCCGTCGGCAGGCTGGTCGCCGTCGGATTGGGGCGAGCCGAGAGTGGTGCTGCTGGGGTCGCTGCATTGATTGTCGGTGCCGGTGCTGGTGCGACAGCAGGGGCAGAGATCGCGACTGGACTGATGGTCGAACCACTCAGCATGGCAAGTTGCTGAGACATCAATTGTGTCTGAGCAAAGATGAGTTGCTGCATGGCAGATAACTGATCTCCCGAAAACGTCGGGGCGATCATGGGCTGCACTGCAGCACTGAGCATGGGGATCGCAGGCGCAGCCATTTGCATGGCAGGCATTACAACGGGGGCTTGAGCTGTGGCATGCGCTGGCGCTGCGATAGACGCAGGCGCAGGCGCTGCCTGTGGTGAGACAACCGGCGCGGGGGCAAGACCATAGGAAGAATTGGCGGCGATATAGCGCGCGATGGCATCGAGGCTGGTGATTTCTTCGAAAAACTGCCTGATTTCAAGTTTCACGCCAAAGTTGTCGTCGATGACGCTGACGCCTGCGACGAGAACCAGTGAATCGGCACCCATCTCAACGAGTTGAGCATTGACATCAATTTCGTTTGGATCAAGACGCAGCAAACTCGAAAAAAGCTCACACAATTTGGTAAGCAAGACCTGATGCCGCTGCTCTGCATCAACCTGCTTTGCTGGGTTGTCAGCGTGGTTCATGGAGGGGGCGGTCATAGCCAATTCCTTCTGGTTAATCCAATAGCGTTTTCGTTGAAAGGGGTACGTAGGTAAGGCAACACGTGTTTGTTTGTTTCCGGCTTCAAAGCCAGACCAATTGATAGAGATACCTTGGGCATAGGCACTTGCCACACTTGAAGAAATGTTTGCATTGTCATTTTTTTCACTCTCGATTGAGTTAAGCCACGTGAGATTGGCGTTCGCTTGCCGACCAAGTTTCGACAGGACATTGCCCGGACCAATTTCAATGAAAAGGGTATGACCGCGTTCGATCAATGACTGTAGGGCGAGGGCGTATTTGACGGACTCGCGGCAATGTCGCGCCCAATAGGCGCCATCAAGCTTATCTTCTTTGCCGATCGGCCCGCCATTTAAGGCGGAAACATAGTGCAGCTTTGGTGCGGATGCAGAGACGTTTTGCGCAAAGCTCTGGTACTGCTCCAGCATAGGATCCATCAACGGTGAATGGAATGCATGAGTCACGCGCAACGGTACTGTTTGAATGCCCAAGATGCGAAGGCTCTCTAGCGCCTCTTGCAGATGTGCCTTGTCACCGGCCACGACTGTATTGCCTGAGCTATTGAGAACGGCAATGTCGAGCGTTTTTTCATATCCAACGATAGCCTGACGAACAGTCTGTTCATTTGAAAATACAGCGACCATCCCACCGGCGTTACCGAGCGTCTCCATGAGCTTGGCACGTTGCGCGACCAATTGGATCGCGTCTTCTAGTGTTAGGACTCCAGCGATACAGGCTGCAGCATACTCGCCGATGCTGTGTCCGAGTACAGCTGTAGGCTCAATACCAAAGGAGCGCCAAAGCTGAGCGAGGGCATATTGAACGGCAAAAAGCGCGGGTTGTGCATGACTCGCACGTTGCAACAAGGGGGCGTGATCATCATCCGTTTGATGCAATAGAGCAGTCAGAGGGACGCTGAGCCAAGACGCGAGAAGAGTCTCGCAGGCATCAATGGCAGTCTTGTAGACGGGTTGGGTGAGATATAAATCCTTGCCCATGCCACTGAAAATACCGCCTTGTCCTGTAAAAAGGAAAACCGGGCGTAAGGTCTTGGCGGGAGCGGGGGGGCTTGTTTTGACTGCAGGGTCGGATTTTCCTTGGCTAACATCCGTCAACGCCGCCGTAAGCGCCAATTTATCTTGAGCGGTGATGGCGAGTCGATGCGCAAAATGACTCCGGCCTGTGTTCAAGTTGTAGCAGAGTTCAGCCAAAGAAACTTGCTTGCCCTGCGCACTCAGGAGGTAGTGTCTGATTTGATTGCTCAGTGCATCCAGGGCCGGTTTCGTTTTAGCCGACAGGGCTAGCAAATGATACTGTTTATCGATTTGGGCGCTGAGTTCTTCGCGCTCTGTATGCGGGGGTTCTTCTACGATCAGGTGTGCGTTGCTCCCACTCGCTCCAAAAGCACTCACTGCCGCCAGTCTTGGGTGCTTCTCATCACGGTGCCATGCAAGTGATTGCACCACGGGCTCCAAGTTCAAGCCCGTCCAATCGATACGTGTGTTGGGTTGGGTCAGATGTAGCGTCGCAGGTAATGACTCATGCTTGAGTGCAAGCAAAAGCTTGATAAAACCCATGACGCCGGCCGCAGATTCGAGATGTCCGATATTGGACTTGATCGAGCCGACTCTGAGAGGTGTCAGACGCCCGGGCGCATTGCCCAGCACGCTACCAAGAGACTCGGCTTCGATGGGGTCACCAAGCGAGGTCCCTGTGCCGTGTGCCTCAACATAGTCGATATCTTTTGGATCAATCCCCGCTTTATCCAGCGTTCTGCGAATCAGCTGTTGCTGCGCGACGCCATTCGGAACGGTAAAGCCACTACTCGCGCCATCCTGATTGACGCTCGACGCGCGAATCAAACCAAGAATCTGATCCCCTGCCGCGAGCGCATCTGAGTAGCGCTTGAGTACAACGATCCCGCAACCTTCGCCGCGCACGTAACCATCGGCAGCATTATCAAAACTCTTGCATCGACCATCCGGGGCCATCATGCCTGCTGCCGACAAGGTGACATAAAGCAAGGGAGAAAGCGTCAGATTGACACCGCCAGCCAGCGAAATATCGCATTCGCGTGCCCTTAAGGCCGTGCACGCGAGATGAATCGCCGTCAACGATGACGAGCAAGCCGTATCAACAGCCATGCAGGGGCCCTGTAAACCCAGTACATAAGAGAGTCTACCGGCGCAGCCATTCAGAGGTGTTCCAGTGTTGAAGTAGGGGTTGACTTCATCGTCCCGCGCATTGTTGGCTTGAAGCAAACCATAGTCGCTTGCCGTTACGCCGACAAATACACCGGTTTGCGTCCCTGTTAATGCGGAGGCGGGAATGCCGGCATTCTCAAGCGCCTCCCAAGTGACTTCGAGCAAAATTCTTTGCTGCGGATCCATGCCTTCGGCTTCACGCGCAGAAATATTAAAAAATCCAGGCTCGAATTGATCTGCGCCTTGGATAAAACCTCCATGACGGGTGTAGGATTTTCCTGGTTGCCCAGGCTTGGGGTCGTAGTATTGATCGGCATTCCAGCGTTCGGCTGGCACTTTTTGAATCGCATCACGACCTTCACTAATCAGTTGCCACAATTGCTCTGGGCTGTTGGCCCCAGGCGCGCGGCATCCTATGCCCACAACTGCGATCGGTTCGCGTGCATCATGCTCGAGGCGATCGACTTTTTTTCGTAGCTGCGAAATCGCAGCGTACGCTTTTTGAAGGGGAGAGAGCGCTGAAGTCGTATTTTCGCTCATCGTGGTGTGTCCGTTTGATTCAATGCATCTAATTCTTGATCGATCAATAATGCCAACTCATCGTCTGAGAGCTCTTCAATCTTGGTCGGCGAGGTCGATGAGAGTTTGTCTTGTTTCGCTGTTTTGGAAGAGTGCTTGTCTTTTGAAATGGGCTGGTTCTCAACAACAGAGGGACGCTCTTGCGCGAAAATATTCGTCAGTAAATGCGTGGTGAGTGTGTCAATCGTTGGGTAATCGAAAACAATCGAGGGAGGAAGGGTTTTAGCAACAAGATTTTCGAGAGATAGTCTGAAGTCGACCGATGAAATCGAGTCCATGCCCATATCGAAAAAGCCGCGTGTGCGGTCGGGGAGTTGACCCGATGGAAACTGCAGCACGACCGCAAGAGCATGCTGGAGCTTGTGAGCGAGAAACTCTGGTCGTTCACTTTCGAGAATGTCTGTCAATTCGGCATGCAGAGAGGAGGGGGCAGTGGCGATAATCGCATCGTGAGGCTCAGAGGCCGTCGAGGCAGCACGTTTGGTGATCAGCATATTCAAGAGAGGCTGAGGACAGCGTGTTTCGAACAGGCTACTGACCCGACTCCAATCGGCCTGAACAACTGCAATTTGCGCGAGATCGCTAAAAAATAGACGTGACATCGCCTCTTGGGTGAGGGCGGGATCCAAGGGCGAAAACCCGCTTGAGGAGGCAAGCTCCAAAGACTTTTCGTCAACCATGCCACCCACTGGCCAAGGCCCCCAGTTAATACATACAGCTTTTAGACCCTTTTGTTGACGGTACTGTGACAAGCCATTTAAAAACTGGTTGGCGGCCGTGTAATGTGACAGACCATTGGTGCCGATTAGACTCGAAATCGAACCATAGAGCACAAAACAGTCAAGATCGAGTGTTTGAGTCAATGTATGTAAATACCAGGCGCCAAGGGTCTTAGGTAGCATGACGGCGTTCATGGCTTCTTGCGACATCTCTATCAACGCATCATGACGCATGGCACCGGCCGCATGAATGATGCCGCGTAAAGGCATCTTATCCGTACTCAAGCGATGGATGAGTTCAGAGAGTTGATTCACATTGGTGATGTCAGCCTTTTCACTTTCTATCAAACAGCCCATTGAGCAAAGTGCGTCGATTTCTTGACGGACTTGACTCGACGGAGGTGTTCTGCTGATCAGTACAATTTTTCCTGCCCCTTGCGCAGCCAAGGTTTTCGCAGCCTGCAAGCCCAGAGCACCATGTCCACCCGTGATGAGATAGGTTGCGTCGGAGCGCGCGGTACGTTTTGGTGAACTCGACTTGACATCTGATAAGGCTAAGACTTCAGCAGACGCGGACTTGAGTCTTTTGACGAGGCTCTTTGCGTATTGATTTTGATCGATGAAAAGTGTTGCCACTTCAGCTTGATCAGATAACAGCGTTTGAGCTGCAAGTTGAAACTGTTGCGCAGTAGGTTTCGTGTGTTTATCTAATGCAAAAATCATGACGCCGCCTTGCAAGGCGGGATGCTCAAGAAAAACAGACCTCAGTAAACCTTCTGCGGCAAAGGCAAAGGGTGCTACCTCTGATGGCGTCGTCGCGAACTCACTAGACCCAACACTCACGAGCCAGAGTTTGGTTGGCGTTGTATAGGAGACAAGTTTTTGCGCAAGCGTGATCAAGTACCCACAAAACTCTGTGAGTTTTAAAGGATGTGTGATCATGGTCTGTAGGTCAGGCCAATTCACTATCACGTCTGTTGGGTGTGCCGTCATATCAGACTGGGTGAGAAGTACATCAGAACTTGGATAGGTGGTGACTGCTGCACCCATGGATTTCAGCGCATCTGCAAACTCTGAGAGTCCATGATCGATGTTAAAGATGCGAGTAGATTTAAAGGCCTGTGATGCATGTTCGGGTGCGAGCGCGATCTCCTGCTCGATCCATTCAGTCTGGTAGGCATTAGCCGCTAGAGTGTGACTGGTCAAGACGATGGATGATTTTTCTCCATGCGATTCGTAGGTGGGTGGTTGGCTCCAGTAACGCTGACGGTCAAAAGCATAGAGTGGCAATGTAGTACGTCGTGGTCCTTTAGGTCTCTCTGCAAGTTGCCAGGCGAGGTCTTGATCGGTGATGCACACTTTGGGCATTGGCTTGCCATCCACAAATGCTCTCAAGCCTTGGATCAATTCTTTCGTTGTAGTTCCAGCGACTGCGATTCGATGCTCAAAGCGGGTGCGTGTGGTAAGCGCGGACAGACAAAAATCGTTCAGTGCATGTTCAGGCGTGTTCTCGAGAGCTTCGATATAACGTTCAGCGAGTTGACGCAAACTGGTGATCGAGCGGGCAGACAGGCAGAGTATGGGTTTTATGGATGATGGATCAGGGTCTTGTGTTGACGCGAGTGTATGCAACTCAGGCGCCGTCAAAGGCGGCTCCGCAATCACAATATGCGCATTGCTCCCGCTAAATCCAAAGGAGCTCAGCCCTGCATAGCGGGGCTTTTCACGTTTTGGCCACGATGTCAGTGCTGTGAGCACTTCGATGGCAGGCTCACCCCACATAATGTGTGGATTCGGAGAGTGGAAGTGCAGATTTCCAGGGATCGCCTCGTGTTGCAAGGAAAGAATGATTTTCAATAATCCACCCAGACCTGCGACCGGCTCCATATGGCCGATATTTGATTTTGCCGATCCCACTTTAAGTGCTTGGGGTCTATTCGCTCCGAGTGTTTGTGCGAGTGCCTCGACTTCGATGGGGTCGCCAAGGCTGGTGCCCGTCCCATGCGCTTCTACATATTCAATTTCTTGATGTTGCAAGCCAGCATCTGCAAGGGCCTCCAGGATGACCGCTTGTTGGGCCCGACCGCTTGGCGCAGCCAGTCCGCTGGTTTTTCCATCTTGATTGGTGGCTGAGCCTTTAATGAGTGCAAGGATGCGATCTCCATCACGCAGTGCATCGACTTCACGTTTGAGCAATACGACGGCACAGCCTTCGCTTCGTACGTAACCATTCGCTGCCGCATCAAAGGTTCGGCATTTTCCATCTGGAGAGATCGCTTGAAGTTTTGAAAAAGCGATGTGTACTTCGGGTGACAAAATTAAATTGACTCCGCCTACCAGGGCCATGTCAGATTCTTTGGCCCGTAAACTTCTTGTCGCGAGATGTAAGGCGACCAGAGAGGATGAACATGCTGTGTCTAACGTGATACAAGGGCCATGCAAGCCAAGTGTGTAGGAAATTCGGCCTGCCGCTGTGCTGGAAGTGCTGCCTGTCAAAGAGTAGGCATCGATCGTGTCGAGATTGCCGGAGTGACGATGATAGCGAGAGTAGTCGTCGCCAGACATCCCCACATAAACCGCTGTCCTGGTGTTTTTCAGGGAGTCGGGCGCAATACCCGCGTGTTCGATGGCCTCCCAGCTCAATTCGAGCAAGAGTCTTTGCTGTGGATCGAGCGCATTGGCTTCTTTGGGCGAGATCCCGAAAAAACTTGCATCAAACGCATCGACTTCGATATCCAGAAAGCCCGCTTTTGAACAATACATTCGACCTGGCGCGCTACGATCTTCTGACAAGTAATCAGCGGCAATCCATCTTGAAGGAGGTACCTCAGAAATCGCATCACGTCCTGATTTCAAAAGATCCCAGTAAAGATCCGGACTATTCGCACCACCCGGAAAGCGACAGGACATGCCAATGACCGCAATGGATTCTTTGGCGCGCAAGTGAGCATTTTCTTCCAAAAGCTGACGGATCGTGAGACTCGCTTTTTCCAGTGCGGCGCGAAAAGCTGCTTCGCGCTGGGTGAGCTCTGGTGTGGGCTTGATATTGGCGTCAGACATGATTTTTCCGACTATTCAACGGTCGTCAGAAGCGAAGTGCGCACACGCTCAACCAGGGCGTCGAGATGGGAGCGTAGAAAAAAGTGACCACCGTCCAGACGATGTAACTGAGCAATTTGCGCGCAGTGACTTTGCCAGTCTGTCATGTCTTCAGGCTTGACCTCATCGTCGAACTCACCTGCAAAAAGGTGCATCGGACATTCAAGAGGAGCGTGATCGGCTTCGAAGACATAGTTGTCGCAAAGCGCAAAATCAGCCCTGAGGGTTGGCAACAGAAACTGTACGAGTTCTTTGCTCGCTAAAACTTCGTCGGGAAAGCCGCCGAAGGTCTGTAATTTTTGAATAAATGCAGCATCATCCAGCGTATGCATGGGTTTTCGTTTTGGAGGACGATGCGCAGCCCGATGCGCTCCTAAAAATAAAGCCTCGGGCATAGGAAGTCCTTGGCTCTGCAACACGCGAGTCGTTTCAAACGCCAGCAAGGCACCCATGCTATGGCCATAAATTGCAAACGGCTTGTTTGCATACATTTGAAGCTGATTGGCAAGTTGTTGTGCGAGTTGCTGTGCGTTTTTAATTGCAGGTTCGCTAAAGCGGTTTTCGCGTCCTGGGAGTTGTAGGGGGCAAACTTCGATCTCTGGACCGAAATGTTTGGACCATTGACGGTAGGCCGAAGCACCTCCTCCGGCAAAGGGCAGGCAAAATAGTCTGATCTTTGCCGCAGGATTTGGGGCAGGACAGGTCACCCAGGTATTGAATTTTGTGGTCATCACGGTTTAAGCAAGAGGTCTAAATCATCAAGCATGGACTGGGCGGATTGCGCCACAGAGGCGGACGTCGCTGAAGCAGATGTACCTTGTCCCGTACCATCAGCGCGGTTTGGCAGTTGCTTTTCCACAAGTTCCCAGACGAACTGCACAAGTTCTGCTGCATTTGGATAGTTGAATGCCAGGCTGACGGGTAGACGTTGGCCAAGACCCTTGCCGATTAGGTCGGCGAGCTGAACTGCCATTAGAGAGTCAAGTCCCAGATCGGTAAACGCTTGATTTGGCAAGAGCGCCACAGTCGATGCCAAACCAAAAAGCTGTCTGATTTTGCGGTGAACGTATTGCTCAACAACCTTTTGTTGTTGATCGAAGGATGCTTGCCTGACTTCGTCCAAGAGTTCGGCGTTCGATTTAGAGCCCGTAGAGTTTGAGCTTGACGCTTTCTCAGTACGTACCATATGGCTCAAGAAATGCGATGAAGCTTCACTAGAAACTAGATATTGATCCCAGTCGCATTCGACGACGGCCAGCTGAGGTTCGGTAGAGGCAATACATAAACTAAGCGCCTCGAGACCAAGCTCAGGAGTGATCGGGACAAAGCCCTGGCGCTTGAGGTGCTGAGTGATCGCGACATCAGATTGCGCCATCCCGACTTCTGCCCAGGGGCCCCAGTTAATGCTAGTGGCCTTGAGTCCGAGTTGATGACGTCTTTGGGCAATAGCATCCAAATAGGCGTTGGCTGCGGCGTAGTTGGCTTGACCTCGGTTGCCCAAAATCGATGCAGCGGAGGAAAAGAGAACGAAGAAATCAAGGGGTAGGGCTTGCGTCAGCGTATGGAGATTCCAGGCGCCTTGCGCTTTACCAGAAAAGACTTTGTTAAAGCTTGCTGCCGAAAGGTCTTCGATCAGATGATCATCGAGTACCCCGGCGCAATGCACGATACCCGTAATTGCGGGAAGTTGTTGCTGTGCTGTGTGCATGACCTGTGTCAGTGCATTGAGATCAGCGGTATCAACGAAATGTTGAGTGACGTGCACTCCGTTTTCTTTCCACGCGTCAATACGGTGCTGCGCTGCGGGTTTGGCTTGCTGACGGCTCAACAGTAATAAATGATCCGCTCCTTGATCGATCAACCATTGTGCTGTGGCTAACCCCAGACCTCCCGTTGCACCGGTCAGAAGGTACGTTTGACCTTTCTGAATCGTAGTTTGCGAGGTGCCAATGGATGTGGGGACAGTCTTTGACAGGCGGGCGACAAAGCGTTGACCTGATCGCCATGCGCTCCGAGACTCTTGCGACTCAGAGGTCAACGTCAGAAGCACTTGCTTGACAGTATTGAGTTCGGAAGATTGCTGAGGATCCAGATCAATGCAGACACAGGAAAGCTCTGGACGTTCGAGCATGGTCGATAAGCCAATGCCCCAGAGTGGGGTCTGTTCAACACGCACTGCATGTTTGTCATCAGCGAGTG
>Ga0164293_10002715_pt1 | contig 15032 bp, 18 predicted proteins | sample GEODES118metaG_FD_111487 | JGI IMG/M metagenome (GOLD analysis project Ga0164293, IMG submission 111487) | Eutrophic lake water microbial communities from Lake Mendota, Wisconsin, USA - GEODES118 metaG | ecosystem: Environmental > Aquatic > Freshwater > Lake | place: USA: Lake Mendota...
ATCCCCCTGAGCGCTTCGCGCTCAGGGGGATCCACGATAAAAAATTTCTGGAAAGAACAGGGCCGCTTTGCAACCCTGTTCTTTCTACCAATTTTATTCGGTTGTAAATAGTGTAATTTAATATTTGGCGGTACCAGTAGGATGAGTACGACCCGAAATGGAGGATTGTTAGAATTAGTCTCACGGGGAAAGAAAGATACTTACTTTACCCATGATGCCAAACGATCTTTATTTAATGGACTCTATAGCAAATGTGCTTCCTTTACGGAGGAGATTTATGTAACACAGCCACGGAATGCAGGAGCTTTTGGAAATTGGGTGGAATTTCCGATTGAACATCGTGGTGATTTAATACGTGATCTTCGGCTGCGCCTAACGTTACCCACCTGGCTCCCTTCTGCAGCAGCTGCAGCCAATCCAACAGGATTGGTGACTCTGCTGGATGGTACTACATTGGGGTATGTGAATGGAGTAGGGTATTATGCATTGGAACGGATACAATTATACAATGATCAAATCTTATTACAGGAATTATGGGGAGAACAATTAGCCTGGAGACAGGCTCAACTCTCGTCCGATGTGCAAACAGTAGCATTAGGATCTTCCCTTGGATTTCGGTATGAAAGTGTATTGAATGTGGGACGATCTGCCACACCTCCCACCTACTATGTTCCCATTCCCATTGCAGAATTTCCTGGATTACCGTTAATAGCCTTATCTGGAACACGTCTTCGATTGCGAGTCCTGATACGACCGTTGGAGGAGTTGATTGTTTCCAGTGCTGGAACAAAGTTCCAGCCCCCGTGGGGGCTTGGACTCTCTGTTCAGGCCACCCAGAATGGATCCGTGGATATATCACAAGTCATTTTAGCCAGGGATCAAATTGCAGCTCCTGGACTTAGTTTAGAAGCGGTGCAGGTCTATGTTCCCAAGGAGATTCGACTCTGGTTAAAATCACGTTCTTGGCAAATTCCAATTGTTCAAATGCAGCAACAGTTAATTACCTTGGAAGACAATCAATTTAATTTAGCGACAGTAACCCCTGTAACACTTCCTTTACGATTAGATTTGATTGGAGGCATTTCACAACTTTTCTTTGCTGTGCAATCGCAAGGGTCCATCATGAGCAATCTCTTAAATGTGTATACGGCTGTAGAGGGGTCTCCCTTTCTAACATCCATTCGATTAAATATTGCCAATCTTGATCGTGTCCAATCATTTTCCACGGATGTGTATAAATATATTATACCCTATTGGAAACATGTTCGAACGAATTTGGATGAAATTTATACCATGTCGTTTGGAGGAGTAGAAGAGAAGCAACCAGCAGGAACGTTGAATGTGACTCGTGCCACCCGTCCTGTTTTTTACATTACGTTAAATTCTATTCCGTATGATGACCGAAGCGGAAATCGTACAGCCTATTTAAAAATTTATGGACAATCGTGGAATGTGTTGGAAATTGAAAATGGTCTTTGCAAAGTAATGTTTGCAGAGTAATTATTTCCTTCGACGCCCTCCTACAAGGGGGGATGATAGGGAGGTAGGAGGAGCTCCCACAGGATTTACAAAGAAAGCATAATAGGGATAATAGAATCCACTAAAAAAGAAAGCTAGAATCGACCATAAAAACGCGCTAGAGGATCCAACAGAGGTGTTATAGGCGTAGGATAGTTTTGCTGCACCATAGGAATAGAGAAAGGAAATGACAAAAAAGACTCCAGCAATCGTGACTAAATAGGTACCAATGGTTGCTGCAGCAGCCGGAAGATTACTAGCAGCAGTTGTAAAGAGTTCTACCGCACTCATCTCTACTTAAGCCGATTGAAAATGAATATAGAAATCATGAGTTCTGGCGATAGCATTGTGGATGCTGTGATCAAAAAGTTTTTGGAACGGTCTGCTGTCGGACAGAAGAAATATGGAGTGACGCTGGATCGAACCGATCTCAAAGTGTTGGATTGGATTACTCATGCCCAGGAAGAATTGATGGACGGTATTTTATATTTGGAGAAGTTGAAACATGAGGTTGGACCGGATTCTACTAAAAAAACATCTGAGTAGAGATGAGTAGAACTCAATATCCCTTTAATGCCAGTTGGTATAAATATAAAACTCCTGCTGAGATTAACATACTTCGACGGCAGTGGAATATGTTTGAAACGGTCGAAAATTATGATTATATAATACGAGCAAAAATGAATGCGGGACATTTTGGAACCCGGTGGTATACTTTCTTACAGACGAGTGATCAGTTAGATTACAATCGGGGACGGGCGCTGCATACGGCTCAATATCCTACCATTGATTTTACACCAGAACGAAATAAATTTGTTCAACAAAGTACAATCTATACCAAGGTAAGTTATGAAACAACACAACCCTCGAGTGGACTCTTATTAAGTACTTCCATGACGGAAGGAGAACGAATTAAAAAGAGTGGAGATATGTCCATGTACATCCAAGTAAGCACATATAATGCAACTCACAAGTATAAATGGAACTTTATTTCGGAGGAGGACCGTGTGTCGTATGAGAAGATAGCTCTTTCGCTAAGGCCTCTTTAAGATCGGATCGAAACTTGACACGATATCCAGACAAACATCCATCTGATTTGCTCATCATTTGTTTATCCTCTGAACGTTCCAAAATTCCTATGAAGAGAGGCGCCTTCAGATTATATGTGTAAACATGTCCTTTGGTTGGATCAATCAAATAAACAGTTCCTTGTACACTTGCACGAACCAGCTGTATCGTTGACATTTTTTACTTTAGATCCTTATAAAGAAAATGTATCATTTTTTTAGACCTATGCTTATAAGATTAGATACATAAAAAGATTTATATGCATTTATACAGTGCCATAGACTATGATTTAATTGATAATATAAATTATACGGTATGCATATATTTATAACAAATACTCCTGCATTTGCTAATAAAACCTTTACAAGTATCTGTTTATCTGTATGCGCCATGTAAATATCATATAAAACCCATGTACCTGCACATAGATAGTCAATTAAAGTAATAATATGATTTAATTCTTCATATAGATGATATAATATAGAAAATATAGTTGATACTATAATGATTGTTATATACCCGTATACTTGTTTATAATATTTTATAAGTGGTAAAATACTATAAAAATGTGGTATAGTAGATATAATTAACATTGTATATAGAATGGATGTTAGTTTAAGCATAATTTACAACAACTACAATGACTGTAACAAGAAGTGCTAGGATTGCAAGTGCCGATGTAGTTCCAACATAATAGGATAGAAATGAAAATAGAAACAGGGCTATGAAGGGGATAAGACCCATCCACCAATCAGAATATGATATTTCACTTGTTTTATCGGGAACGAATAAAAGTTGTTGATAGGAAATGAAGGATGCAAAGATAGCTGTTAGTAATAAGAGTCCAAATAGAATAAATGGAAGGACTGTTACAATCGTATCAGCATTGGGTAAATAGAATGTATAATAGGGGACAGAAGGAACAAGGGGTGTAAAGATCGATTGTTTTGTGGCCATTCTAATAGGAATACATATTACTAATTTTCGATAAAAATTGCTAGGATAGATCCGACTGCTTTGCAGTCGGATCTATCCAACGGAATCTTTAGTCGTAAAAAGAGGTCCGCAAAGCGGACCTCTTTTTTCGATAAAAATTGCTTCACAAAAATCAAGTTCGCTTTGCGAACTTGATTTTTGCAAGGAATGTTTCATCGTGAAAAAGAAGAAGGGAGGCTCTGCCTCCCTTCTTCTTTTTTTCGATAAAAATTGGTATATTCAAAGCGGTGCGCTTTGCGCACCGCTTTGAATTCACTAATTTCCATCGTGGATCTCTGTGAGCGCAAAGCGCTCACAGAGATTTTCGATAAAAATTGAAAAAAACTCATTCTATTGATTCTATACTATAAATAACAACATAAAGATGAGCGTTTCGAAAGCAGACTTTGCCGCCCTTGTGGGTCGTGTAGCCGTCCTTGAAGCCGAACATACTGTTCTGAAGGCAGAGATTGCTGCTCTGAAGGCAGGAAATGCAGCTTCTGTCGCCACCTCCAAGAAAGAGAAGAAGGAGAAGAAGAAGCGTCAGCCGAATGCCGCCCAGCTCATGAACAAGGCGTGGATGCAGCATTGCCTCACTACCTACACGTACCCTTCAGAGTACACGGAGGCCGAAGAGAAGCGTCATGCCGACACTGGAAAGAAGGATGGACTTCTTGCAAATCGCAACCACGTTGCGTTTGCAAAGACCATGCAGACGAAAAATGCAAGTGATTACGAGACATTTAGTGCAAAGTGGAAGGCCGACAACGCCCCCGCTCCTGTCGCCGAAGAGTCTGCTGCGGAAGAGTCCGCTGCTGATTCTGCAGCGGAGTCTGCTCCCGCAGGAAAGAAGCCTGGTCGTAAGTCCAAGGCGTCTCCTGCTGCTTCCAAGGCCAAGGCTCCTGTTGAAGAGGTCGCCGAGGAGGAGGCTCCTGTTGAGGAGCCCAAGCCCGTTCCTGCTCCTGCTACTGGCCGCAAGGTCATCAAGGGAGCCAAGAAGGAGTGACTTGATATAATTGATAATCTATTCTGCATTATTACAGATACAGGCAAGGTGTACAAAGCTGATATCACAAAAGATCGTTCGGATCCTTCGCGAAAAGGCAAATATCTTGGTGAACTTATTGGAAATCAATTAAAACGAATTTAATAATTTTTTTAAAGCGATTTATCTTCACCATCTTTAGAATGAGTTTCGGCTATATAGTGGACCCCAAAGGGGTCCACTATATAGCCTCACTGATTCTAGATATAGCACAGAAAATTTGCTTCGCAAATTTTCTGTGCTATATCTAGAATGAGTTTCGCGTATAAAACGAGTCGCACAGCGACTCGTTTTATACGCTCACTGATTCTAAACAGGGAGAAGATAAATCGCTTCGCGATTTATCTTCTCCATCTTTAGAATGAGCTTCACCCATACTTTGGGTTGCTTTGCAACCCAAAGTATGGGTTCACTGATTCTAATAAAGAGAAAGATTTTGCGAAGCAAAATCTTTCTCTTTAGTAGAATGAGTTTCGGCTATATATAGTGGACCCCAAAGGGGTCCACTATATAGCCTCACTGATTCTACTATGGTTAAAAATTAAATTCCGCCCAAGGGCGGAATTTAATTTTTAACCATAGTAGAATGAGCTTCACAACACTCCAAACATTACGAAAGGTAGAACAAAATAAGGAATTTGATAAACTACTGGTACGATCATTAAATTTTCGTACTGATACTAATAACCCTATTCCGGCCAATCAGATTCTCTATGCAGATGGGCGTGGTGGTACCTATTGGAGTGATATTTCAGGGTTTGTTTCAACTGTGTTACGATCCTACAATTCTATGAGTTTTTCATCAGGTACAACTGTATTTAGCACAGTTGCATCCAATGCATATAATACCTTTCAATTTGAAGCAGGAGCCGGTATTGATTTTTATAGTAATAATGGATCGGTTGTGATTTATGCCAACGGAACGGTAGGAGGTCCAACAGGAGCCACCGGTACAATTGGACCCACCGGTAGCATTGGAATGACAGGCCCCACGGGGGTGGGAGCCACTGGTAGTATTGGCGCCCCTGGAGATCGAGGTCCCACTGGGTATGAGGGTCCTACGGGTAGCATGGGAGCACCAGGGGATGAAGGTCCCACCGGTCCTACCGGTGCCGAGGGAGGTATTGGAGCACCAGGAGATCGCGGTCCCACAGGTGCTACCGGTAGTATCGGTGCACCAGGGGACCGAGGTCCTACCGGTGCTCAGGGGCCGACTGGTGTAAGTATTGTAGACTCTTCCATTACAACTTCCTCCATCTATACTGATTTTTTGAATGTGAGCAGTCTTATTTTCAGTACTGCTATGGGAGATTGTCTTATGACCTCTACCGTTGTTGCAAGTAGCATCAGTACAAATTATTTGGAAGCTGGATTCGCTAACTTTCTCTCCAGTTTTGCAAATTCCATGGTTATCAGCTCTCTAACAGTAAGTAGTATCAATATTAGCACTGGAGGGGGAGGTGGTCCTGAAATAAACACATCCACCATCAATGTTGAAAATCTAAACTTTAGTACTGCTATTGGATCCAGTATTAGCGTCAGTTCTATCTTTGTCAACACTGTTCAAGTGGGAATTGAAAGTGGTCTTGGTGGATTTGTTCATGTCAATGGTGAAATTCGTACCTCCTCCTTCTACACTTCCACCATCATGGGGGATGTCAGCCCCATCTTTACGTTTGATACCTCCACCAACTTTGTAGGAATTAATCTCGGTACTTCCAGTCCCAGTGTTGCATTAGAAGTAAATGGTATTGTCTATGCAGAACAAGTTCTCACCTATTCTGATTTTCAGTTAAAAGATCATATCACACCCGCTCACTATGGATTTGATTTGCTCCCTTCGTTACAGGCGCAACGATTCACTTGGAAAAATACAGGGAAAGAAGATATGGGGTTGATTGCACAACAGGTGGAAACCTATCTACCCGAATGCGTAGAAACGGATCGCAATGGAATCAAGCTTGTAAATTATCCTAAACTAATTCCTGTTGCCTTTGATTTGATTGAACGGTTGGCCTCTCGTGTAAGTACGTTGGAAGGCCTTAGGGACCTGTAATATAGATATCCTTAAAAGGAGTTAATTCAGATGTTAACGGGCTAACGGTGTAGCCATACGTTGCAGCAAAGGATAACCATCCTGGTAAATTGAACCACGTAATTCCCCCTCTTACATTGTACGGATCCAATGATTTGAGTCTATTAAATTGTCTAGCATCCCAATAAGCGGCTGGATCACTCGTATCTCGTGTGGTGCAGGTAATAAAGGAGGATAGAGGGGGTGGAATCCTGTCAATCGCATAGACTGTTTGTGCGGTTCCATAGCCATTGCCCGTTCCTTCCCATAACACGGGGGAAAGTCGGTATAAGTTGCTCATTCTACTTTATTTGTGTTTATTTTCATTAAATAATACGAATGATCTTTTTCTAATTCATATGTTTTTATTTTCTTGAATCCAACATTTTCATAACATTTTATAGCTGCTGGATTCTTTGCATCTACCTCTAACTCGTATGTTTTGATTGTTTCATTTGATGAATCAATTAAAGTTTGAATATTGGTTTGACATATTTTTTGACCTCGATAGTCTGGATTTGTATATACCATATTAAAATAAGCAGACTTTTTAGCTACTTGTAAATAAAATCGAACTGTGCTTACAATATCTTTTGTATTATATACAATGTAATATAATGTAATATGATCGGGTCGATAATAAATATACTCAGTAACTAAATCATCTATTTTAAATTCATCATACTTTCTATACAGTTTAATTGCTTTTTCTAATTTATTTATAAAAGTTGGATTATGCCGAATGAGTTCAATCAATCCATTCGTATTAAATAATTTATATTTGTATGATGTATCGTTTATTTTAACGGATCCATCACAGACAATTGGAGTTGTAGAATCTGTTACAATAAACTTTTGGATATGATCTTTTATTGATTTTGAGTTTTTCCTAGTTGTAGGCATTCTACTTAGATTGATAAAAATAGTCAGTATTCATAAAATGAATAAAAACTAAGCATATGGTCCAGAAGGATATTGTAAAGCTCCCTTGGCCTGATCTTGACGAGGGGTCACCATGCGATCATAGCGAGTAGGATTAAAAAAGAATCTGCTGGATCGTGCAGCAGCGGCTTGATCATCCGCCTCCCTGCATCCAGCGGGGGTGGGAACCGCCAAGGGTTTGGGGTAATGTGTCTTTAAAGGAGTTGCACGGAGAGGAGACCGTTTATACAGATCGGGATTTGTAGGAATGTAGCGACGTTGGGGGCACCGTGTCAACTCTTCATCTAATCGAAATAGATCGCTTTCACGTTGTACATTCTCCATGTATTGTTCATAAGGCATAGAGATGGAGGGAGCTCCTCCTGGAAAAAGAGGAACTTGACCACTTCCTGCGGTGAGTTCAAAGGGGCTGTAACGAGTACAATTTTTAACGGAAGATCTTGGATCTTCCGCCAAGGTGGGCCGTTCAATGGCCTTGGGGGGCAAGATGTGACGAGTCACAGCCGTAGGATCCCAATGCCATAAAGGGCAGACAGGCCCCTTGGAAGGATCCTGCATATTTCGACGACTTTCGGTAATATTTCTTTCGGCCATGCGATCTACGCTCATCTCTATCTAAGAGTGACAAACTTTACAACCATATTTCTTCAAAACACGTTGACAATCAGGGCAGGGTTTACTATTTAGAAAGGTTCCGTTCTTACCCAATCGTATTACCACAAGTGTCATATTCTTCAATTGGGATACATCTATTTGTTTCATAACGGCACGTTCTGCATGAAGAGTATAGTCGGAATATCCTGCTCCACGGCTTCGGGAGCCAATTTGATTGGTTGAAACAGCAACAATATTGCCTCGAAGAAGCAAGAACGCCATATGAAAATGAGTTGTATGCTTGGGGGTAGGTGTAGAATAAAATAAATATTCTTCAATGGTGTCTTGCCATTTCATTTGAAAGTATAATTGCAAGTAGATTTAAATAGGAGTATAGAATCATTTTTTCCCATGAATAGTATGGATAAAATCGCATACTTTCGCTGTATCATTGGATTTAAATTCAAATACAATTTTCTTGGGTGTAATGACTAAAAAGGTAGGAAAGGATTTTACATTGCAATATCCAGCGGTATAATCATTCACAACATAATCACATTTCCAAAGGGGGAGATCATAGAGGGAGGCAATGCGATCAATGGCTGAAAGATCAAGTGCTTTGCAAGGACCGCACCAAGCAGCTGTAAAATAAATCAGCATAGCCCCATCTCCAGGACGAAGACCGGATGGACAAGATGTACCCACGATCCAATTCCATCGTTCTTCAAATTGAGCCTGATCCGTCAACTCAAACATTCTACACTTGCTGTCGTATAAAATCATAGAGTCCTTTTGCACCACCGGCCAAGAGAAGAGCTGCCACAGAACCTGCTAGAACCGGGCCTAGGCCCGATCCTTCTGACCTAGCACCCCCTACTTGAGTACCTCTCGGCGGCAGCATCCCTCCCTGCGGGAGGGATGCTGCTACTCCCCCCTGCGAAGCAGGAGGGAGCGGCATTTGCGGTAGCATTCCTCCCTGCGGCAAGGGAGGTACCGATTGAGCCGCTAAGGTTGCTAATTTTCCAGGATCGGTCGCAGCCTGGAGACTACTGGAAGCTCCTCCTAAAATGGTTTCTCCATCTTGTTTAATACTAGTTGCAAGTGTAGCACCTGCTTTTCCAATTGTAAAGAGGGGTTTGAATAAATCAAACAATTCTTGAAAGAGTCCCAATCCAGGTAAAAAGGCAAAAAAGGAAGAAAAAGAAGGAATCGTTGGAATCCAACTTTTAAACCATTCTAGAAATGTTTGTTGTTTTGGAATCTCTGTGGGAGTTCGAACTTCAAATAGCTCCTTTGCATTAATAGGATCAAATAGGAAAGAATAAGGAAGAGGTGGTGAAATTCCTTCTGTCATCACAGTTCTCATTGTAAAGACTGCATGGTACCAATCATACACAACCCAGGCCCATCCAAACAAAAATAGAAAAATATTAAAACAACTGATCAGTTTTACAATTCCTTGGCCGTAATATCCCAGATAAAACTTATCTGCTCCTAAGCATCCAAAAAAGGTTAAAATGGTGTATAAAACATAATCCTTTTGAGCCATATAAGAATCGCCTGGTTGTTTAAATACACCGCGTCCAACCCCTTTGACCCAATCAAAGGGAGAATTTAATCCTTCTTTTTTAATTCTATCTCCATCACTAAAAATTTGTAATAAATCCCATACATACCATAATCCCAATGTAAATAAATTAACAACTGTTTTTGCAATTGCTGTTGGAAAGGATCGTAAATAAATATGATCTACGCCAAAAAATCCTAAAAAAATAGATAATATTACAAATGTAAAATAGTCACGATCAGGACGTTTCCATATCTCTACATCACTCATTAAATGCACAAAATTGGATGGATGTTCATTCATCTCCCTATCCCTTATACAGTAAAAAGGACGCCTCCAAGTCCCGCAACAATACGTAAAATATTGTAATTGGTCGCATAGACAGTTACGCCTGAATCATACTGTGGAATACCTTGATTCATTTCCAATTGTAGTACAATTGTATCAATGCGACTGGCATTACAGGTTCCTTGTGGTTGAGACGCTTCCGGGGCCAAGGAAAAGGAATATGTATAAATAAAATCATTGGGAATGGCGGTATGATATTGCCAAGGTTGAACTAACCTAAAATAAGCGGCCGATCGTTTTTCAAATCGATCATATCCATCCAATTGCAGCAAGGCTGTACTAATAATATCTGTATTGATAACGGGATATTCAGTATAGGTACGAGAACCATAATTAAACCATTCTTTCAATGTTTGCATACGATCTTGTTGAGCCACCCATACAATTTCCTTCAATGGATGATTGAAGTTAAGCGATATGTTAGCATAGAGGGAGGTTGCGGGAATACTGACACGGCGTTGAATTTGACTTTGTTCGATGAGGTATTCATGTTTGCTTGAAGTAAATCGGCGACGTTCTTCCACATCTAGATAGATAAAATCACCCCATAGAGTCATATCCGTTATGACTGGAGGGGTTGCTGTTCGAAAGGAGGGATTGGATTCATAGGCCGTTGAATACACCATATCATTTCCATTTTTCAATTTAATATAAATTCGAATCGGCGTGGATTGAAGAGCAATAAGGGGAAGTGCTAGACCAACATTATTACAAAACCAAAAGTTAAGAGGAACAAAGAGACGAAGGGGGCCATGCTGGGAGGATTCATCATAGGCTTCTTGCGCCCCAATCATGTAACTAAATCCAGCCTGTTTGGCTCCAGGAGTCTTTAGTCGATTCCATAAATACATCCATTCTCCATATTGACGATCAATCTCCACTTGACCAATCAGGATACTTACATAATCAATCATAGCGTAGCCAATCCCATTGACCCAAGAAGTATCGGGAGTGGTAGGAGCAGGAGGAGTGGATCCATCAGGCAACGGACCGCTGGGAGTAATATACGGAAGTTGAATCTCTAACATCAGTTGGGTCAGAAGGTCTCCACTGCGTGGAATGACGGTTGTAATCAGTTTATTAAAATCAACAGCCGTTTCAAAAACAATACGCTGTGTTTCCATACTAAAATTAGTATGCCGCTTGTAGACCTGTTTAAAAAAGGTAGTTTGGGGGTTGCCCGTTAGGTAGATATCTTGACGACCCGTTGCCACTAATTGTAGCAATCCTCCTTGTCTAGACATATTCTAATTATAGCATGGAAGATCTCTTTTGAATATCTTCCTTACTATTATAATAGGTACGATAAATTAGAATGTAAATTATCCTTACATAGATTAGAATGTCATTTACAACAACCTCCCAATTAAACAATCTCCTGCTACGGGGGTTGCAGGTAAGAACTAATAGTAACACTCCGATCTCAACCTTCTTTGCACTGTATGCTGATGGTAGAGGAGGAACCTTTTGGGACCAAGCCTTACGAGCCAGTGATCTCTCTAGCTACAGTACTAGTGTTGCTGCCATTGCAGAAGATCAATCCACTCTAACACAATATACTACCAGCAGTATTACCGGTATGGAAAATCAAATTGTAGTGTTAGAAGATAATTTTTCAACCTTGGCAGGATCCGTAAGTACTCAAATTGAACAGGCTATCTTTAGTTTTTCTACGAATCAATTCTTTATTGATCAACTGAGTACAATTCAATTAGAATTAGAAACTGAAATTAGCACTATTTATTCAACTTTAAGCAGTTATGATACTGCTAATTTTAGTACGTTATCCTCTTATATCAATACATTTCAATTAGTTGGTTTTGGATACACAGATTCTTCTATATCCACTGTGTATACACAGAGTGTGAGTACCTCTCAGGGCTCTCTTGATGTATTTTCTACATCTATAAATCAGTCCTTGATAAGTACAAGTATTGCCTTTGCATCTACAATTTTTGATCAAAATTCATCATTAGCCTATTATATTTCAACCGATACAGCCCAAATGAATTCTACCAATTCAAGTTTTCTTACCAGTATTTCTAGTCTGACGGTTCAGATATCCAACTTGCAATATGTGAGTTCAATGATGGATTCTACTCTTTCAACCTATATTAGTTCCTATGTGAATACAAGTCTCAATAGTTATGATATAAGTACTCAATCATCAATTGTAGGTATTCTTGAGTATGTTTGTACAGTTAGTACAGTTGCTGTAGGTACTGCTAACAATGCAATTGCCATCGCAAATTCATTTGCAGGACAAATTAATAATCTATCGATTCAAACTGCACAAAATACATCATCTATTCTAAATCTCGATTTTAGTTTACAATTGCTTACAGAGAGTTCGCTGATTAGTTCTATTTATTTTTCATTTTTAGGATTAGAAACCTTTTGTTGCACCTTGGTGCAAAGTACAAATAATGCAATTACAGACACATTAAATTCCACAACACAAGGATATATTTCAACCATTTATTCAACCATTGTAAGTAGTATTTTGGGGTTGGCAGGTGATACCTTTGCTTCTACAATTCAAAGTACTGCTGATGGATTAACCAGCACCTTTGTATCCACATTAAGTACACTTTATGATGATTTTACATATGATTTAAATGCGCAACTTGATTCAAGTATTTTAGCCTATGTAAGTACCCCTGTGGCAAATGCATTAGAAGACTTTAGTACGATGACCTACGAAGTAATTAGCACATTTAGTACAACGTATGAAGGAGTTCTTTCCACTTTTAGTACCATGGCAGGGCAAGAAATTAGTATATTCAGTACAACGTATGAAGGAGTATTATCAACATTTAGTACTATGGCAGGAGAAGAAATAAGTACCTTTAGTACCAATTATGAAACAGCATTATCTAATTTCAGCACTCTAACCGCAGTTGAGGTCAGTACATTTAGTACGTTGTATAATTCAACCTTGATACAAGCAGGTACAACCTTTACTAATTTTGTAATCGGATTACAGAATTTTGTAAGTAGTTCGGCACTTTCCACCTTGTATACGGAACAGATTTTTACATTAAGTGGGGGGCAATCCACCGCTTCTTTGGATCTTCCTGCCTTTCGAAACTTTGCTATTTTTGTGAGTGATATTTTGGATAGTTCTGAATATCGCATTACCTATGATCCAACCGCCTTGTATGGAATGGATTGGAAAACCGGTACCATATTAATTAATGTATTGAGCACAGGATCCTATAGTTATAACAATGGAAAAATTGTTATGGATACCTATCGATGGGGGTTTCCCACTTCCATCTATGATTCCATGTTTCCAACACTTTCTTCTGCCGATTATACATTGATGTATGATTATCGTATTTATAATTCTACACTCTATACATCCTTGCAGAATATTTATCCACGATTACGAATTTTGAATGCAAATGTCATAGGAGGAGGAGGAAGTGTTACAGCGGATTGGACCAATTATAGTTGGATTCCAACGGGATTAATAGGATCTCCTCCCTTTTCTCCACAAGTAAATGTAGATCTTCTTCAAGGAGGAAGTGTTGTACAACGTGCAGGACCTTATGATATAACAGTAAGTACTACTACGTTTGCAACCGCTCTTACAGGATCAACAGATGTATCTATTTATTTTGCAGGAAGTTTTGGGGAGGGACAAATTATAACAGTAAGTTTATAAACGAAAAAACCTACCCAATCTGGTAGGACAAAACACACTGGTTATTCGATTTTGAAACAAACTGCGATGCAGAAGAACACTTTCCTTTTTTTTAAAACAAACTGCGATGCAGAAGAACACTTTCCTTTTTTTTAAAACAAACTGCGATGCAGAAGAACACTTTCCTTTTTTACAGACGCTTTTACACCACGAGCGTCACACGTGGGACCCTCTAGACAAGCTTTACTCAGGGGGGGAACTGAAGCCTAGTACTTGCGAGGGGAATTGCCGTGTATCTTTATTCTGGATTACGGAGTACCAGTTACAATGGGCATTGTGAGTTACGCCCAAACTTTTATTTCCCTGCAAAAGCCCAGGGATCAAGCGAAGAAACTGCGTATGCAGATGAAGCCATCATGCTTCTATTTTTTGGGGGCGGTCATGTGAAGCGTCTTGCTTCCATTGTTGTGAATGGTGACCGACTTGACGTTTGACATCAAGTGCTTTAAGCTAAATGTGTGGGGAGAAGCCCCACCACCGCCACGAGAGGCGCGAGAGCCACGAGAGCCACGAGAGCCACGAGAGCCGCGAGAGGCCACGCTGGACGCGCTGGAGATCTTGGGGGCGGCTGCAGCAGGAGCTGCAGAAGAGCACTTACTGTGATCATAGTACTTGTGGCCGTTGCAGGGCTTGGCCGTGCAAGGTGCCTTGGCACCTCCTCCTCCTGCCGCAGGGGCAGGAGAAAGTTTGGCCTCTGCGGCCTCCGCACGACGAGTCATGGCATCGAGTTCGGCCGTCAGCTGACCAATTCTCTCGTACGCTCGTGCCAATTCACTTGGGAAGGCAGACACGGCAGGAGGCATGGCGGGAGGCATGGCCTCCCCAGAGACGGGGAAACCAAGGGACTCCTTATAGGCTGGACTGGCCGAAGAGGTAGGGGGAAATGGCTCAAAGGGAGCGGCCCTCACACTAAGAAAGGGAGAAGAGCGGACGGTCAGAGCCGTCGATCCAGTTGCGTTCGACATATTGCTTGAAAGCGGGTGTGTACGTTGGATTTGCGTTGTAGTAGGGTATATTCTTAGTATTAAAAAACTGAATTCAATTTTTTTCGAAAGAGATTTCATTTTTTATCGAAAATTCTCGTGAGCGCGGAGCACTCACGAGAATCCACGATACAAAAATAGTGGATTCTTCACTCGGTGCAAAGCACCGAGTGAAGAATTTACCATTTTTTATCGAAAACAAGAAGGAG